>WNFV01002119.1_pt1 | contig 26688 bp, 26 predicted proteins | sample 5400101 | NCBI WGS metagenome assembly WNFV01 (sample SAMN13153361, study PRJNA577476) | soil metagenome | isolation source: 115 cm soil or saprolite under grassland replicate 1 | place: USA:California | collected 2016-06-15
TAGCCGGTTGGGGTGGCGGTGGCGTCTTCGGCGTCACCAAAGGCCTCGCCGATGAATTTGGCGCTGAACGCGTGCGCGACACGCCGATCTCCGAAGAGGCGATCGCGGCGGTCGCCGTCGGCGCTGCTGCCACCGGCAGTCGCCCAGTGGCCGAGATCATGTACGTCGACTTCATCGGTCTGGCGATGGAGCCGATCGTCAACCAGGCGGCCAAGCTGCGCTACATGTTTGGCGGCAAGGCCAAGGTGCCGATGGTTATTCGCGCCCAGGAAGGCGCCGGGCGTGGCAATGCCGCGCAGCACAGTCAGAGCCTGGAGGCGTGGTTCTGCCATATCCCAGGCTTGAAGGTGGTCACGCCCAGCACGCCGGCCGACGCCAAGGGCCTACTCAAGACGGCGATTCGCGACGACAACCCGGTCATCTTCCTCGAGCACAAGGTGCTGTACTTCACCAAAGGGCCAATCCCGAGTGGCGATGTCAGCATCCCGTTCGGCATCGCCGACGTCAAACGTCAAGGCAAGCACGTCACCGTGGTCAGCATTCACACGATGGTCGGCAAGGCGCTCCAGGCGGCTGAACAGCTAGCCGAAGAAGGCATCGAGCTCGAGGTGATCGATCCGCGCACGCTGGTGCCACTGGACGAGCAGACCATCGTCGACTCTGTCAAGAAGACGGGCCGGCTGATCGTTTCGCACGAGGCGTACACCCGCGGCGGCTACGGCGGCGAGATCATCACGCGTGTCGTGGAGGCTGCGTTCGACTATCTGGATGCGCCGCCGCTGCGCGTCTGCGCGCGCGATGTGCCCGTTCCGTACGCCGCTGCGCTCGAGACCGCGGCGCTGCCGCAGGTCGATGACCTGGTGATCGCCGCCCGCGCCCTCGTCAATAAGGAGCGCTGATGGCGGCGGCCGTGCCGGTCACGATGCCCATGCTCGGTCTGACCATGGAGGAAGGAACGGTCGCCGAGTGGCTCAAAAACGAGGGTGATGACGTACGCAAGGACGAGCCGCTGCTGACGGTCGAGATGGACAAGGGCACAGTCGAAGTGCCCGCGCCGGCCAGTGGCGTGCTGCGGCGCATCCTGGTCCAGCCGGGCACTACCGTCGCGGTCAAGACGCCGATCGCCGAGATCGAATCTGAGGCCGCCGTTGGTGCTGTCGCGGCACCCACAGCGGCGGTCGTTCCGGCCGCGCCCGCCGCGCCGGCCGGCGGGCCTGGTGACCTGCCCCCGCGCATGCCCGCCCCGCCGCCGGTCGCCCGAACGTCAGTGCCGTCCGGCAACGGGGCGTCCATGGCACGCCAATTCGTGTCGCCACGGGCGCGGATGCGGGCGCGCGAGCTCGGCGTCGACGTCGCCGCCCTGCAGGGCAGTGGACCGCAGAGTCGGGTTGTGGAAGCCGACGTGCTCGCCGCGGCTGAGACGCCCACCGAGACACGGGTGCTCGCAACTCCGCTGGCGCGTCGGCTGGCCCAGGAGCATGGCGTCGATATCGCCGCCGTCAGCGGGACGGGACCTGGCGGTCGCATCACCCAGGACGACGTGCTGCGTGCGGCACAGCCGGTCGGCGACGTTGAGACGCTGAGCCGGGTGCGGCGCATCACGGCCGAGCGTATGGCCGCTTCGGCTCAGGCCACCGCGCGCGTCACGCTGTTTCTCGAAGCCGATTTTTCTGAGGCGGCGCGATTCCGCCAGCAGTTGCAGCCTGAATTCGAACGGCTCGGCGTGGCCAAGCTGCCGTGGGACGCCATCATCGCTCGCGCGGCCGCCCTGGCACTTCGGGAACACCCGGCTGTGCACGCCCAATGGGTGGACGGGCAGGGCATCCGCCGCTCCGAGGCGGTCCACATCGGCGTGGCCGTGGCCGTTGAGCCCGAAGGCCTGCTGGTGCCTGTGCTGCGCAATGCTGATGCGCGATCGCTGCGCGAGCTCGCTGCTGATTTGCTGGGGCTGGTCGATAAGGCTCGGGCTGGTCGGCTGTCGCCGAATGAGATGTCCGAAGGGTCGTTCACCATCACCAATCTCGGCGCGTACCGCGTCGACGGCTTCACGCCCATCATCAACCCGCCCGAAACGGCCATCCTGGGCGTTGGCCGCATCGCCGACAAAGCCGTCGTCGTCGACGGGCGGGTTGAGCCGCGCACGATGTGTACGTTGTCGCTGAGCTTCGACCATCGCGTGGTCGACGGCGTGCCGGCCGCCGCGTTCCTGGCCCGCCTGGCCGAGCTGCTCGAGCGGCCGTACGCGCTGCTGGGCATCTGAGCCTGCATCCCGGCAAGCTGCCGCCTGACATCCTGCGCGGGCTGGTGCTGGGCCGCCTCGGCGCCCGGCGACCCGAGACGCTGGTCGGCGCATCCCTGGGGATCGACGCCGCGGTTGTTGACTTTGGCGCCGATTCGGTGTGTGTCCTGACCACGGACCCGATCACGACCGCCAGCCATGGCGCGGGTCGCCTGGCCGTGAACGTGGTGTGCAACGACCTGGCGGTGATGGGCGCCGAGCCCGTCGGCGTGCTGGCCACGCTGTTGTTCCCGGCCGGGGCGGCCGCTTCTACGATCGACGAATTGACCTCGGACATCGATGCCGCTGCTCGTGCGTTGAACGTGGAGGTCCTCGGCGGCCACACGGAGATTGCACCCGGCGTGTCTGCGCCGCTTGTGGTCATGACTGGGGTGGGCCGCGCGCACCGTGACCGGCTAATCACTGCCGCTGGCTGTCAGGTCGGCGATGCTCTGGTGCTCACCAGGGCGGCGGCGCTCGAAGGCTCGCACATCCTGGCCAACGACTTTGCCGACCGTCTAGCGTCCGTACCTGGTGCGCTGCTCGAAGAGGCGCGCGGCTACGTCGCCGAGCTGAGCGTGGTGGCCGATGCTCACCGTGCCGCGGACTTGGGCGCCCATGCCATGCACGATCCCACCGAAGGCGGCATCATCGGCGCCGCCTGGGAGATGGCCGAGGCCTCGGGTGTCGGCTTTCGCCTGTACGCCGAGCGCATCCCTGTGCGTCGCGCCACGGCCGCAATCTGCGCCGCCGTCGGCGCCGACCCATTACGCCTGATCGCCAGCGGCGCCCTTTTGGTTGCCTGCGCGGACGGCGAGACCATGGCCAGAGCCCTGTCTGCCACCGTCATCGGCCAAATCACCGCCACGTCCCGCGAGCTCCTCCACCCCGACGGCCGCATCGAGGGCATCGCCACACTAGACCGTGACGAGCTGTATCGCCTCCTCGAGCCCTAGTCACGCGCATGGCAGGTAGCCACTTCGGGTCGGGGGAGCCTGCGGCCCCGACCCGGATGGGCCAAGCGAATATCGATTAAGACAGCTTGTGCTCGGTGCCGCCCTTGCCCAGGTCGTCGATATCTAGCGACTCGATGAAGTCGCGAAAGACGGTGAGCTTGGCTTCGTCGATCTCGGTCACTTCTTCGCCTTCGACTTCGGCCTCGGCCTCCTCGTTTTCGAAGACCAGGCCGGCTTGTTCGAAGACCGACTCTTCCACATAGATCGGCACTTTGGCGCGAATCGCTAACGCAATGGCGTCCGAAGGTCGGGCGTCGACTTCGACATGCCGCCCGTTGGCGTCCACGATGAGCTTGGCGAAGAAGGTCTCATCGGCAAGCTCGTTGATCACCACCTGGGTGAGCTTGCCGCCGAGCTGCTCGATCGCACCTTTCAACAAATCGTGCGTGAGCGGCCGCGAAACGGGCACGTTCTGCATCGGAATTGCGATGGCGTCTGCTTCGAAGTGGCCGATCCAGATAGGCAAGTAGCGGGGTGACGTCTTCTCCTTCAACATGACCACGCGCCGGTAGTTGGTCATGTTGACGCGGATGCTCTCGACGAAGACTTCGATCACCGGCCACTCCTTCGGGTGCGCCCATATTGTATGGGATGGCGATTGGCCGATCGGAAAGCTTCCATTGCTTGCTGAATCAATAGGGGGGCTGCAGCTCGTCGCGCGCGATACGCTCGGGTGGCCTGATGGTGTGCTCCTCCGTCTCAGCGGCCGTCTCAGCGGACGGCTCTGTTGTCTCGACGGCCGGCTCGGGTACCGCTGCTTCTGCTACAGGAGCAGCCTCCTCGGTGGCAGCGGCCTCGGCTGACGTCGCAGGCGACGTTTCCCAGCTCCACTGACTGGTGTCGGCGAGTGGCGGACTGGCCTCGGTCGTCGCCCCGTTGCTGGTCGTTTCGTCGTGTCCATTGGCGATGGGCGGCTCCATCGTTGGTGTGGCCACACGCGGCGCGGGCGTGCCCGAGACGGCCGCGCGTGTCTCGCTCACGGTGGAGTCGACGGCCGACCGCACCTCGGTCAGCGCTGACTTCGTTTCCTCGATGGTCTGCTTCGTCTCGTTGAGCTCGGCCTGAATGGTCCGATTGAATTCGTCGCTGAGCTCGCTCGTGGCGCGCCGAAAGTCACCAATGGCTCTACCGATCTGACCCATGATTTCGGGCAGCTTGGCCGGTCCGAACACGATCAGGGCCAGGACCACGATCAGTACGAGCTCGAGCGGGCCCATCCCCAGGAAGTTCATCGCGGCTGGATTATGCCCGCCGTACCTGGCCAGCGTCGATCTCAAACTGCTGGGCGCTGGTCAGGATTTCGTTGGCGAATCCGGAGCGGTCGGTGCTGGTGATCCACACCTGGCGTTCCGTGTTCGGTTCGGCGCGGGTGACACGATGCATGACGTACTGGCGCCGTTCGGGGTCGAGCTCCGACAGCACGTCGTCGAGCAAGATGACCGGCAGGTCGCCAATCTCGGCGTGCATCCAATCGGCTTCGGCGAGCTTGAGCGCGAGAACCGCCAGGCGCTGCTGGCCGCGCGAGCCGTACGTGTTCAGGTCGACATCGCCCAGGTAAAAGGCGAAATCGTCGCGGTGTGGGCCGAGGAGACTGACGGCCTGGTCGATCTCGCGCGTGGCGATGCGCGCCTGGTTCTCGCGAAAGCTCGCCTGCAACTCCTCGAGCGTGGGCGGCGCCTCGGCTGGCGCGCTGGCGGTTGAGCGATAGGTGATCCGCAAAGTGTCGGGCAGTCCCGCGAGGTCAGCAAAAATTGGCGCCGCGCGCTCGCTGACGAGCGCGAGCATCATGTGTCGCTGGTACAGGATCTGGGAGCCCCAATGGAGCATCTGCTCGGTCCACGGCTCGAGGGCGCTTTGCGGCTGGCGCCGTTCGCGGACCAGTCGCAAGACCTGGTTGCGCTGGAGCAGGACGCGGTTGTAGCGCTGCAGCGCCCGCAGGTGGTCGGCGGACGCCTGGGAGTTGGCCAGGTTGAGGTACTGGCGCCTGCCTGCTGGCGGGCCACCCGCCAGGCTGACGTCGGCGGGTGAGAAGTAGACCACGGGCAGTTGGCCGACGAGGGCGGTGGCTCTAGCGGGCAAGCCGTTGACCTTGATGGTCCTGGAGATCGACTCGGCCGCCTGTGTGGTTTCGAACAGGAGCTGCAGGTGGACTTCGCCTTCGACTCGTTTGACAGACCCGTCCAGCCGCGCAAAAGGGGGGACCACCGCCGCGAGGTCCGCGTCTTCGGCGACCTCCCAGTTCAGCAGCTCACGTTCGATGCTCGTCCTGGGCGAGCGGCTCGTGGCCAGGACATAGATCGCCTCGAGAAGATTGGTCTTGCCCTGGCCATTGCGGCCACAGACGAGCAGGACACCGGGCTGGCCGTCGATCTGGAGCCGTCGAAAGTTGCGGAAGTTGACCAGCGCGAGCTGGCGAAGCCACACGCTGCCCGCCCCGCCGCCGCTTATTGCTTGCGCGGGAGCGTTGGCGGCACGCCGAACCCGGGCGCGCGATGCTCGGCGACTTCGAATGTCCGATCGACCACATCCACAAGCCGCGTGATGGCTTCGTCGATCTTGCCGAGGTCGGTCAGCGCCTCGTCTTTGACATGCGACAAGTAGGCCACGACGACATCGCGCGCAATCTCGGCCTTCTTCTCGGCATTGCTCACTTGGATGGGCATGGTGACCGGAGTGTAAGCCCCGCGCTCGTAGCTCGCGGCAGTTACACTCGACTACCTCTCGCATGGGGGCGCGCGCGATCGTCTTGCTCGTACTGGTGCTGCTCACGTGGCAGCCCACGCCGCTGGTCGGCGCCCAGTCGCTCGACGAGGTGTGGGCGCAGGGCCGTCAGCTCACTCGACCCGGTGACTACGCCGCCGCGCAACAGTTCTACGCCGCGCTACCCGATCGTTTCGGTCCGCAGGCCGCACCGCGCGCGCTGCTGCTCCAGGCGCGCGCCGCATTCAGCGATGCCAATACCGAGACCGCTGAAGCCCTGCTACAGAGGCTGCTCGCTGAGTATCCCGGGTCGGACCAGGAAGCGGGCGCGCTCTTCACGCTGGCCCAGGTCGGCCGCTCGGCTGGCAATTGTGAAGGCGCCTTGCGCGCGCTTCTGGCCTACGACTCCGCGCCTGGTCGCGTCGACCTCGGTCCATACCCGTTCCTCCAGCGGGCTGTCTGCCTGGCCCGCCTGGGCGATTGGTCCGGCGAGCTCATCGCCGCGCAGGCGGCATTGCGCATCGACGGCGGCGGACCGCGCCTGACGCGGATCGAAGCCCTCGAGCGCGCCGCTGAGGCCGATCTCAAGCTCGGCCGTAAGCAGGAGGCGCTGGACTACTACAACACCGCGCTCTCGCTGGCCGGAACGCGCGCCTACCGCGCCGAGATGCTGTTCACGACCGCGACGATCATGCGCGCGCTTGGCCACCTCGACGTCGACCGCTACCGCGCCGTCGTGGTCGATCTGCCCGAAACCGCGCGCGCGGCTGGTGCCCTCGACGCGCTCAATGACATGGGACTGGGCAGCGTGATCAGCCCGTATCACGCAGGCACGGTCCGCTTGAATGCGCGCCAGTACAGCACTGCGCTCGACCTGTTCGAGCAGGTCGCGCCGGGCTCACCCGATGCCGGGGCAGCCGGCCTGGGCAGTGCCGCCGCGCTGGTCAAGCTCGGTCGAGAAGACGATGCACGCATGGAGTTGGCCGCGTTGGCCGATCGGGAGCCCTCCGCCGCTGGTCGGGCGCTGCTTCAGCTGGGCCAGCTGCAGATGCGCGCGGGTGAGTTCACCAAAGCCGAGGGCACATTCAGCCGCATGGCCGCGCTGGCCCCCGATCGCGCCGCCGAAGCCCTGCTGAACGTGGGTATCACGCGCTACGTACGCCAGGATGGCCCGGGTGCACTCCAGGCCTGGCGGCAGGGCCTCGTCGCCGGTGGGACCCCAGTCGTGCAGGGGCAATTGCAGTTCTGGAGTGGCAAGGCGCTCCCACCCGGCTCGGCCGAGTCGCTCGCCGCGCTAAACGAAGCCGTGGCGCTCGCGCCCGAGACCTACCACGGCCTGCGCGCCCAGGAGCTCCTGGCCGGCAGCGAGCTGTCCATTGCCAGCCGAAGTGCCGACTGGCGTGTGCGGAGCGTCGCGGAGGTTGCCGAGCGCGACGCCTGGCTCGCTTCTCTTGGCCTGTCGTCGGACCATGTGCGCGCGGAAGTTGCGGCTGTGCCGGGCTTGCGGCGCGCCGACGACCTGCTCGAGCTCGGTCTACAGACCGAGGCCAGTTGGGAGATCGATGGGGTCATGGCCACGTACGCCGCGACGAAGGACATTGCGCACCTCAGCGCCGTCGGCGACTGGCTGCGGGAGCGCGACCTGCCGCAGCTCGTCCTGCGTGTCGGTCGGTTGGAGCGCGACCTCGTAGGGCTGAGCGCGCTGCCGCGGTCGGTGCAGAAACAGGTCTATCCGGATGGCTTTTCGGATCTGGTGACCCAGCACTCTGCCCGCTATGGGCTCGATCCGTTGTTGATGCTGGCGCTGATGCGCCAGGAAAGCTCGTTCGAGCCACGGGCCCAGTCCGGCGCCGAGGCGATGGGCCTGACCCAGATCGTTCCGCCTACCGCGCGAGCCATCGCCGCTCGCCTGGGCCATGAGGACTTTGCCCTGCGCGACCTGTTCAAGCCGATGGTGAGCGTGGAGTTCGGCACGTGGTACATGGCCCAGCAGCTTCGCGAGTTCGACGGTCGCGCGATCCCCGCCCTGGCCGCCTACAACGCCGGCGGCGGCAACGTCACCCGCTGGTTGCAGCGCTACGGCTCGGATCCCGATGTCCTGGTCGAGCTCATACCATTCGCCGAAACCCAGACGTACCTGCGCATCGTGTACGACAACTATCGCCACTACGAGCTTCTGTACGGCTCGGGCAGTGAACAGAACTAGCAGCGCCATGCAGATGACGAACCTGTCCGCTCCGCCGGCGGGGCTACCGCGTATCGTGCCGCATCTGATCTACGAGGACGTCGCGACGGCTGTTGACTGGCTGTGCCGAACGTTTGGCTTCGTGGAGCGCACTTTTGCGCGGCACCTGCTGGACGACGGGCAGATCGGCCGGACGCAGCTTCAGGTGGGCGACAGTGTCATCACCGTCGGCCCGCCGTCGATCCACGCCGACAGCCCGCGGCGCGGTGTGAGCAGCATGCTGTACGTGTACGTCGACAACGTCGACGAGCACTATGGGCGCGCAGCCGCGGCCGGCGCGAAGATCGTTGCACCGTTGGAGGACCGGCCGTGGGGCGATCGCGGCTACCAGGCCACCGATCCCGAAGGGCATCAATGGACGTTCGCGCAATACCTGGGCGGTGATTCGCCCTGGGAGCACGCCTGACCCCTAACATTTAGTTGGGATGAGGAGGCCAGCCGAGCTCGTGTCGGCGCTTACGCCCCGCGCCGGGCGGGACGACAAACCAAGTCTCTTTGGCATGCTTGTCGATCGCGTCGTCGACTACGCGATCTTCCTGCACACACCAGACGGACAGGTCGCCAGCTGGAACGCTGGTGCGCGACGACTCAAGGGCTACGAAGCCAGCGAAATCATCGGCCACAGTTTCGAGCGCTTCTATACGCCCGACGATCGCATCGCGAATTGCCCCGATCGGCTGACGTCGCTGGTCGAAGACCAGGGCACCACGGTCAGCTTCTGGCTGCCGGCGGGTGACGTCGACCAGTAGCCATGCGCATCGTCGACTTCGAGGTCATTCGACTGCATGGTCCGGAGCTGGCCGAGCCACTTCGACCGGCTTGGGCGCCAGGTAGCATCTGGACGCGGCGCGACGCCGTCCTGGTCAAGCTGACGACAGATGATGGCATCGTCGGCTGGGGCGCGCCCGGCTACGGCGAATCGGCTGCACTGGAAAATTGGGTCAAGCCGCGTCTGCTGGGCGCGGACCCGTTCGAGCTCGAGCAGCACGCGCGTATCTTTCGCAATGCCGACGGCTGCTGGGGCGTCGAGATCGCGCTGTGGGACCTCATCGGCAAGGCGTGCGGGCAGCCGCTGTATCGGCTGTGGGGCGGCCACAAAGATCGAGTACCCGGCTACGCCAGCTGCGTCGAGCTGCGGTCGGGTGCACGCCGCGCTGAGGATGCCCAGGCTCGCCAGGCCGAGGGCTGGCGGGCAATGAAGCTGCGCTTGCATGATTGGACGGTTGCCGCCGACGTGGCGCAGGTCGAAGGCGTTCGACAGGCGATGGCCGATGACTTCGTGCTGCTCGTTGACGCCAACCAGGCGCAGCAGCCCGGCACGCCACAGCCCGACGCCGGTCCGGTCTGGCGCTACGAACGCGCGCTTGAAACGGCGCGCGCGCTGCAGCAGTTGGGCGTGTTCTGGCTCGAGGAGCCACTCGACCGCTACGACTTCGACGGGCTGCGGCGGCTGTGCCAGGCGGTCGAGATCCTGATTGCTGGCGGCGAAAACAATCGCGGTTTACATGAACTGCGCTGGCTGATCGAGCAGGACGTGTACGACGTCGTGCAGCCCGAGGCGATGGTCGCCGAAACACTCAGCGGCTTGCGCAAGATCGCAGCGCTCGGGGAGCTTCGTCGGAAACTCGTAGCGCCGCATCACGGAGGTGGCGGGCTCGGCCTGGCAGCGCATCTGCACCTGGCGTGTGCGATTCCCAATTCGACGTATTTCGAGATGCTGCACGAGCCGCCCGGCATGTCGTCCGACGTGTTCCAGTGGTACCTGGCCGAGCCGCTGCGCGTGAACGTCGAGGGCGACATCGTCGCGCCGAGCGGCCCAGGGCTGGGGGTCGAGCCCGACCCCGAGAAGGTCGCGCGATACCGGGTGTAATACCCTCGGCGAGCATGGACCTTGGGCTGCGGGGCAAGACCGCGCTGGTCGCGGCGGCGAGTCGCGGATTGGGTAAGGCCGTGGCTCTGGCGCTGGCGCAGGAGGGCGCCAACGTCGTGATGTTCTCGCGTGACGCCGCGGCGATCGCGGCTGCCGCGCGGGAGGTCCAGGATGCCGCCGACGGCGGGGCGCAAGTCGTGGGTCTCGCCGCGGACGCGACGCGCTTGGACGATCTGGAGCGTGTGGTGCACAGGGCCGACGAGCGCTTTGGCGGCGTCGATGTCCTGTACAACAACGCCGGCGGGCCCAAGCCCGGTATGTTCGACACCTTGTCGGACGAGGACTGGCAAGCGGCCGTTGAGTTGAATCTGCTGTCGGCGATCCGACTGACTCGACTGTGCCTGCCGCACATGAAGGCGAATCACTGGGGCCGGGTGATCACCGGCACGTCGTCCTCGGTCAAGCAGCCGCTGCCGACGCTGATGCTGTCGAACAGCGTGCGCAGTGCGACTACGGCGTGGTCGAAAACACTCGCCGATCAGGTCGCGGCCGACGGCATCACGGTCAATACGGTTGCACCAGGGCGCATCGACACCGAGCGGGTGCGCCAGATCGACGCGGACGTCGCGCAGCGGACCGGTCGCTCAGTCGACGAGGTCGAACGCGACGCGCTGAAAACGGTACCCATGGGACGGTACGGCGAGCCCGCGGAGTTTGGCGCCGTCGTGGCATTTCTGGCCTCCGAGAAGGCGAGCTATGTAACGGGTGTAACGCTGCTCGTAGACGGCGGACTCTTCCGCGGGACGTACTGATGCGCTTATCGACCAAGCTCGGCTACAACGACGGCTTCGTGCGTGCCGCCGAGCACGTCGTTAAGTTGGAGGAAGCTGGCGTCGACATGGTCTGGGTCTCCGAGGCGTACAGCTTCGACGCGGCCACGCGGCTGGGCTATCTCGCCGCGCGCACGCGGCGCATGGAGCTTGGCTCAGGCATCTTTCCGATCTACTCGCGCACGCCCGCCCTGCTGGCACAGACCGCGGCGGGGTTGGACGAGCTGTCCGATGGCCGCGCCCTGCTTGGCCTGGGCGCGTCGGGTCCGCAGGTGATCGAAGGTTGGCATGGCGTGCCGTACGACCACCCGGTGCCGCGCACGCGCGAGATCATCGAGATCTGCCGCATCGCCTGGCGGCGCGAAGAGCTGGTCTACCAGGGGCGCCACTACACGCTGCCACTGCCCGCCGATCAGGGCACGGGCCTGGCCAAGCCGATCAAGATGCTGTCGCACCCGCCGCGGTCGCGCATCCCGATTTACCTGGCGTCGCTTGGCGAGCGAAGTGTCGAGCTCACGGCCGAGATGGCCGAGGGCTGGCTGCCTATCTTCTTCGTACCCGAACGAGCGCATGAGGTATGGGGCGCGGCGCTGAAGCGTGGTCTGGCCAAGCGCTCCGAGGCGATGGGGCCATTGGAGGTCGTCGCCGGCGGCGCCCTGGCCATTGGCGAGGGGCTCGAAGGGCTGCGCGATCGCGCGCGGCCGCACCTGGCGCTCTACGCCGGAGGCATGGGCGCGCGGGGCAAGAATTTCTACAACGAGCTGTTGAGCCGCTACGGCTACGAGCGCCAGATGACGCAGATCCAGGACCTTTATCTGGGTGGCCGCAAGGACGAGGCGGCTGCTTTGGTGCCGGCGGAGCTGCTCGAGTCACTGTCGCTGATCGGCCCGGCCTCGTACGTCAAAGAGCGCATCGCCGCCTTCAAGGCCGCGGGCGTGACGGTACTCGATGTGCAGCCGATCGGCCCCGACCCGCTCGGCGACGTGGCGCGGGTGCGCGAATGGATCGCATAACTCGAGCGCGCTAGAGCGCCAGCCAGTCGCGCACGTCGCCGGCCATGATCACCTTCAAGATCTCGGCGCAGTCGTCGATCTGAGCCGTCGCGGCAGCGGGCGAGTCGGCGGCGCGGCGCATGCCCTGGCTAACGGCTGTGTGCAGCGTCTGGACGACCTCGCGCAGATAGGCGTCAAGCGGTTCGGCGATGGCCGTCTGATCCAGCACCGTCAGAGGTATTTGCGCCCGGCGAGCGGGTCGGGCACATCCAGGCCCATGGCGTGGATGAGCGGGTTGACCTCGGCCACGTACTGCTGGCGTGCTTCGTCGTTGGTGCGGTGCTTGAGACCCCACACGCGATAGCGCTCGGCGCGGCGGGAGTCGGACTTGCCGAACATGTCCAAACCGGTCGTGTACCAGAAGTTCAGCGCGCGTTGGATGCGCTGCCTGGCTTCGCCGCCGCGGGCGGCCAGCTCGGCGGTACGGGTGGTGCCGAAGTCGATGTGGCCGTCTTCCTCGTCCATGACCCGGGACGGATGTTCGAGAATCCGCGACAGCGGCGCGTAGCTGCAGCTGACGAACTCTTCGAGCTGATACTTGCCGACGCGGTCGATCAGAAAGCCGAAGACGGCGAAGTCCTCCCACGTGGTGATGCGGCCACGGAAGGCTTCGAGGTAGCGCTCCTGGTTCGGTCGGCTGAGCAGGTAGGCAGTGTCGACGCCGATGTCCCCGGCGAGCCGCGCGAACTTGCGGAAATGGTCGATTTCCTCGGCGGCCGTGCGCGCGACCACCAGTTGATCGATCGGCGATGGCGCCGCAGGCAGCATCGCGTCGACATACAGGTGCGGCCCGCCAATCTCGCAGTCGGCCTGGATGGCCAGCACACGGCGCAGCAGGTCGATGTACTCAGGGTCCTGGCGCGCCAGGTCATGCTGCTCGATTTGCTCGCCGGGCACGAATCCAGGGTACCGCGTGCTCCTTACAATCGCCGCCAATGGCGCAACCGCGCGGCGCCTGGGCGGCGCTTGTGGGCTGCGTCATCACGATTGTGTTGGCGTCGGGCAGCCGCACGTCGCTCGCGGCGTTCTTACGGCCGATCGAGGCCGATCTGGGGCTCGATCGCGCGGTCCTGTCCACGGCTGGGGCGCTGACGGTGCTGACCTACGGTCTTGCGCAGCCCGTTGTCGGCGCGTTGGCGACCAGGGTCGGCGCGCGGCGGGTGATGATCGGCTCGACTGTACTGATGGCGCTCGGCGGTATCGGCGTGGCCAACGCCAGCGAGCCCTGGCACCTGTACGTCTTTGCCGGGGTCCTACCAGGGCTCAGCTTTGCCGGCGCGAGCAGCGTGCCCGCGGCGGTGCTGCTGGCAGGCTGGTTCACTACGCGCCTGGGCCTGGCGACGGGCATCATGAGCAGCGCCATCCCGGCCGGTCAGAGCATCTTCGTTCCTCTTGGCACCGTGCTGCTGCCGAGCATCGGCTGGCGCACGACATACCTGCTGCTTGCGCTAGCGGTGGCCGTGGTGGCGGTACCGGTGCTGGCGCTGCTCGTGCGCGATCCACCTCGTGATGGGCCGCGAAGCACGTCGGCCGAACGACACAGCAGGGTGGGTTGGGACATCTGGCTGGTCGGCATCGGCTACTTCGGGTGTGGCTTCTCAGATCAGTTCGTGTCGATCCACCTCGTCGCGCTGGCCGCCGACAGTGGCATCGACCCGCTCGTTGGCGCCGGCCTGACGAGCCTCTTGTTGGTCGTGGGCATTGCCGGCAGCGTGGGATCGGGGCCATTCGCCGATCGCGTCTGGCCCAACCTGATGCTGTGCGCACTCTATCTGACCCGCGCCGTGGCCCTACCGCTGCTGTTCCTCGCCGGGCCCGGAGCCGTCTGGGCGCTGGTCGTGTTTGGGCTTTTATTCGGCGTGACGTATATCGCCAATCAGGCGCCCGGCGCACGGCTGGTACGCGATCGCTACGGCGTGCGGGCGGTCGGTCCGCTGATGGGCGGTGTCGGGCTGGCGCACCAGGTCGGCGGCGCGCTCGGCGTGGGCATCGGCGGACTGAGCGTGGCTCAGACCGGCTCATACGGCCTCGCAATAGTGGTGGTCATCGGAGTCGTGCTCGTGGCCGGGCTCTCGCAGTTGCTGATTCCGAGGCCGAAGTTGCCAGCGTACTGACCGGAAGCGCATCATCGGGCGCGCGGGACCATGCCCGAACTGCCCGACATTACCGTCTACCTCGATTTCATGCAGTCGCACATCGTCGGCGAGCCGCTGGAGCGTATCCGCTGTGCCAGCCCATTCGTGCTGCGTACGGCGGACCCGCCGCTGAAGGCCGTCGAAGGCAAGCGCGTCCTGGGCGCGCGCCGCATGGGCAAACGCCTGGTCTGGGAGCTCGAGGACGAGCTGTTCGTGGTGATCCACCTGATGATCGCCGGACGTTTCCGCTGGCGTGAGCCGGGCGCCGCGATCACAGGGAAAATCGGCCTGGCCGCCTTCGACTTCCCGGCGGGTACCTTGCTGCTGACCGAGGCGTCGCCCAAGAAGCGCGCGTCTATTCATCTGATCCGTGGCGCCGACGTGCTGCGCGAGTTCGACCGTGGCGGACTCGAGGTGTTCGACGCTGACCTCGATCAATTCCGCAAACGGCTGCTAATCGGCAATCACACCATCAAGCGCGCATTGACCGATCCAGACCTCTTCTCAGGCATTGGCAATGCCTACTCGGACGAGATCCTGCATCGGGCGCGACTGTCGCCGGTCAAGATGACCGGCAAGCTCGAAGAAGACGAGGTGCAGCGGCTGTTCGAAGCCACGCGCGAGGTCATGCAGGAGTGGATCGATCGCCTGCGCCGCGAAGCCAATGGCGGCTTTCCCGACAAGGTCACCGCGTTTCGCAAAGACATGGCCGTGCATGGCAAGTACAAGGAGCCCTGCCCGGTGTGCGGCACGCCGGTCCAGCGCATCGTGCACGCCGAAAATGAGTCGAACTATTGCCCCACGTGCCAGACCGGCGGCAAGCTGCTGGCCGACCGCGCGCTCTCCAGACTGCTCAAAGCAGACTGGCCCAGAACGATCGACGAGCTAGAACAGCGGAGAACGAAAAGTGCCAGATAAGCCGTGCGTCCGTTAATCAACTGAACAGACTACTCGTCCTGGCGTTGCAAACGAACGGGCAGGTGTCGATCCAGAGCAACGTGCGCGAAACGCGCTACGACGCGCCCGAGGCAGACATCGTCGTGTTCGAGGAGCGCGAAGAGTTCTAGGGGCGATGCTCGCCTAGCAGGCAATTACCTGGTCGCGTCGAGGGCGGCGCGGAGGACCTTCTGGCCGGCTGGGGTGGCGAAGTCGCTGCCGCTGCCCTGGTGCTCCATGATCACGGCGACGGCGACTCGGGGGTTGTCGGCGGGGGCGAAGCCGATGAACCAGGAGTGCGACGTGCCGTCACCGATCTCGGCGGTGCCGGTCTTGCCGCCGACTTTGACGCCTGGGATGGCGGCCTTGGCGGCGTAGCCATTGTCGACGCCTTCGACCATGAACTCGGTCAACGTACGGGCGGTCTGATCGGACATCGCGATCGAGAAGAACTCGTTGCCCTGATGCAGCGGACGAACAGCGGAGCCGCTGCGCAGCTCGGCGGCCAGATACGGCGTCGGCACCCGGCCGCCATTGGCAATCGTGGCCGCGATCAGCGCCATCTGCATCGGACTCGCCTGCAGCTCGCCCTGGCCAAAGGCGGTCTGAACCAGCAGCTCGGGCGACCACTCGGTGTTCTCACGTTTGACGTGGCTCGACTCGACCGCGAGATCGAAGGGCAACCTGCGCTCGAAGCCAAAGCGGCGCGCGTAATCGACCAGCACGTCCGCGCTGGGACGGACCGAGGCGCCGGGTCGAGTCCAGGGATACGGCCCTGGCGGCTTGTCGTCGAGCCACGGGTTCAGCGGGCGCGCATCGGGGAACCCGAGCAACAGGCCGGACAGGCCAAAGACGCGATTCGAGGACCACGCGAAAGCCTGCTCGTAGGTGAGCCTGGGCACGTGCTGACTGTTCTTGCAGTCGACGCTGTACGTGCCGACCCGCACGGCCGTTGTGCACAGAAACGGTTGCGCCAGATCGAGCAGCCCCTGGTCCACGGCGGCAGTCGCAGTCACCGTCTTGAAGGTGGAGCCAGGTACGTACAGCGCCTGAACCGCCCGATTGAACAGCGGCTGGCCCGGATCGGATTGGAGTTTGGCCAGCTGCTCGTCGGGCGCGTTGGGATCGAAGTACGGCGTCGAGACCAGAGCCAGGACCGCGCCCGAGTGTGGATCGAGGGCGACGATTGCTCCGCTCGAGTCGCCCAGCGCGGCCACCGCGGCGTCGTGCACCCCGCCGTCGATGGTCAACACAAGGTCGCTGGTGCGGGACGGACTATGAAACAGCAGCACGGTGAGTCGGTCCAAGGGCGAGGGTGAGCGCGCGCCGCGCAGCTCAGCGTCGTAGACGGCTTCCAGGTTCGTGTCGCCAAAGCGCGGGCTGTGGAAGCCAAGTGTGTGGACCAATGACGGTTTGGCGTAGCGTCGGCGCATGCCGTCGGGAGTGGGCTCCGAGATGGCCAGGACGTGCCCGGCTCGGTCGAGGATGCGGCCGCGCGGCTCCTCCAGGCGGGCTTGGGCAACCCGCGGATTGGCCGGGTCGGCGGCCAGATCGCCAGCGCGCCACACCTGCCAGTAGCCGAGCGCAGCGGCCACCACGACGAAGCCGACCACCAGTGCCATTCCGGTACGCCGTACATTGGCGCGCAGATCGTCAAGCACGGGGGCGAGCCTCCTCGTGCGCGATGCGCAGCAGCAGGCCCACGATCAAGAAGTTCGCGACGACCGAGCTGCCACCATAGCTCACGAAGGGCAAGGTGATGCCGGTAAGCGGGATCAGCTCGAGCGCGCCGGCCAGGATAATCAGCGCTTGCAGGGCGACGACTGATGTCAGGCCCGCGGCCAGGATGGTGCTGAACCCCGAACGGGCGTGCAGGGCAATGAGAAATCCGCGCACGACGAGCACGATGAACAGGGACACCACCGCCAACGAGCCGACCAGGCCGAGCTCTTCGCCGATCGCCGCGATCACGAAGTCGGTGTGGACAGCGGGTATGTAGCGCGGCGCGCCTTCCGCCAGCCCCACCCCGAACACACCGCCCGAGCCCAGCGCGTACAGCGCCTGCACGAGTTGGTAGCCGAGGGTTTCGCGGTTGGCCCACGGATCGAGCCAGATCACCACACGAGTGTGAACGTGCTCGAAGAGTTGGCTGGCGATCGATCCGCCGAGCACGAGCAGAGCGGCGCCGACGAGGATATAACTGATCCGCCCGCTGGCGACGTACAGCATCGTGAACAGCACTGTCGAAAAGAGCAGGGCCGGCCCGAGATCTTTTTGCAGCCAGAACAGGACCAGCGCCGCGCCGACCATGATCAAGATCGGCGCCAGATACGGCACCGGCGGTATGTACAGCGGACCGATGCGCCGGCCGGCAAACGCGAGCAGCTCGCGATAATCCTCGAGGTAGCCGGCCAGGAACAGGACCAACAGCAGCTTGACGGCCTCGGTCGGCTGGATACTGACGCCACCAACGGAGAACCACAGCGCCGCGCCACTGCCATTCGGGTCGCGTCCGAAGGCGAGTGTGAGCAGCTGGAGCACGATGGCCAGCGTTGCCCAGGTGTAGCGGTAGCGGCGCAACCACTGGATGGATGGCAGTAACCCGACGAGCAGCAGCGCGCCCAGGCCTATGAGCACCCACAAGCCCTGGCGGGGACCGAGACCGGGCTCGAGACGCGACGTCATCAACTGGCCCAGCGCGGCCAGGGAGCCCGCGACGGGCAGCAGCACGGGGTCGGCGCGCGGAAAGCGCCAGTGCAGCCAGACGGTTGCGGCGACGAGGCCCGCCGCGAACAATGCTGCGCCCGTGAGCGTTTGCCACTCGACGATCTGTCCTCGCACCACGGCAAGCTGGATGAGCCCAATGGCCAGCAATGCGGCGGGGAATGCGAGGAGCAGCGCCGAGCGGGCTGCGGCAGGAGCGCGTACCGTGGTGACGGCGGACGCCATCGGTCAGATCGTATAGTTCGACGAAGGATGCCGACCAAAGCAACAGTGGCCGCGCTGCGGACGCGGCCTGAGCGCGTGCTCGAGGACTATGAACGCCTGATCGATCTGGCCGGTGTCGCGCAGTATCTGCAGCCCGGTGCGCCGACGATTCTCAAGGACAACATCAGCTGGCATTTCCCATTCCCAGCGGCGAATACAACGCCGTGGCAGCTCGAAGGAACGGTGCGCGCGCTGCGCGCCGGAGGCTTTCCGGACCTCACATGCGTGCAGAACAAGACGGTCGTTACCGACGCCTTCAAAGGCGAGGATCTGAACGGCTACGTCCCGATCTTCAAACGCTACAACATTCCTGTTCTGTACAACTTCAAAGACAGCGACATGCGCTGGGTCCGGATCGAGCCAAAGGCGAAAATGCTGGTCCTGAACCGCATTTTTCCTGAGGGCATTCACGTACCTGACTTCTTCTTCGGCAAGAACGTCGTTCATCTGCCGACCGTTAAGTGCCACATCTATACGACAACAACGGGCGCGATGAAGAATGCATTCGGCGGATTGCTCAACACGCGCCGACACTACACGCATAGCTGGATCCACGAAACGTTAGTTGATCTGCTGGCTATTCAGAAGGAGATCCATTCGGGGATTTTCGCAGTCATGGACGGCACGACCGCGGGTAACGGCCCCGGGCCGCGCACGATGTATCCCGAGATTAAGAACGTCATCCTGGCTAGTGGCGATCAGGTGGCCATCGATGCCGTGGCCGCCAAGCTGATGGGTCTCGATCCCTTGAGCATCCCGTACATACGCCTGGCCCATGACGCTGGGCTGGGAATCGGCGATCCACGCGAGATCGATCTTGTCGGCGATACGGATTTGGCCAAGGAATCGTGGGGTTTTCAGGTCGGCGACAACGGCGCGAGCCGTATCGGCGATCTGGTGTGGTTCGGTCCGCTCAAGCCGATGCAGAACGTGCTGATGCGGACGCCGCTGGTGAACCTGTTCATCTTCGGCTCCGAGGTGTACCACGACTACTACCGCTGGCCGACACGCGATCGGCGCGTGTTCGAAGGCTGGCTCGCCAACACATCGTGGGGCGAGCTCTTCCAGGAGTACCACCGGCGCGGTGTCATCGGCGGCTCCGAAGCCGTCGCGCAAACTGCTTGATGACGGCCACCTTGCTGGCCCGCAACTTGCAAGGGCTGCCGACTCAAGGTAGAGAGCGACGGTCCGGATGGAGCCGGTCCACAGCGCAAAGAAGGCGCACGAGGTGCACACGGACGAGTCGGGTGGTGGTGCCGCCGAAGTCGAAGAGTTTATGGCGGTCGCCGCGCACGATCTGCGGAATCCGATTGCCGTCGTGCGGGCCTCGGCGCAGATGGCGCAGCGCCAGATGGCGCGCGGCGACGGGGACGCGGCCCGCGGTCGCCTGACCGCCATCGTCGAGCAAACCGATCGCCTGACCGAGATGATCGAGATGTTTCTCGATGCCGCGCGACTCAGCGCCGGACGCTTGCCGCTGCAAATCGAGCCCTCCGTTGATCTGCGCGACGTTATCGACGCGGCGGTCGCGCGGGCTCGGCTGCTCACGCCCGAGCCTGATATGCGCGAGGTGCGAGCGGTGGTACCCGAACGATGCGTCGGCGCGTGGGATCGCGCGCGGGTCGTGCGCGCTGTGCGCGCGCTGGTTTCGAACGCGCTCATGTACGGTGATGCCGCCGAGCCTGTATCGGCAGTCGCGGCATGTGCGGATGGCCGCGTGCGACTGAGCATCAGCGGTGGCGGCCCTGGCCCAGACGCCGATGAGCAGACGCACCTGTTCCAGCGCTTCTATCGGGGCCGCTCGTCCGCGGAGGCCGGCCAAGCTGGCTCGGGCCTGGGCCTGTTCGTGGCGCGGGGCATCGCGCGCACTCATGGTGGAGATGTGCGCCGAGTCAGGGGCGATACCTTCGAGTTGGAGTTGCCGCTGGCCTGATCGCGCCAGAGCCTAAGATTGGTCAGACGTGCACGATGTGGTGGTGGTGGGCGGCGGCAACGCTGGTCTCGTGGCGGCGATTTCGGCACGCGAAGCTGGCGCGTCGGTGCTCTTGCTGGAGCGGGCGCCGCGCTGGCAACGGGGCGGCAACAGCCGCCACACGCGCGACATCCGCTACGCGCACGCGCCTGGCGAGCCGTACACGACCGGTGAGGCGTATCCGACCGAAGAGCTTCTGCAGGATCTGCTGAGCGTTGGCGGCCGTACGGCATCGCAGACCATGGCCGAGCTGGTCATCGAGGAGTCGCAGACCGTCGCCGAGTGGATGAGCCAGCACGGGGTGCGCTGGCAGCAGCCGTTGACGGGCACGCTGCACCTGGGACGGACGAACCGCTTCTTCCTCGGTGGCGGGAAGGCGCTTGTGAACACCTACTATCAGATGGCCGAGCGCCTGGGCATTGAGATCCACTACGAAGCCGCGGTGACGGATGTCACTCTGCAGGATGGTGTGGCAACCGGCGTCGTGCTGGGTGATAGGCCGATCGAGGGGCGCGCGGTCGTGCTCACCAGTGGCGGCTTCGAAGCCAACATCGAGTGGCTGAAACGCTATTGGGGTGACGCCGCCGACAACTATGTCGTGCGTGGCACGCCGCACAACGATGGCCGAGTGCTCTCGGCAATGCTCGACAAGGGTGCCTGTACGGCGGGCGATCCGAAGGGCTTTCACGCCGTGGCTGTCGACGCGCGGGCGCCCAAATTCGACGGCGGCATCGCCACGCGTCTGGACTCGGTGCCGTTTGGCATCGTCGTCAACAAGCCCGGGCGGCGCTTCTACGACGAAGGCCAGGACTTCTGGCCGAAGCGCTATGCCATCTGGGGCCGGCTCATCGCGGAGCAGCCGGAGCAAATCGCGTACTCGATTGTCGATGCCCCCAAGCTGGACCGGTTTCTCACGTCGCTGTACCGCCCCTATCAGGACTCGACGGTCGGTGGCCTCGCCGCGCAGCTAGGCCTCGATCCTGCCGCGGTCGAGTGCGCCGTTCGGGAGTTCAACGACCACATCGTGCCGGGTGGTCAATATGACGCGGCGCGGCTGGACACCTGTCGCACCGACGGTCTCGATCCGCCCAAGAGTCACTGGGCCGAGCCGATCGACACGCCGCCGTTCTATGGCTACGCGCTGCGGCCAGGGGTGACGTTCACGTACCTCGGGCTAGCCGTCGACGAGTATGCACGTGTACGCACCCAGCAGGGCACGCTCACGAACGTGTACGCCGCGGGCGAGATCATGTCTGGCAATGTGCTGTCGTCCGGCTACCTGGGCGGCTTTGGGCTGACGATCGGCACGGTCTTTGGCAGGATGGCGGGCGGCGAAGCGGCCAAGCATGCCGCCAATTGATTTCGCGAGCCAGACGATCTGGCAGCTCGACGTCTGCAATGCGTGTCGCTATTGCGAGGGATATTGCGCGGTCTTTCCAGCGCTGGAGAAGCGCCGCAACTTCACGTATGGCGATGTTATCTACCTGGCTAATCTGTGTCACGATTGCCGCGCGTGTTACTACGCGTGCATGTATGCGCCGCCGCATGAGTTCGGCGTCAACATCCCGCAAACCTTGGCCGAAGTGCGCCAGCAAACTTACGCACACTACGCACTTCCGCGCATCGCAGGACGCCTGGTCACACAGCACTGGCGACTGCTGATACTGGGGACGCTGCTGGGCACGGCGTTCTTCGCCGCGTTGGCCATTCTGATGGGGGATTCTGGCGGGCTGACTGCCGCGTCGGTTGGACCTGGGGCGTTCTACAAAGTGGTGCCGTATAGCGCCATGGTGCTCCCGTTTCTGGTGCTGGCCGGCTACGCGCTGGCCGTGCTGCTGATGGGAGCCTTCGCGTTCGTGCGGGACGTTGGCGGTGAGTGGCGCTGGAGTGCCTTAGGCCAGGCCGCGGGTGACGCGTTCACGCTGCGGTATTTGCAGGGCGGCACTGGAGACGGCTGCTACTACCCGGCCGACCGCACGTCGCACGCCCGGCTGATCCTGCACATGCTCGTGTTCTATGGCTTCCTGAGCGCGACCGCGGCGACCATCGCGGCATTCGTGCTGCAGGACATCCTGGGCGAGTTGCCGCCCTACCCGCTGTGGAGCGTGCCGGTGGTGCTTGGGTCGCTCGGCGGCGTGGCCATGATCGTCGGCTCGACCGGGCTGCTGGCCCTGAAGTGGCGCAGCGATCGTGCACCGGCCGACCCTGGCACCGTCGCCCTCGACTGGATGTTCCTGGTCAGCCTCGATGTCGTATCGATCACGGGCATGCTGCTAGTCGCTGCGCGCGAAACCTCAGCCATGGGCGTGCTGTTGATCCTGCACCTGGCAACGGTCGCCGCGCTGTTCGTCTCCGCGCCGTATGGCAAGTTCGCGCACCTGGTCTATCGCTACGCGGCGCTTGTCCAGCATCGGCTCGAATCGCGCTGATGCTCGACCTGGTCGTGCGCAATGGCACGCTGGTCACCAGCGCTGCCGAGACGGCCGCTGACATCGGCATTCAAGGCGAGCACTTGGCTGCGATTGCGGCGCCAGGCGCGCTCTCGGGAGCCGAGGTGCTCGACGCGACGGGACGCTTCGTGTTGCCGGGCGTGATCGACGGACACGTCCACTTTCGCGAGCCGGGGCTCGAAGCCAAAGAGGATTTTGCGAGTGGCTCGCGGTCAGCTGTCATGGGCGGGGTAACCACGGTGCTGGATATGCCGAACACCGTGCCGCCCACGAGCACTGCTCTCGAAGTCGAACGCAAGCGCGCGCTGATCGGAGCCAAGGCGTACTGCGACGTCGGCGTGTTCGGCCTGCTCGGGCAGGACAATCTGGAGCACCTGCATCCGATGGCAGAGGGCGGCGTCATTGGCTTCAAGTGTTTCCTCGGCCAGAGCGTGGGCAACATCCCGCCCCCGTCTGACGGAGTGTTGCTGGCTGCGTTGGGCGAGGTTGCTGCGCTTAGCATGCGGGTTGGCTTCCATGCTGAAGACGACGCCATTCTGCGGGAGCGTGCGCGTGAGCTGCAGGCAGCAGGGCGGACCGATCCGCTAGCGCACCTCGAGGCGCGACCCGTTGCCGCCGAAGTTGCGGCGATCCAGCGCGCCGGGCAGGCGGCGGCTGCGACGGGTGCCAAGATGCACATCCTGCATCTGTCCTCGCGCGATGGACTCGGCGCGATCGAGCACTGGCGCAAGCTGGGCGTGGATATCACGTGCGAGGTGACGCCGCACCATAGTTTCTTGACATCCGAGGACATGGCGCGACTCGGCTCGATCGCGCGCATCAATCCGCCGATGCGTGAGCCTGGCCACGGCGCGGCTTTACTCGACGCACTGATTCGCGGCACGGTCAACGCGATTGCCACGGACCATGCGCCCCACCTGGCCTCGGAAAAACTGCGCGATGATATCTGGCAAGCGGCCTCGGGCTTCGCCGGCGTCGAGACGAGCCTGCGCCTGTTCCTGACCTACGCGGTGCATCCCGGTCGCATGACGTTGCCGCAGCTGGTGCGGGCCACGTCCGAGCAGCCCGCGCGGATCTGGGGCTTGTATCCGCGCAAGGGTGTGGTGCAGGTCGGCTCGGATGCCGATCTGACGATCGTGGACCTCGACCTTGAGGACACGATCGAGGCCGGGCGACTGCATGGCAAGGCCAATCTGTCGCCCTGGGACGGTGTGCGCACCCGTGGACTGGCCGTCGCAACGATCCTGCGCGGCCGCGTCGTGATGCGTGATGGTGAGCTGTGCGGCGCCCCCATCGGGCGCATGGTCCGACCCGCCTAGGCTAGAGTTAGAGCCGCATGCTGCGCCTCGGCTATAAGGCCTCGGCCGAGCAGTTCGGACCCGTCGAGCTGCTCGAGTTCGCCGTTCGCGCCGAGCAGTGCGGGTTCGACAGTGTGGTCGTCAGCGACCACTTTCAACCGTGGCGCCATACGGGCGGGCACGCGCCGTTCTCCTTCGCCTGGCTGGGCGCGGTTGGCGCGCGCACCGAGCGAGTGATGCTTGGTACGAGCGTGGTCACGCCCACTTTTCGCTACCACCCGTCGGTGGTGGCGCACGCCATGGCGACGCTCGGCGTGCTGTTCCCGGGCCGCGTGATGCTCGGCATCGGCACCGGCGAGTCGCTCAACGAGGTGCCGCCGATTGGCATCGTCTGGCCTGAGTTCCGCGAGCGGTACGCTCGGCTGCGCGAGTCGGTCACGCTCATGCGAGAGCTCTGGGCTTCGGACTTCGTGAGTCACGAGGGCACGTACTACAAGACGGTCAACGCGACGCTGTACGACCGGCCGGCTGGCGGCGTGCCGCTGTATATCGCCGCGGGCGGGCCGCAGATGGCCAAGTATGTTGGTCGGGTCGGCGACGGGTTCATCTGCACCAGCGGCAAGGGCGCCGAGCTGTACCGCGACCAATTGCTGCCCGCGCTGGCCGAGGGCGCGCGCGAGGCTGGCCGTGACGTTAGCGCGATCGACAAGATGATCGAAGTCAAAGTGTCGTTCGATACGGACCGCCGGCGCGCCCTGGAGGACACCCGGCTGTGGGGTGCTCTTGCGTTGACTGGCGACGAAAAAACGGGGGTCGAGGATCCACGTCAGATGGAGCGTCTGGCCGACGCCTTGCCAACCGAGCGCACCGCCAGCCGCTGGATCGTTTCGACGGATCCCGAGGAGCACGTCGAGCAGATCAAGTTCTACGTCGACCTGGGGTTCACCCACCTGGTGTTCCACGCGCCGGGCAACGACCAGGAGCGGTTCCTTAAGTTGTACGCCGACAAGGTCCTGCCGCTGCTGCGCAAGCTCTGACGTGAGCCTGGCTGGGCCGAACATGCCGTGCCGTGACGGTTTGGCCGAATCTGTGACGCGCGCCTGACGGTGTCCGCCGCAAGTGTGATGTTGCGCTGACGGTTCGCCGCCAAGCCGTGACGGTTCGCGTGACGGTGCCGGTATTACCCTGCGGGTGGCGGCGGGGGCCGGTGGGCCCTGCCTGGGGCGGGGGCGCGCGCGTGGCGGCGGTTACCTGACTCGGCCCTAATAAAGTCCCGCCTGAGCGAGCATTTTCAGCGAGCATTTTCAACGCAACCGGAGGCTGCTATAGTTGGCAACCGGCCAATTCGGGACGGCCGCTCGAAGCCAAAGTGGCGACCACCAGCCCTGACGACCTCCACATCGGCGCGCTGGACGGCGCAGCCATGGTGCGTGAGCGCCGTACGACGCAAGAGTTGGTTTTTGAGTTCCTGCGCGATGCCATCCTGAGCGGTCGCTTGCGCGGCGGCTCGCATCTCGTCCAGGACAAGATCGCCACCGAGCTGAATGTCAGCCGTGTACCGGTTCGCGAAGCGCTGCTGCAGCTGGAATCCGAGGGCCTGGTGCATATGGAAGCGCACCGCGGCGCATCTGTAGTCTGGCTGTCGCCCGAGGAGATCGCCGAGGTCTTCGAGATCCGCGCCATCCTCGTCACCGCTGCCATTCGCAAGGTGATCCCGCGGCTCACCGACGAGCAGATCGAGCGCTTGCAGGAGATCACAGAGCGTCAGGAGCGCGAGACCGGCCCCGCCATGCGCGCGCGACTCAATCACGCGTTCAATAGCACGCTCTTCGAGCCGCTGAACCGTCCTCGACTGCGCGCGCTGATGGACAAGCTGGAGCGCGAGGTCGACCGCTATCTCATGTCGATCCCGGACCGGCCGCGCATCGGCCACCGTGAGCTCCTAGAAGCGTGTCGCGCCCGCGATGCCGATCGCGCCGCCGAGCTGATTCACCGCCATCTCGACAAGGCGTCGGAGTGCGCCGTCGGCCGCGTGCGCGAGCTGATGGGCAAGGACGGCACACTGCTCGCGGCGGCACCAGCGGCCCAGGCCCGTCGCCGCGCGTCTTCATAGGATCTTCACAGCCAGCTCGCATACTCGGCTTCACAAGGAGCACGAGATGAGCAAGTTTTCGAGAACTCGACGGACCGCTCTGGCAGGCGGCGCGGCTATCGTGGTCGCCGGCGGCATTGCCGCCACGGTCCGAGCACAACAGACGCAAGCAATTGAAGCCGCGGCCGCGCCTGGCGAGCAGGCGGATGTGCTGTTCTTCGCCGACGGTCCCGAGGGCAAGCTGGGCGAGCGGCGACAAGCCTGGCTGAAGGCGGTCGCCGGCAAGCTGGGCGTCACGCCCGAGAAGCTCGATCAGGCCATTCAGGACGTGGCCAAAGAACAGGGATTTCCTCCGCCCCTGTTGGTGCCGTTCCCAGGTGGGCCCGTCCCGTTCGGCGGCCCGGGTACGTTCAGCCTGCAGATCGACTCTGGTTTCGAGGCAGCGGCGAAGGCGATCGGCATCTCCGAGGAGCAGCTGAGGAGCGAGAGTCGAGGGGGCAAGTCAGTGGCCGATATCGCCAGGGCGCACAACGTCGATCCGAAGGTTGTTGGCGATGCGCTCAAAGCGCAGCGTCGCACCGACATCGACAAGGCCGTTGCTGATGGCAAGCTGCCCGCCGACGTCGCCACGCGCCTCAAGTCGCACCTGGACGAGGAGATCGATCGGCTCATCATGCTGCCTGGGCTCGCCGGCGGGCGCGGCGTCTTCCGCTTCGAGCGATCGGTGATCGGGGCGCCCTGACCGTTGGCCATCCTGGTCGTCGACGACGACCGCAAGACGGTCGACCTGGTCCGTCTGTATCTCGAGCGGGCGGGGTTCAGCGTT
>WNFV01006026.1_pt1 | contig 26635 bp, 21 predicted proteins | sample 5400101 | NCBI WGS metagenome assembly WNFV01 (sample SAMN13153361, study PRJNA577476) | soil metagenome | isolation source: 115 cm soil or saprolite under grassland replicate 1 | place: USA:California | collected 2016-06-15
CGCGCCGCCGAAGTTCAGGACCACCAGCAGCCGCTCCTCCGGCGCCTCGCGCACGAACGCGTAGAGGCTCTCGGGGACGTCCGGCAGCGACCGGTAGCTGCCCGAGCGGAGCGCCTCCGAGCCCTTGCGGTACCAGATGAGCCGGCGGCACAACGACAGCATCGAGGTCGGGTCCTCACGCTCGACCTCGACGTTGATCCGCTCGGCGCTGGCGGCCACCGGCAGCCACGGCTCGGGCGGAGCCGCTCCCCCGCCCGGGAGGCTGAAGCCGGCGCCCGGCGAGGCGTCCCACTGCATCGGTGTGCGCTCGGGATCCCGTCCGTCCACGTCCACGACCCGCTCCGGCGGGATCTCGCCGTCGAGCATGCCCAGCTCCTCGCCGTAATAGAGGAACGGCGTGCCCCGCAGGGTCAGGACCATCATCGCCCCGACGCGCGCCCGGGCCGGGCCGTTGCCGCCCTCGTCGTAGCGGCTGGCCGCCCGGGAGTGGTCGTGGTTGCCGAGGAACTGCGCAGGCCAGGCGTCAGCCGGCAGCAACGCGGTGTACTCGTCCACCACCGAGCGGAACGCCTCCGGCTTCCACGGCTGGTGCAGGAAGACGAAGTTGTGGGCCAGGTGCAGTTCGTCCCGGCCGCTGCCGTAGTAGCGGGCCAGCTTGCGCAGGTCGAGCACGTAGACCTCGCCGACGGCCATGCGGTCGTCGTAGGCGTCCAGAGTGCGGCGGAAGCGCCGGAGGATCTCGTGGACCTCCGGCCAGTCCTCGTCGTACAGCTCGAGCTGCATCTCGGCCAGGCGCCTGGCCCGGGCCTGGCCGGTGGGATCGTGCTCGTCGCCCATGGCGACCAGCGGGTTGTCCCGCAACTGCGGGTCCTTGGCCATGCGGTGGGCGACGTCGATGCGGAAGCCGTCGACGCCGCGGTCCAGCCAGAAGCGCATGACCTCGTCCATGGCTGCGCGGACCTCCGGCGACCACCAGTTGAGGTCGGGCTGTTCGGGAAGGAACGAGTGCAGGTACCACTGGCCGGTGGGCTCTTCGAAGGTCCATGCCCGGCCGGCGCGGGGAAAGGCGCTCATCCAGTTGTTCGGGGGCTGGCCGTCGGGCTTGGAGTCGGCCCAGACGTACCAGTCGCGCTTGGGGCTCTGGAGCGAGGAGCGCGATTCCAGGAACCACGGGTGCTGGTCGGAGGTGTGGTTCGGCACCAGGTCGACGACCACGCGGATGCCTCGGGCGTGCGCCTCGGTCACCAGGGTGTCGAAGTCCTCGAGGGTGCCGAACAGCGGGTCGACACCGGTGTAGTCGGCCACGTCGTAGCCGAAGTCCTTCATCGGCGAGGGGTAGAACGGCGACAGCCAGATCGCGTCCACCCCGAGCGAGTCGGGCGTGCCGTCGTTGAGATAGTCGAGGCGGGCGGTGATCCCCGCCAGGTCGCCCACCCCGTCGCCATTCGCGTCGGAGAAGCTGCGCGGGTAGATGTGGTAGATCACCCCGTGCCGCCACCATTCGCCTCCTGCCACGACCAGCCTCCGAATCCGTTGCGACTGCTGCATCCCGTTTTGCGCTGTCTCAAGGTAGCAAGAAGGGGCGACGGCGCCGGCCGTTGTCCACAGGCGGCGCCGTCGCCCCGTACGGGCTTGGCGAAATCAGCTGGTGGCGCCCACCGGCTCCGCCGGCTCGACGCCCGCGATGAAGTCCTCGACCATGCGGCGAGCGCGGTCGTCGGTGTACTGCACCGGCGGCGACTTCATGAAGTAGGCGGAGGGCGCCAGCAGCGGCCCGCCGATACCGCGCTCGAGCGCGAGCTTGGCGCAGCGCACCGCGTCGATCACCACGCCGGCCGAGTTCGGCGAGTCCCACACCTCGAGCTTGAGCTCCAGGTTGAGCGGCACGTCGCCGAAGGCCCGGCCCTCGACCCGGATGTAGCACCACTTGCGGTCGTCCAGCCATGGAACGTAGTCGCTCGGCCCGACGTGCACGTTGTGCTTGCCGAGGTCGTGGTCGACCTGTGAGGTGACCGCCTGGGTCTTGGAGATCTTCTTGGACTCCAGCCGGTCGCGCTCCAGCATGTTCTTGAAGTCCATGTTGCCGCCGAAGTTGAGCTGGTAGGTGCGGTCGATGGTGATGCCGCGATCCTCCATCAAGCGGGCCAGCACGCGATGGACGATGGTGGCGCCGACCTGCGACTTGATGTCGTCGCCGATGATCGGCAGACCAGCTTTGGTGAAGCGCTCGGCCCACTCCGGTGTGCCGGCGATGAACACCGGCAGGCAGTTGACGAAGGCCACGCCGGCCTCGAGCGCCGCGTCGGCGTAGTAGCGGACCGCCTGCTCAGATCCCACCGGCAGGTAGCAGACCAGCACGTCGACCTGCGCCCGCCGGAGCGCGGCGACGACGTCGACCGGCGCCGCCTCGGACTCCTTGATGGTCTCGGTGTAGTACCTGCCCAGCCCGTCCAGTGTCGGACCGCGCTGGACCTCCACCCCGAGCGGCGGCACGTCGGCGAAGCGGATGGTGTTGTTCTCGCTGGCGAAGACCGCCTCGGAGATGTCGCGCCCGACCTTCTTGGCGTCGACGTCGAAGGCCGCGACGAACTCGAGGTCACTGACGTGGTAGCCCCCGAGCTCGATGTGCATCAGACCGGGGACGTCGTCGCCCGGCTGGGCGTCACGGTAGTAGTGAACGCCCTGCACCAGCGATGACGCGCAGTTGCCCACGCCGACGATCGCGACGCGTATCTTGGCCATTCCTGATCGCTACTCCTCTATGGGGTCGGCGCGGCCTGACCGGCCTGAGTCGGCAGGCGAGGATCGCGCGGGACGGTTGCGTTCTGGGCCGCGAGCCCAGAGCCCTCCCGGACCGGGTCGACCTGGAGGGTGGTGGAACGGGACCTGGCGGCGGTTCGGCCGTCGCCGGACGCGGAGCCGCGCTCCGCGGCGATCAGCCGATCGAGCCAGGCGATCTCACGTTCGTGCTCGTCCAGCCCGTGGTCCATCAGCTCGAGCGTGTACGCGTCGAGCCGGTCGCGGACCGCGCGCAACGAGGCGCGCAGGTGGCTCAGACGCTCCTGCAGGTAACCGCGGCGTCGTTCGAGCTGGTCGAGCCGCGTCTCCGGGCGCAGGTACCGGAAGAAGGCCAGCCGCATGGAGAAGCGGTCCTGCTCGAGGTCGTGGACGTCGGCCGATTCGAGCAGCTCGAGGAAGACCTGCTCGCCGCGTTCGGTCAAGCGATAGACGTGCTTCTTGCGTGAGGTGAAGCGGTTCTCCTCGACCTCGAGCGCGCCGTCCGCGAGCAGCCGCTTGAGGCATGGGTACAGTGATCCGAAGCTGACTCTCCAGAAGGCGCCGAGCTTGACGCTGAGCTGCTTCTTCAGCTCGTAGCCCGACATCGGTGCCTCCTTGAGGAGCCCAAGTACTGCTAGCTCGAGCACGAGCACGTCCCCCTACGTGGCCATCTGGTGGCCGGAAGGTGGCCATCGTCTGGCGAATGTATCGGTCCGATGTATCGCCACGATAGGTACGGCCCCGCTCGGGTGTCAAGCGGCTTGGGTGTCAAGCGGCTTGGGCATCGTGGTGCCGACCGTTCTGTTGTGCTGGGCCCATGGGTAAACTGGAGCCGCGGTCGGGGGGCTCCCCCTGATCCGACTCCCTGCTCGGAACGTGAGAAGCATGCGGCTGGTCGACTACACGCTGGTGAAGAGGGCGACGCTGCGGGACCTCCGCGGCGGGCGCCTGTCCAGGCAAGAGGTCTGCGACGCCCACCCGGAGCTGCTGCGCGCCGCCCGCAACGTCGGCGAGGCGACCATGGCGCCGTGCCCGGTGTGCGCCGAGAACTCGCTCGTCCACGTGACCTACGTGTTCGGGGACTCCCTGCGGCAGCTCTCCGGCAGGGTCTGGCCCAGCGACGGTCTGGCCGACCTGCACCGCTCCGTCGAGGAGTGCGCCTGCTACGTGGTCGAGGTCTGCACCGAATGCTTCTGGAACCACCTCACCCAGTGCTATCTGCTGGGCCGCAGGCACGCCGGCTGATCGGTCCGGCTCGGTCTGCTTCCCACCGCCGGCCGCCCCGTTTCGGCCTTTCCGCTGAGCTACGGTAGAGTCGTTCGGCCATGGCCGCACGACCGCCCACCTTTACGCCGTCGCGAGCCCCTCACCCTTCGCGAGCGGCCCGCCACGCGCCACCCCCTGAGCGCTCCCGCCTGAAGCGGGTCCTGCGCTGGGCGCTGTGGCTGATCGTGCCGATGCTTGCCGTCATTGCCGGCTCGCTGGTGGGTCTGGTCTACGCGTTCGCCAAAGTCCCCGTCCTCGACCAGGTCCCTGCCGCCCAGACCACCGTCTTCCTGGACCGCAAGGGCGCCGAGATCGGCACGCTCTCCCCCAGCGAGAACCGCCGCATCGTGCCGCTCTCCGATATCCCGAAGACGATGCAGCTGGCAGTGCTCGCGGCCGAGGACCGCGACTTCTACAAGCACGGCGCCATCTCCTACAAGGGCATGCTGCGCGCGACCCTCGCCAACCTCCGCAACGCAGGGGTCAGCCAGGGCGGCTCGACCATCACCCAGCAGTACGTGAAGAACGCCTACCCGAGCGTCGGGCGTTCGCGGAACCTGTTCCGCAAGCTCAAAGAGGCCGTGATCGCGGTCAAGCTGGAGAAGAAATACTCCAAGGACCAGATTCTCGGCTTCTATCTGAACACCGTGTACTTCGGCAAGGGCGCCTACGGCGTCGACGCCGCCTCGCGGGTCTTCTTCGACAACCGGCCGGCAAAGAAGCTGACGCTCGCCCAATCCGCCCTGCTGGCGGGCTCGATCCGCGCGCCGGAGTTCTACTCGAAGAAGCAGAACTTCACCTCGACCAAGGCCAGGCGTGATTTCGTGCTGCGGGTCATGGAGGAGCGGGGCTGGATCACGCAGAAGCAGGCGGCCGCCGCCATCAAGACGCCGGTCCGCGAGAGCTCGACCGTGCCCTCCAGCGGAATCGCCGAATCCAAAGCGCCCTATTTCCTGGAGAAGGTGCGCCAGTACCTGCTGGACAAATACGGCGCCACCCGATTGGCGCAAGAGGGCTTCCGCGTCCAGACCACGATCGATCTGACGATGCAGCACGAGGCCGAGGCGTCCGTCCGGAGCGTGCTCAACGAGCGGGGCGATCCCAAGGCCTCGCTGGTGGCGCTCGACCCCAAGACGGGCGCGGTGCGGGCGATGTACGGCGGCAAGGACTTCGCCAAGGAGCCCTTCAATTACGCCACCGACGCCAGGCGGCAGGCCGGCTCGACGATGAAGCCCTTCGTGCTGGAGGAGGCGCTCAACGAGGGCTACTCGGTGAACTCGGTCTTCCGTGGCCCCAACAAGTTCGAGGTCCAGGGTCACGAGTACACGAACTTCGGGACCGAGAGCTATGGCGACATCACCCTGATGGACGCCACCAAGCACTCGGTCAACACCGTCTACGTGCAGCTCATCGACAAGGTCGGCCCGAACCGGGTCGCCGACCTCGGGATGCGGACTGGGCTGGCCGACGTGATCGAGGACGGGCGCTTCTCCTCCGAGCGCAAGCCCGTCCTGGACCCCGTGGTCCCGCTCGCGCTGGGCGCGAGCGGCGTCTCGACCCTCCAGCTCGCGTCGGCCTACGGGACCTGGGCCAATCAGGGCGTCCACAACCCGGCGTACATGGTCGAGAAGGTCAGCGACTCCAGCGGGCGGGTGGTGGAGCGGCACCAGGGCAGGGGCACGCAGGTCGTGCAGCCGAACATCGCCAACACCATCACGGCGGCCCTGCGCGGCGTGATCGAGGGCGGCACCGCGACAGCCGCCCGCCTTCCCGACCGCGAGGTCGCCGGCAAGACCGGGACCACCAGCAACTCGGTGGACGCCCGCTTCGTCGGCTACGACACGAACCTGGTCACCTCGGTCTGGATGGGCTACGAGAACAAGGACCCCAAGAAGCCGCCGCACCGGCTCGTCAACATCCACGGAATCCGAGAGGTGACCGGCGGGTCGCTGCCCGCGATCATCTGGAAGCGGTTCATGCTGGAGGCCACCAGGAACCTGGCCCCGCTGCCGTTCCCGCAGCCCACCCTGAGTGGCATCGTGCTGAACTCGACGACCACGTCGGCGACGACCACCCCGACGACCACCGTCGCCCCTCCGCCGAGGGTCACGCGGCATACGCTGCCGCCGCAGACGACCCAGCCGCCGGCGCCGACCTCGACCTTCTCGATCCCGACGACCACCCTGTCGCAAGGCCCGGGCTCGACGAGCCAGGGAATCCAGGGGAATCAGCTAGGCTCGTCTGATCCGAACGACACCGGATAGCGATGGCAGTGCGTACCGCAACCGCCGAGCTGACCGCTCGGGAACGATCCGAGCCACGCTGGTCTGTACGGCGGGTGATCCCCGCATTCGTGTGGCTCTGGGTCGTCACGCGCCTGTTGCTGCTGGTCATCTCGCTCAACCCGCGCCTGTACTCCTCCGGCGTCTACGGAGACGTCCGCGCCTACGGGGCCAAGGTCGAGCGGATGTTCCAGGGCGAGCTTCCCTACCGCGACGTGGCCATCGAGTACCCGCCGGGCAGCGTGCCGTTCACGCTGATGCCGGCGCTGGTGGTCGGTACCGGCGCCGGGTACCGGATGGCCTTCGCGCTGGAGATGATCCTGGTCGACGCCCTCGGGCTCTATGCCGCCTGGCGGCTCGCCCGCGCGGCCGACCGGGGCCGGCGCCGCATCCCCGTCGCCTACACGCTGGGGATGGTGGTGATCGGGCCGCTGCTGGTGCTGCGCTTCGACCTGATCCCCGCCGTGTGCGTGCTGCTGGCCGCCGCGCTTGCCGCGGAGGGCCGAGCGGGGCCGTCGGCGGCCGCGCTCGGCTATGGAGCCGCGGCCAAGCTCTTCCCCGCCGTGCTCGCTCCCCTGCTGGTGCTCGGGTTGGTGCCGGCCGAGGGATGGCGGCGGTCGCTGCGGCGCACCGTGCCGCCGTTCCTGGTCACCTTCGCGGTCACCCTGGTCCCCGCGCTGATCATCTCGGCCTCGGGCACCGTCGGCTCGCTGCTCTACCACATCCGGCGGGGGGTCCAGATCGAGAGCCTGCCCGCCAATCTGATCGATCTTGCCCATCTGGCGTTCGGGGTGACCGCGCGCTCGGCCTACGGGTTCGGCGCGTATGATCTCCAATCGGACATTTCCGGCGCGATGAAGCTCGCGTCCACCGTCGCCACCGCCGCGGCGCTGGTCGGGGCCGCGTGGCTGGTGTGGCGGCGCTCGGCGGCGTCCGGAGGTCGGGGCCTGGGCCCCGCCGACTGGGCCGGCGCCTTCGCCATCGGCGTGTTCGCCTTCGTGCTGCCCACCCGCGTGCTGTCTCCGCAGTACCTGGTCTGGCTGGCCGCCCCCGTCGCGGGCCTCGCCGACCGGCGCCTGGGCCGTCGCGCGATGTGGACGCTGGCCGCCGCCGCCGTCCTGAGCCAGCTCGAATTCCCCTTCCGCTACTCCCAGCTCCGCCACCTCGACTGGGTCGACATCAGCGTCCTGACCTGCCGCAACCTCCTCCTGGTCGCCGCCTGCGTCCTGACCGTCCGCGCCTTTGGCGCCGGTGCCCCCAAGGTCGAGCAGACCGTCCCCGAAGAAGGTCCCGAGGTCGTTCCCGCCACCCCTGGCTAGGAGGTCGGAGGGCTCGCCGTCCCGCTCCGCTCGCCGCACGTGGGCGTGGCGAGCCGCCGGCGGGGCGGATGGCGCCCTCGCGGGCGCGACCGGATGGCGAGTCGGCTTGCCACCCCGCAAGGGGGGGTGGGGATAACCGTCTGTGACTGTCGGGGGGTGGTGGGAAACTGCGGGTATGGCTGGGGTGATCATCCGGAATCCACCTGCGGGGCGGTGCCGGGGCGATGGCCCGCCAAGGGCGGTGGCCGTGCGCGTTGCCGGGGACAACGGTCGGCTGCTACCCTCGGTCGGCTTCACGCTCCTGCTCCCGACCGCCGGGGGCCGCTCAGTCCAGAGGAGGTGACATGCGCCGTTACGAAGTCATGCTGATTCTCGACCCCGGCCTGGAAGACAAGGACGCCAAGGCGGCGGTCGACAGGTTTCTGACCACGGTCAGCAGCCGAGGTGGCGAGATCAAGAACATCGACCACTGGGGCAAGCGCCGGTTCGCGTACGAGATCCGGCATATCAATGAGGGCTACTACACCGTGGTCGTGCTCGAAGCCGAACCCACAGCGGTCGACGAGCTCTCGCGAGTGCTCGGTCTGGCCGACGAGGTGATCCGGCACAAGGTGGTCCGCCCCGAGGCCGCCTGATCAGCCGACTGGCAACGTCTCCTTCCCCGCTGGCCCGCGGGTCCGCGCCTCCCCGCACCTCGGTGCAGGGTTCCGGATCGATCCGCGGCCCGTTCTACCGGTTCGTGTCCGGCCGCGTGCCGGCGCGGGATGTGCGATGAGGTGTTCTTCGAGTGGCTACCGATAACCAAGTGATCCTGGTCGGCAACCTGACCGACGACCCAGAGCTACGGTTCACGCCCAACGGGGCGGCCGTGGCCAACTTCCGACTGGCCGTCACCCCGCGAGTCCGTGACGGGGACAACTGGAAGGACGGCGAGACCTCGTTCTTCCGGGTCAACGTCTGGCGGCAGATGGCTGAGAACGTCGCCGAGTCCATGACCAAGGGCAGCCGTGCCGTCGTGGTGGGCCGCCTGCGGACGCGCTCCTGGGAGACGCCCGAGGGCGAGAAGCGCTCGGTGACCGAGGTCGAGGCCGATGAGGTCGCCCCGAGCCTGAAGTTCGCGACCGCCAAGGTGGAGCGGGCTTCTCGCGGTGGTGGTGGTGGTGGTGGTGGTGGTGGTGGTGACTGGTCCGACAGCTCCGGCAACGCCGCGGGCGGCGGACGAAACAGCGGCCAGTTCAACGACGAACCGCCGTTCTGATCGAGTGCCGTCGATGACCGCTGCGCGGGTTGGCTCGCTGACCTTGGGTGAAGGCCACCTTGCCTTCGCCCAGGGTCCCGAGGCCGTTCGTCACAGCACCGGCGGCCCGTCCCAGGACCGAGCACCATGGACCCGAATGATTCGAGACGAGTGAGGACCGGCCGAGGCCAAGGGGGCCGAGGCCGGTGAGGAGGTAACCGGCTCTATGCCAAAGAGCACGTTCCAGCGCAAGCCCAAGCGCAAGTTCTGCCAGTTCTGCGCTGACAAGCAGGACTACATCGACTACAAGGACGTGAACCTGCTGCGGAAGTTCATGAGCGACCGCGGCAAGATCCGCGCCCGGCGGGTCACGGGGAACTGCGCCCAGCACCAGCGCGACGTCGCGACGGCGGTCAAGAACGCCCGAGAGATGGCGCTGCTTCCATACACCATCCGCTAGCGCGAGGTCGACGACGTGAAGGTCATCCTCAATCAGGAGGTCCGGGGCGTCGGTGCCCCGGGCGACATCGTAGAGGTCGCCGACGGCTACGGGCGCAACTACCTGCTGCCCCGCAACCTCGCGCGGCTCGCCACGCCGGGCGCGGTGCGCCAGGCCGAGGGCATCCGCTCCCGACGCATCGCCAGAGAGATCGCCGATCTCGAGCAGGCCAGGACCGTGGCCGCCCATCTCGAGTCGCTCCGGGTCGTGATCCCAGCCAAGGCCGGCAAGGAAGGCCGGCTGTTCGGCTCGATCACCACACCGCAGATCGTCGACGCGGTCGCGAAGACGGGCGGGACCCGCATCGATCGGCGCCGTATCCACCTCGACACCGCCATCAAGAACACAGGCCCCCATCGCGTCACCGTCCGGTTGCACCCGGAGGTCGAGGCGAACATGACCGTGGAGGTCGTGCCCGCGTAGCCAAGGAAGCGTAAGGAGGCTCGACCCTATGGCCATGCGCTCCGTCCCTGACGGAGGCCCTCGGCCCAACGCTTCCCCGACCTACGAGCGCGTTCCCCCGCACAACGTCGAAGCTGAGGAATCGGTTCTCGGCTCGATGCTGCTGTCGCGCGATGCGATCGCCGAGGTCCTCGAGCTCCTGCACGAGGATGACTTCTACCGGCCTGCCCACCGCACGGTGTTCCGGTCGGTCCTTGACCTCTATTCCCACGGCCAGGCGGTCGACCCCGTGACCGTCGCCGAAGAGCTCCGACGCAGCGGCGAGCTCGCCGACGTCGGCGGCGCGCCGTTCGTGCACACGCTGGTGTCGAGCGTGCCCACCGCCGCCAACGCGGGCTACTACGCGCGCATCGTCAAGGAGGCCGGCATCCTGCGCCGCCTCATCGACACCGGCACCAGGATCGTGCAGCTCGGGTACGAGACGCCGCAGGACACCGAGCGCGCGGTGGATCTCGCCGAATCATGGGTCTACCAGGTCGCCCAGGGCCGCGTCACCGAGGACTACCAGAGCCTGCGCGAGGTCCTCACCAGCACCCTGGAGGCGATCGAGCGCCTCCACAACGACAGCCGTGAGATCACCGGCGTCGCGACCGGGTTCCCCGAGCTGGACCGCCTCACCTCCGGGCTGCAGGCCTCCAACCTGATCATCGTTGCCGCCAGGCCGGCGGTCGGGAAGGCGTTGGCCCTCGATACACCGCTCCCCACCCCGACCGGCTGGACGACCATGGGCGACGTCGAGCTCGGGGACCAGTTGATCGGTGCGGACGGCAAGCCGACAACCGTTGTCGCAGCGACCGATGTCATGTACGGCCGACCTTGCTACGAGGTCGAGTTCTCGGATGGAACCGTCATCGTCGCCGACGCGCAACACCAATGGCTGACCGAGACCCGGGCGTCACGCAAGTCGGCATGGGCAGCCGCTCGGCGATACAACGGCACCCGGACACAACGGACCTTCCCTTCGGTCAAGACCACGGAGGAGATTCTCGCGACGCTTCGCTGCAACGGCATGGAGCGGCGGTTGAACCACGCCGTGGTCAATACCAGGCCGCTTCATCTGCCCGAGCAGGAGTTGCCGTTGCCACCCTATGCGCTCGGGGTATGGCTAGGAGACGGCTACGCGGCGAGTGCGAGGATCACGACCGCCGACCCCGAGATCGTCGTCCACATGGAGACAGATGGGTTGCGGGTCGTGCCCAGAGGTGGGCTGCTCTATACCCTGCGCCTCCCTGAGCGTCTCCCAGTCGAACAACGTTCCTGTGTCGTGTGTGGCAAGCAGTTCCGCCCGCAGACCTCCCAGGTTCGTACGTGTGGCAGGTCATGCGGAGGCCGGGCACGCCTTGTCTCGCCCCCCGTTCAGCCCCCTACCTGTCCTGACTGTGGGAAGCCATCCAGCGGTATGACGCAGTGCCAAGCATGCCGGAACCATCACGGCACAGTGCAGGGGATTCTGCGCAGCCTAGGCGTCCTGGACAACAAGCACATCCCCACGATCTACCTGCGGGCTTCGGAGGTGCAACGACGTTCGCTCCTGGCTGGATTGCTCGACACCGATGGGACCGTCAACGGCAGCGGAGCAGTACAGTTCAGCGTGACCTCGCGGCGTCTTGCCGAGGACACTTGTGAACTGATCGTGAGTCTCGGTTACCGCTGCTCCCTTGTCCTGAAACCGGTCAAGGGACGGACAGAGGCCTCCTCCACGGCCTATACCCTCACGTTCTCGACGACCGACGAGGTCTTCCGGCTGGAGCGCAAGCGACTGATGCACAAGGAGCGGAAGGGTCCGGGCCGCACCGGCAAGCGCCTCATCACCGCTGTGCAGCCCGTCCCCAGCGTGCCGGTGCGGTGCGTCGAGGTCGACAGTCCCGTTCATCTCTACCTCGCCAGCCGGTCGATGCTACCCACGCACAACTCGACGCTTGGCCTGGACATCGCCAGGAACGCCTCGGTGCGGTCCGGCGTCCCCACGGTGGTGTTCTCTCTCGAGATGAGCAAGACCGAGCTGGTCCAGCGGCTCATGTGCGCCGAATGCTCGGTCGACATGCAACGGCTTCGCACCGGGCGCATGGAGGACTCGGACTGGACCCGGCTGACACGCTCGCTCGGCAAGCTGGCCGAGGCGCAGCTGTTCATCGACGACTCGGCCGCGATCACCATGATGGAGCTGCGCGCCAAGTGCCGCCGCCTCAAGCAGCGCCACGGGCTCGGCCTGGTGATCGTCGACTACCTCCAGCTCATGCAGCCCAGCAAGCGGGTGGAGAGCCGCCAGCAGGAGGTCAGCGAGATCTCGCGCGCCCTGAAGCTGCTGGCGAAGGAGCTGGCGGTCCCGGTGATCGCGATCTCGCAGCTCTCCCGCCAGACCGAGGCGCGGTCGGACAAGAAGCCCATGCTCTCGGACCTGCGCGAATCTGGAGCCCTGGAGCAGGACGCCGACATGGTCATGTTCATCTACCGCGAGGACCTCTACGACCCCGAGTCTCCTCGCAAGGGCGAGGCCGACCTCATCGTCGCCAAGCACCGCAACGGGCCGACCGACACCGTGACCGGACAAGTAGCGTGGAGAGCAGGCCCAGGTTAGCACCGATGACGACGAAAGCGTGTGCCCCTCAGCCGCCTCCTTGATCGTGCAGGCCACGTCTGCTGCCGACCGCATAGGGGCGGCGCTCAGGCGCCCGCGGGGATCCGCCGCGCCGCCCGGTGCATCGCCACCAGCTCGTCGGTGGTGGTGGCGTCCTCGGGCGCCTTGTCGTCGCGCCAGCGGCCGGTGAAGCGCGGGAAGCGCAACGCCAGGCCGCTGTCGTCCTTGAGCTTGCCCCACGCGGCGGAGTACCTGGGCGACAGGGTCAGCTCCGCGCTGAGGATCTCCACCACCAGGGCGGGCTCGAACCACACGTCGGCCTCGGCCCGGCCGGGGTCCACCCTGGCGGGCGGCTCCTGGCGCACCAGCGGCGCCAGCTTGTCCGGCAGCGCGGCCAGCTCCGCGTCGGAGAACCCGGTGCCGCACTTGGTCGTGGTGCGGAACACGTCGGCGGCCGGGTCGTAGGCGGCCAGCAGCAGCGCGCCGTAGATGCCGCGGCGGCGACCGCGGCCGTACAGGGCGCCCACCACGACCAGGTCAACGGTGTCGGACAGCTCGGTGCGGTAGTCGCGCTTGAGCTTGATCCACAGCCACCCGCGCGCGCCGGCCTGGTAGCCGGCCGTGGGGCTGAGCGACTTGCACAGCAGGCCCTCGCAGCCGTCGGTGACCGCCTGCTCGAACGCGGCCTCCAGGCCGGCCTCGTCGCTGACCTGGATGGCGGTGGCCAGCCGCAGCCGCTCCGACGGGGTGATCGCTGCGGCCAGCCGGGCGCGCCGGGTGGGGTAGGGGAGGCGGGTGAGGTCCTCGCCGTCGGCGTACAGCAGCTCGAAGCAGAACAGGCTCACCGGTACGTCGCGGACCGCCTCGGTGATGCCGTACTTGCGCCGCCGGAACATCACGTCCTGGAAGGGGCGCGGGTCCCCGGAGGCCGGGTCGAAGGCGACGACCTCGCCCTCCAGGATCGCCTCGCGCGGCTTGATGGCGGTCTTGAGCAGCTCCACCAGGTCGGGGAACTGGGTGGAGATGCGCTCCAGCCGGCGAGTGAACAGCTCGATCTCGCCGTCGGCGGTGCGGTGGACCTGCACGCGCACGCCGTCGTACTTGTACTCGGCCGCGCAGGTGCCGCCGAGCTTGGCGAGGATCTCCTGGGCGCTGGACAGCCGCTGGGCGAGCATGGCCCGCACCGGGTTGCCCGGGCGCACGTGCATCGCCTCGACCGCCTCCAGGCCGCCCTCGACCAGGGTGCTGGCGACCAGGCCCAGGTCGCAGCAGATGTTGTAGGCGCGCTCCAGCACCGGCCGGTCGCTACGGCCGCCGGCGTGGACGGTCGCCAGCGCGTCCAGGATCGTGGGGGTGCCGACCCCCAACCTGAGCGTGCCGGTGACCAGGCGCAGCAGGTAGCGGGCCTCCAGTGGGGTCGCCTGGCCGAGCAGGCCGACCAGCAGCTCCAGCTTGCGCGCCTGGGAGCCCTGCCCCTCGGCGGCCGCGATCTGGTGCAAGGTGTCGACCACTACCGCGACCTCGAGCGTCGGTGGGCGGCCGCCGGCCACCTCGGCCATGAGCTGCTCGGCGGCCTGGCCGAGGTCGCCGGTCTCCCGCACGGTCGCGCGGACCCGCTCGACCTCGACGCCGGTGGCGGTGGCCACCGCGCGGGCGGCGAGCTTCTCGGCCACGCCCAGGTCGATCCCGGCGAACTCCGGCGCGATCATGCCCTGGCACAGGTAGCAGACCCTGGCCAGCAGCTCTGGCGGGGTCTGGGCGAGTAGCGCGGCGAGCCGGTCGATCAGCGCCAGCCGCGCGGTGGAGGCCTCCAGGTCCCGGTAGGCCTCGGCGACGGTCTCGTACTGCACGACGCTCCCTTCACTTCACCCCTGGACCGCCCGGCGGCGTTCCCGCAGGGTAGACCATCGCCGGGACGCCGACCTGAACAGCCCCAGCGGCGCGGAAGCGCGAGAGGGTCGATTCTGCGGGAATCACCGAGCCGACCACCGTTGAAACGTCCGTCGCCTCGGTTAGAGGGCCGGCTGACATAACGGGCGGTCAGGACACAGGCGATGCGGTCGGCAGCGACCTCGCACTCCTCTGCGGTGCTGATGATCCGGATCTTCACTGGCTCGTCCAGACCGCGGCCTTTGGACCCCGGCACACGCCATGCAGCGGCCGGCGCAGGCCGATCTATGCGGCGCCACGCCTGCGGTCGACCAGCTCGTCCACCGCGCCGTGCAAGCCCTGCGACCAGTCTCGAGCCGGCGGCTTCGGCTTGTCCCGGCACCGCTCCAGGATCTTCAGGAGCAGGTCGACCGCCCGCGTGGCGTTCTCCGCCGAGTAGGCCACCTGCGACGGCGCGACGTTCATCCCGAGCGGGTGGGGCTCGAGAGACGCCAAGGCCCCCTCATAGTGGACGGAGCTGCCGCGCAGGTCGAACAGCCATCCCAGCTCTTGCCGCCACCCCGTAACGAGACCTCGAGCGTCAATGGTCTGCGCCAGCACCTCGCAGGTCACGTCCTCAGCCGCTGGGCCCTTGCCCTGCTTCCTCTTCTCCCTCCACCCGTCCAACGTGGCCTGCGGGATCGCGCCCAGCTCGCTGATTTCCCGGGACAGGACTTCCAGGGCGAACGCGGCGGCGCAGATGCTCACCATCCCGGCTTCCGCCTCCCGCTCCAGCAGGCGGGACTGGTCGGCGCCGGGCTGTCGCATCGCCGGTGCGGCGGCGATGGCTATCGCCTCGTGCTGCACGGCGATCCTCGCCCAGGAGATCCACAGGATGGTCCTGGCTTCGACCTGCATGCTGTCGTCGCCGCGACCGGCCTCGGGCAGCGCCCGCTGCTCGTCCACCTCGCACCTCCTCCGGCGGCGCATGGTAGCCACCGCCGCCCGCTCCAGCGCTCACGGCACGCAATCCTTCGTTCCCGCTCGATCATCATGCCAAGTTCCGTGCGCCGGCGAGGGCGGCTGGAAGGCCTCGCCACAGCCCGTCGACGTGGAGGGGGCCGCGGATGGACATGAACGCAGTCCAGCTGGCGACCCGACCCCTGAGCCCGCCGGGCTCCTTGTGGAGCAGGCAGAGCGGATGGCCGCCAGCGTGCTCCATGAGCACCAGCAGCACGGCGCCCTCGGCGAGCTGCTCGGCCCATTCCGCGACAGATCCGAGCATCCCACCGTCGCCACGAACATCATGACGATCCCTGAGCCGACCCCGAAGGCGATGGCGAAGTGCCGGCGCCAGAAGCGGAACATGCGCAGGTACACTTCCTGCTGGTCACGTATGTAAGCCGCGTCGCAGACGACGAGGAGCACGCTCGTGCCCGCCCCCACCGCCGGGAAGGTGACGTGGAAGGCGGCGGTCAGCGCCTACTGCCTGCGTGACAGGGCGATCAGGCTGTCTTGGCTCACGACGCCTCTTTCCCGTTGGTGCCGCTCGGGCTGGAGGTGGCGTCCAGGATCGTGGCGACGACGGCCGAGTAGTCGAGGTCACCGGCACCGGCCTGGACTGCCCGCTCGAGCCAGCTGCGGGATGCCGCTACGAGCTTGAGATCCTGGACACGCCGGGTGGGGGTCTCGGTACACCGAGCCCGCGATCCAACTGCTGGAGTACGAAGGCCACCCGGGCGCCTACGGGATCCGCTCTTGCTACTACAGCCTCGAGGGCCGCTTCCAGCGCAGTCCGATGATGATCGACGGCGAGGATTCATTCGAGGGACTCCGTGCCGCACTCAGCAGACGCCGAAACTGCCTTTGACCGGCCTGAACGCACCGAGCGCGGCGAACTCCCTACTATCGGCAGGATCCCATAAACACGAGCGAATTGGCGTATAACCGTGAAGCGCGGACCTCGCCGGCTGCACGGCGGGTGTGGAGCGGCCTCATTGCGGGACCGGACGTCGAGGTTGGTAAGGAGGGCCCTGTGGGGCCGACGCCGAAGGCTGTACCCGTGACGACGAGGATGCGTTCGCGCCTTCTCGCCGTTTTGCCAACCGTGCTGCTGGTGGTCGCAATGGTCGCCGCAGCGGCACCCGCCAACGCCGCCGACGACCAGCCCAAGCCGCTAACCTCGCGGCGGCTGTTCGATCAGTCGCGGCCCGGCGTCCAGCTCATCACGGTCGAGTTCTCGGCTGGGTTAGGCATGCCCGACCCCACCGTGACCGCGGCCAATGAGAGGGCCCTGGAGACGATGGCCGCGGACAGGATCCGGCGGGGCGAGATCCCGGCGACCCAGGCGGCGGCGCGCGGCGCGATCGTCGAGGAAATGGCTCGAGAACCGTTCCGCTGGTTCACGGCGTCCAGCAAGGTCCGCCGGACCAAGGTCAAGCTGACGGCGACGGGATCGGGGTTCTCGATCACCCCCGACGGCTACATCGTTACCAATGCCCATGTGGTCGGCCAGAAGGACGACGACATCAAGGCGGCGTTCCTCGCCCAGGAGCTCCGTGACGAGGGCGACGACTTCGTCGCCAATGTTCGCGCTGAAGGGCTCACCCAGGCCCAGGCGACCAAGTTCCTTGGCGCGATCGTGCAGTGGGCGACGAAGATGGCCACGTTCACCAATTTCGAGCGGAGCATCGCCGTGCTGGGCTCCACCGGCGGCGGCTCGACCAGCTCGTCGAAGCGCCGCGCGGCCACGCTGGTCGACGCTGGCGAGGAGTTCCCCGGCAAGGACGTGGCCCTTGTCAAGATCAAGAGCCGCAACATGGCCACGGTGCCGCTGGGGGACGACACCGCGCTCGGCACCGGTGACCGGCTGTTCGTGCTTGGCTTTCCGGGAGCGGCGACCTTCAACCCGACGCTCTCCAAGGCCAGCCAGGGGGAGCCGACGCTCACGCAGGGCGTGCTCAGCGCCAAGAAGCAGGTCAACGGCGGCTACACCGTCCTGCAGACCGACGCCGGCATGACCCACGGCAACAGCGGCGGACCGGTGCTCGACGAGCAGGGCAAGGTGGTCGGGGTCGCGACCGCCGAATCGGTCGATCCCAAGACCGGTCGTGAGCTCTCCGGCCTGAACTTCGCGGTCCCCGCCTCGATCGTGAACGAGCTGCTCCGCAAGGCGCACGTCTCCGCCACCGAGGGCGAGGCCGGACGTGCGTACCGCCAGGCGCTCGACGCGATCGATCGGCAGTGGTACAAGCGCTCGCTCCCGCTCCTGCAGCGGGTGCAGGCGCTCGACCCCGGCCACCCACTGGTGGCCAAGCTCATCAAGGACTCGCAAACCGCAATCGAGCAGGGCCGCGACCGCACGCCCGTGGAGATCCTCGGGCTGCCGGTGCTGGTCCTCGCAAGCGCCGCCGGTGTGGCGGTGGTCGTGCTGGTGGGCCTTGGAGTCCTGGCGCTACGGTCGCGTCGACGGCGTGGCGAGCCAAGTCTGGAGCCGGTCTTTCCCGTCGCCGGCGAGGACACCCAGCCGGAACCCGCCGCTGCTGCGGCCCCAGGACCAGCCCCGCCCGCGTCCGCTGACCCGCCGTGGGCGACGCCGCCCGCGTCGGCAAACCCCGCCGGGACACAGCTCCTCGGCCCCGGAACGCCTGAATACGCGCAGCGGAACCGCGACTGGCAACAGTCCTGGTGGACCGCTGACGCGTCGCGGACCGTGGAGGTCGCGGCCACCGGCAACGCTGAGCCCGCACCCGTCCCCAGGGCGATGCCGCGCAGCCGGCAGCGCCGGCGCCGGTGGCGGCTGACCGGCGCGGCGGTCGGGCTGGTGCTGGTGCTGGTCACCACTGGACTGCTGGCGGTGCAGCGGCCCTGGTCGCACACTGCCGCGCCAGGTGCCACCACCGCGCCGACCAGCGCCACCACTGCAGCGCCGGCCACGACCGGTCCGCCGGCTACCACCGCTCCGCGGGCTACCCGGCCCCGCGGGCCACTCGGGCGTGTGGTGGCCGAGGTCCGTATGCCGGACGGGCTTGCGCTGACGGTGCCAGCGGTCGGCGGTGGCTCGGTGTGGGCGCTGGCGCTGGACACCGAAGTCTCGGCGATGCTGGACCCGCGGGTGTCGCTGGCGCGGGTCGACCCCGCCAGCAACCGGGTCACCGAGCGGATCCCGGTTCCCGGCACCGGCCTGGGGGGCGTGGTGGCGATGGCGTACGGCGCCGGGTCGGTGTGGCTGGTCGACAGCGACCAGGCGAGCCATAACGTCGTCTCCAAAGTCGACCCGGGCCGCAACCGGGTGGTCGACCGGATCACGGTGGGTCTGCAGCCGGTCGACATCGCATTTACCGGCCAGGCGGTCTGGGTGCTGAACTCGGTCGACGAGACGGTCTCGCGTATCGACCCCACAAGTGACAAGGTGGTCGCCGCCGTGCGCCTGCCGGACAGCTCCTTGCCACCGCGGTCGGTCGCGGCCACCGCGAGCGCTGTCTGGCTGCCCGACGCCGACCTCGGGCTGGTGCGGATCGACCCCGACACCAACCGGGCCATGATCGTGTCGGTGCCTGGCTGCTGCTCCGGCCCGGTCACGGCGGCGGCGGGGGCCATCTGGGCCGCGGACTCGCGCAGCGGTACGCTGCTGCGCTTCGAGCCGGCAGGCCACCGGATCGTCCGGATCCGGCTTGACGATGTGGTCGACCTGGTGACCGAAGGCGACCAGGTCGTGGCCATTGGGCACTCTCAGGTGACCTGGATCGACCCGTCCACCAACCGGGTCACCGGGGTGCTACCGGTCGGCCGGCCCGACGGGATCGCCGGGGGCGATGGGATGGTCTGGGTCGCGGACCTCGACTCCAAATCGCTCAAACGCTTAGCGGCGCCCTGAGTCCCAGATCGAAAATCTGGCGCTCGAGGTCGCCGAAGCCGGTGCTCAAGCCTCTGACCAGGCCGTCGCCAGACCCGATGTCTGGCAACGACGGCTCCCATGTCTGCCCGGCTGGCCCGGTCCATGACACCAGCAGCGCTGGACGGTGCGGCCGGTGGCGCCAGGCTCGCGATGCTCGCCTGCTGGTCGCCCCCAGCTCCGAAGACCAGGGCACATTCGCCGTCCAGGTCGAGGTCAACGTCCACGACGCGGCGCCGAACGTCACCTTCGCCGTCGCCCGCGCTGTCGACCTCAACCCCGATGGCATCTGCACCACGGCCTCGGGCTGGGCGACCTGACGACCTCGGCGGGTGGTGCGGGCGCATCCCACTTCGAGGTGCATCGTGGGGCGCCGTTCGTGTCTGGGGTCCGCTTCGATGCGGTGTTCAGGGCGGTGGGCAACGATGGGACCGAACTCCGCAGGGGCTGCCTCACCGTGACGGCGAAGTAGCTGTCGGCCGTCGAAAGGGTCGGCGGCACGCCCTCACACACGGCACCAGCTTCTCCGTCCGTTGGCGGAGCCTTGTGCAACAGTCTGGGATCCGACGGAGGTTCCAGCGCTTGCGCGGGGTGGGGCGGATTGGGCCACCTCGAGTGAGACGCAGACCCAGATGGGATGGCTGGGATCGACAGGGTTGGCAGTGCTTCTATGGCACCCCGTCGTATTCCCCACGGGCGACCCGTAGCCGCTGGTTCATGTCGCCCAAGGCTCTGGCCAGCCGTTGCTCGTCAGCGTTGGCTGGGAGTAGCCCCTTCTTGGCCAGGCGGCGGCTGAGGCGGCGGTTCAGGTGGGAGGCGGCCGCGCCGGGCAGCACCTCGCCTTCCAGGACAGCGAGCAGCCCGATCAGCGCCGAGACGTCTTGGTCGGCCAGGGTGACGGGGCGGTTGGGCTCGGCTTGGATCTGCTCTTGATGTGTCCGCATGGCTGTCCATCCTGGTCGTGTTGTCGATCCCGCTGCGATCGTAAGGGCAGTGCGTGCATGGCGACAGGCCTTTCGTCACGGCCAGCGCGTGAACCACACGGTGCGGCGAGACATGCCGAATCGTGGATCGCGTGCCATCCCGCCCCGCTGGGATCGCTGGCTTGGCAGCTTCGCTTGAGCAGTGGCAGATCGTTTGGCAGGTCCGCTGAGCAATAGCAACTTCGCCGGGCGTGTAGCGCGTCGGGAAAATGCCAGTGGCCGCGCAAGCAGAATGCCAGTGGAGCCCGCTGTGGTCCTTCAACCACGAAGCGTGGCCGCCGCCTCCATGTTGCCGAGGTAACTGGTCAGGGCTCTCGATCAATGTCGCCCGCGCGCCGTGGCATGCGACATCTGCTAGTCGGGCCTCACGATGCGTTCTCCTCGGGCGCCGACGGCGGCTCGTCCTGTGGGCTCCAGGTCCTGTACTTGTCGATGAGTGGCCGAGGGGGGCGCGGTCTGAACCTGTTCGGCTTGAGGATGAGCGCCGCCGGCAGCGCGAAGAGGAACATCATCGCGCCGAAGAACCACCAGACGAAGAAGTTGTGGCCCTTCCTCTGCGCGATCATGCCGGGGATGACGCCGATGAGGGCGCCCGTGAGGATGAGCTCGAGTAGCAGCACGCCGTCCAACTGGTCGGTCATCGGTCTGCGCTCCTTCAGGCGGGTGTGCCCGGCCAGGTAGTAGCCGGGTGATTCTCCCGCAAAGTGCGCTCCGTGAGGATCATGCGGCCTGCGTAGGTCCCGGCGACGGTCGTGCCCGCCGTTTGGCAGTCTCCTGCGCGCTGGCGCCCCAAACGCAGCGGCCGCGCCGAGGATGGGTGCGCTCGGCGCGGTCAGCGTGACACCTGGGAGTAGCCAGACGGCTTGATGCTCCATGGGTCACCCCCGGCCCATGTGGGTTGAGATGCGCCACCTGCGCCGGGGGCGACGGGAGACTACCTCATCGAGGGTCAGAAGCGGAGATGGTTCGCGGCCTCGAGGCGGCGCACGGAGCTTGCTGTGGCTGGCCGACCACGAAGCGTGACTGCCGCGTTCACGTTGCCGCGGTATGGTGATCGGCGGCTTGGACGCGCTGGTCACGGTCGAACCTGACGGAAACCACAGGCCGCGGCCGACCAGGGCATCGACGAAGGCGTGGGTGGCGCCGGCGGCCAACAGCTGGTCGGATCGGTCGGCCTCGGGGAGGGCAAGGTGCTGTCCGAGCCCACGCGATCGTGCGGACCGCTTGGGCTTGACTCCGCGCCCGGCACGGGTGATCGTCGGGACGCCGATCGCCAGGAGGTGCCATGCCCGAGCCTGCAGCCGCCCCGACCGCCGACCAACGGTCGGTCACCGTTGTGGGCGAGGGGCTGGCCAGCGCCGTCCCCGACACGGCCCTGCTGCAGCTTGGCGTCGAGACGCGGGGCGCCACCCCCGGGGAGGCCTTGGAGGCGTGCAGCCGCGCGCTGGAGGAGGTCATCGCCGCGGTGCGCGCGGCCGGGGTGGAGCCGTCTCGGCTGGCCACCAGCGGACTCGGTGTCCACCCCGACTGGGAGGTAAACGCGCAGGGTCAGCAGCGCCCCGCCGGCTATCGCGCCGCGGCCGGGCTGACCGCCCGGCTGGACGCGCCGGCGCGTGCCGGGGAGGTCGCCACGGCGGCGGTCACCGCGGGTGGCGAGGCCGCCCGGGTGCACGGGCTGGTGCTGGTGGTGGGCGAGCGGGCCGGCGTGTTGGCGGCCGCGCGGGAGGCGGCGTGGCGGGATGCGCGCGGTCGGGCGGAGCAGTATGCCGCGCTGGCGGGTGTGGCGCTCGGCCGGGTCGTGCGGATCGAGGAGGTGGCCGGCGCTCGGCACGCGCGGGCGCTGGCGGGCGGCTACCAGGCGCAGGCTGCAGGCGGTCCGGCGGTGGAGTTGGGTGAGGCCGAGGTGCCGGCAAGGGTGGCCGTCACGTGGGCGCTGCTGGATGCGCCGCAGCCTGGTGCCGTTGAGCACTCGTAGTCGTTGGTGGGGTTCACCGCATCTGGTCGCCGTCGGGACGGTGATTCGGGAAATCCCATGGCGGTTGTTGCCACAGTTGGTCTGCACCCTTCTGCGCAAGGCGCACAGCGGCCGCTGCGTCCTGCCGCGGAGGGCGAGCAACCTCCAGCATCCACGACCAGCATCTCCGAAGCATCCTTGGCATCGCTCACCGGCTCACTGGTCGCGCTCATCCATGCCAAGGCGGGTCCGAACTCGCACCTGAGCCTGGCTCCTGCCCTCCAGGTAAGCGGTGAGATCGGTCACCGTCACCAGCTCGATGTCCTGGATCGGCCATCGATGGGCCTGCAGCAGGATCCGGTGGTCCGGCGGGTCAAGCTCCGCGACCTGCGCCTGGCCCGCCTCGATGAGCGTGAAGGTCCGCGGTGCCCCGTCGATCGGCACGACCACCGGCCGCTCCGCTCCGCCGACATCCTCACGCTTGGGCAGGGAGACGCGGCCGACCCTCCACCTCGGTCGCATCGTCGCCGCCATCTCCGTCACGACGCGTTCCCAGAGAAAGTCCGCAATGGCGTTGGCTGGCGAGGCGGCACCGGGTGTTTGGAGGACACTCCCAGAGCCGACGACCGAGACCACGCCCCCAGCCGGCCCACACGTCTCGGGTCTCGTGCCGGCCGGGGTCGAAGCTGGAAGGACCGTTGCCCGCCGCTGGGCTGAGATTGAGTCCTTCGCCTCTGCGCGAAGACCTGGTTACCGTCGCCGGATGGCTCGACCGAACAGCCAGATGAGCAGAGCCACCATGGCCAGAAGAGCAGTTGGGCGAGGATCGCCCCGGCGGCACTGTCGAGGTACATGGTGGGAGTGTACATAAGCTTGCCTTGGTCCCGGTTGCGGCCCGTCAGGTCGCATAGGCCGCCCGGCGTTTCCGTCCCTCCACGACCATGAGCCAGATCGACCGGCCGAGGCCAGGAAGATGCCCGGCCGCCGATCCGGGGGCAGGAAGGGGCTGGGGGATCGTTGGGGGAATCTAGACTCCAGCACCACATACCCCCAGGGCATGGAGCTACCGAGCGAAGCGAGGTACCACAACACGCGCCCCGCGTACGCGCGAGGGCCGACGGCAAACGGCCGTGGGCAGGCGACCGACACCCTCTACCGGCTGGTCAGCTCGATCCTGGACCCCACCGCCGCGCCCGCGGCCGAGCTGGCCGGACTGTCTGCGCAGCGGTGGGAGATCGAGATGAGCCAAGCACACTGCCCACATACAGGTCGAGGTCGTTGCTTGTGCGGTGCTCGCGTGGCATAGCGCACGCTCCTTACTCGCCTTGGCGTGGCGTTGGCTCCGGTTCCTGGGGGATCCACCGGCGACGTGTGTAGTATCCCGCAGGCCGCCCACGACGCTGGCGCAGCTGGCGGAGTGCCTCCTGGTCGGCCCGGATGATCCAGCGGCGGGGCGGCTGGGGGTGCTGGCGGGCGGTGACCCAGCCCCGGTCGACCCAGGTGCGCAGCGTGGTGGGCGGCATCTCAAGCGCACGGGCCAGGTCGACCAGCCACCACTCGTGCTCGCCGAGGCCACCCTGCTTGTGGGGGCGGGGCTGTGGCTTGTGGGCTCCGACCCGGTGGAGCAGGTCTTGCACGCCTTGGGAGCCGAAGCGCTCGTGGCGTTTGGGCGGCCGGTAGCCTCGGCGTTGAGCCGCTGGGCGATCACGGCGGCTGGCAGGCCCGCCGTGGCCAGCTCGCGGACCCGCGCGGCCAGCTCAGGCCAGTAGCTCAACTGCTCGAGCCTTGCCACCGGCCGGACCAGCTCCCCCAGGGTCCGCGCGCCGCCCGCCCAGGCGATGGTCACCTCGACCCGCTCGCTGTCGCCGTCGACGGTGACCGTGACCCGCTCGACAACCTGGCGGATGAGCTGCTTGCGGTCGGCGTCGCTGGTGGTGGGCGCGTCCCACAGGGCAGGGATGTCGGCGGCCAGCCGGCGGATGGCGGCGCGCTGGTCGGCCGACAGGACACGCGGCTGCTGGATGGTGAACCGGCGGTAGTCCTGGGGGAGCTGCTGTTGGGCGGCCAGGGTGTCCTCCCAGGCCCGCTCCAGCTGCCGGGCGACCAGCCGGTGCTCCGGCTCGGCGAGCTGGTATTGGCGCCGGGCACGCTCTGCCTGGTAGCCGGCCCGCTCCAGCCGCTGCCGCCACAGCCGGTCCAGCTCGGCACGATCCCGCTCGAGCTGCGCTGCGGCCGCAAGCGACAGCTCCAAGGCGGCCGGGGCGAACACGGCCAGAACCTGAGCAGTGACGAAGCGGTCCACACAGGGGCCGGCCAGATGCTGGCACAGCCGCCCGCCGTAGCTGGCCGCCTCGGTGGCACCCACGTAGGCGGGCCGCTGCAAACGCCGATAGCGGACCGTCATCCGCCGCCCGCACCGGCCGCAGGCCACCAGGCCGGCCAGCAGCGCCGTCCCGTCCCGGACGGCGCCGATCTCGCCGGCGCGGGCCTGGTTGGCCTTGAGCCGCGCCAGATTGCGCTCGTACTGCTCGACCGGGATGTAGGCGGGCAGCTGGTCGGGCAGCAGGACCAGCCAGTCGGCCGCCTCGCGGACGACCCGGCCGGTGGCTGGCCGGCCAGGCTGCTGGCGGCGCGGGTCGACCTGGCGCCGCCCATAGGCGTAGTAGCCCGCGTAGATCGGGTTGTGGAGCAGGTTCTGCAACGTCATCCGGTTCGGCCGGTGCCACTCCAGCTCCCCCTTGCCGTCGCCGACCCGGACCCGCACGCCGAGCTGGACCTGATGGTCGACCAGCCAACGCAGCACCGCATTGAGCGTGCCCAGCTCCACGAACTTACTGAAGACCAGGCGCACCACGGTCTGCACCTGCTCGTCGGGATCCAGCATGACCTCACCCGAGGGTGCCCGCACATACCCGATCGGCAGCGGCACGGCCAGCTCCCCCGGCGGGCCTTGGCCCGCTTGCCGGCCAGCATCCGCTGCTCGGGGCAGGTGCAGCTCGGCCTGGCGGGTAGCCGGGACGCATTGCTGCGTCCCGGCCCCCTAAGAACCGGACGTGCCGGTCATCCCGGCATCCGGCTCAAGCAGGCCCCGAGGGCTCGCGGACAGGCAGAGGCGCGGTTCCACTGTGGGCTACGGCGGTGAGCCGGCGGTGACAGTGGGTGTGCAGCAGCGGTGCACGTGGCTCGTCCGGCTTGCCGGATCCCGCTTTGGTGATCGCCTTGCGGGTGATCGCTTTGCGGGTCGCCCGCAGCCATAGCTCCCATTCCTGGGGACTGGTCGGCGGGTGGTCGGCGTGCAACAGCAGGTTTCCGCATGCCGGGCAGGCGCCGTTCTGTTGCACCAGCAGGTGCCAGTCGGTCTTGTCCAGCACCGGGATCACGGTCCTGCGTCGTCGCCTGGCCCAGTAGTCGGTCAGCGTCGGGTCGTCTGGCGACGCTCCGAGCTTGACCAACTGGTGCCGGACGATTTTCGTCCATGCGAACTTGCGCAGATAGCGACCGCTGTGACGGTCGCCGAACACCCACCGGTCAGGCCGGTAGGGGTTGAACGCGCCGAAGTACCGATGCACGATCCAGTCCCTCGACTTGTTCGGGTGCGCGCTCTTGGCCCACTTGTAGGTGAGCCGCCACATGTAGGTGTCCAGCGCGTTGAACGTCTTGCTGGACACCACTGGCCGGTAGTAAGCCGCCCACCCTCGAATGATCGGGGTGAGCGTGGAGATCACCGCCTCGGCGTTGGACCCACGCAAGGCCCGCATCTCGGCGGCGAGCCGTTCCCGGAGCCGCTGCACGGCCGCCTTGCTGGGTTTGATGAGCAGCTTGCGGTTGGGATACAGACGCACCTGGAACCCCAAGAACTCGAAACCGTCGCGGAGGTGGACCACGCGGGTCTTGTCCTCGTTGAAGGCCAGTCCTCGCGGTGCCAGCCACGCGGCCAACCGCTGTTTGATCTGCTCAGCCTCCTCGCGGGAACGCGCGAAAGCGACCAGGTCATCTGCGTAGCGCACCAGCACGGGGCTGCCCCGCCTCGCGCTGCCGGCGTTGTGGCCGGTCGCGCGGTAGCGGACCCCGGCGGCCTGTTCCATACCGTGCAAGGCCACGTTCATCAGCACGGGACTGACCACGCCCCCAACGCAATGGATAACTCGGGCTATGGTCGCCCTCCGCGTCGGGCTCGGCCTGGGAGTCGGGGTGGCCGGCGTTGGCGTGGTCGCGGACCGGGATGCGGTGACGGATGGTGATCTTGTCGGGTCCGATGAGGACGTCTTTGACGACCAGCCGCAGCACGCGTTGGCGCTCCTGGACGCTGGACACGTCGGCCTGGTCGCGCAGTTGGGCGAGGAAGCGGTCGAGGTTGTCGGCGAGTTTGAGGTACAGCTCACGGTCGGCGAGCTGGGCGTCGAGCGCCTCGATCTGGCCACGCAGGCTGGTTTCGCGGGCGCGCAGGTCGGGCATCCGGCCACGCAGCTCATCGATGGTGAGCAGTTGCTCTTGGAACGCCTCGATCATGTTCG
>WNFV01002128.1_pt1 | contig 26615 bp, 15 predicted proteins | sample 5400101 | NCBI WGS metagenome assembly WNFV01 (sample SAMN13153361, study PRJNA577476) | soil metagenome | isolation source: 115 cm soil or saprolite under grassland replicate 1 | place: USA:California | collected 2016-06-15
TTCGAAATCGTCAGTGAATTACCGCCCGAACTTAAACCATCAATGGTCACGTTGTCCGCGCCGTTGAGATCGATCAAAGGGCTGCCTGCCACAATCGCGCCGGAGACCGTTCTCACTCCGGTTGGCGTGATCAAAACCATGGTATAGGACGACGGCCCCCCGCTCGCGTTCAAAACCGCCGATAGCGTCTCGGTGGTGTCGCCGCACACGCCAATGTTGATTACGCCGGTGTGTGTTCCGAGGTTAATTGCATCAAACGCTTCTTTCAGCGTTGCGTAGTCGGCGTTATTTCCGCTGTTGGTCGCTTCCACTCTGATGTTGCCGGCACCACAGGTGACCTCCGGCAGTTGCAAAAAATATTGATCCTTCGACCCTGCGCTGGCGAAAGCGGACGATTCGGCGGGCCGATACGTAAGATCTTCCGGATCCGGATTCTCCGTTACCGGGACTTCTGGCATTTTCGTAACGTCGTTTTTCGGCGATGCACCTTGCAAATCCGGATTCGCCGCTATCGCTAGTCCTGATTTGGATTCGGAGGAGTTAAAGCTGGAGTCCAATACGATCGCTGGCTTAGCCATGCTTTGCCTGGCAGTCCCGCGACTGCGGGACTGCGCCAGCGCAAATGGAATCGCGCAGACGCCTAGAAGCAGAAGCAGGTAAAACGCACTTCGAATCAAATGCGCTTTGATGGTGGGATTAATTTGCTTTTTCATGGGAGTTGTCCGGGTTGATGTGGAGGCCGCGCCGCGATATGCGCACGCCGCGCTACGGCGTGATCGCTTTGTGATGTCTTCTCGGGGGTGGGCTTCAGAAAAGTTCCAAGTGGAGCACCGCTTTTATTGAAACGCCGAAAACGTGTCAATACTATTTTTACAAATTTATTAAGAATTTTTGGCGTGTGGTAGCGGGGGTGAACGCTGCGCCTAAACAGATCTTGTAGTCCGTGCCGCCCTACATCCAGAACACTGTAGCCGCTTCGCTGCTTGCCACGCCGAAGCTGCCGCGAAGGCGGGTGCGAAGCGCTCCGGGGCGGGAGTCGCGGTTTCGTCGCCCACAGGGCGACGGCTACAGGGATGATCTGGCTACGGCGCCGCGTTGGCGTGCCTCGCAGGTGTAGCTGGCGTCGTTGACGCCGGCCGGGATCATCGATGCCGGCTACAACCGATGACGGATCACCGATCACTTCTCACCGTCACGTCAGTGACCGTCACGGCCGCGGCCCCGGTGTGGGACGCGGTCTGGGCGTCGGCCCGGATCGCGGGGTGGGCGTCGGCCTTGGCGTAGCGGTAGGAGTAGCGCTCGGCGTAGTAGTTGCCGTGGCTGTCGGTGTTGCGGTGGCAGTCGACGTAGCTGAGGCCGTCGTTGTAGCCGTGGCTGTCGGTGTAGCCGTAGGCGTTGGCGTTGGGCCACCGGCTGGCGATACACGAACGAAATAGACATCTTGCTCGTGTTGTCCCCTGCTCGGGTTGAAATTGAAAGTGGCGGAGTAGGCGACATCGCCTCCTGTGTTATCTGACACGATCGTGATGTAATCGCCTATCTTGTTCTGGTTCGGATAGCCTTCGAATGGAGTAAACGCGGTGCTCACTGCCACATTGGGCGACCAGGTGACGCCGCCGTCGGTGCTGTAGGAATAGAACAACTGCGAGTCAGTGTTATTGGCTGCGTTGCGTGTATCAAACCACACACAGTCGATGCGTCCATTCGGCGCGACCGCAAGCGTGCCGAACCAGTGCCACTTGTTAGGATTGATTGGATCGTCGTTAATTCGCTGTGGCCCGCTAAAGCTTTGGCCGCCGTCGGTGCTGCGGGCGAACATCACGTCCGTTCCGCCACCGCCGAACGGCTCCACGCTGGCGAGCATGTAAATGTTGTCGTTAGTGGGACCGCCGGAGCGGTCTACTGCCAGGAAGCATTGCCCGGCTAGTCCGCCCGGGTTAATCCCGCCGCCAAAAACCAGGCTGCCGCCCAGGTTCACCTGAGTGCTTTGGTCAAACGTTGGCGTCACGGCCGGGTTCTGCGCGTTGCTCGAGCGAATGCACCAAAACGGGCTGCTAAAGTTGGCTGCGCCACCAATAAACAGATTACCGTTGGAAGTGACATCCAGTGTTCCCCACACCGGCGAACTCGGGATAAAAATGGGACTGATCCAGGTGACCCCGTTATCGGTCGAGCGGCTGAACTGTCGCCCACCCCAATTGTTGCCACCGGTGCTCCAGGCTTGGTACAGGAAACCATGCCCCATTCCGTTGGTGGTATCTATTGTGAACCATTCCTTATCGCCCCCGGTCACATTACCGAATGTCAAGCGCGTCCACGCCTGGCCACCATTTGTCGAGCGCCAGATATCGTCATAAAAATTCTCCCGAAGGCTCAGGTAGAAGAAATTGCCTGTCTCATTGGAACCTAAAACCGGGTCGCTGCGGAAAACATTGTTTTCCAGCACGCCGGGAAAGGTCCAGTGGATGCCGCCATCAGTAGTGTAACCCCAGCCGCCCTGCCGAAAGTTCGATGAGACACTGTTGAACTGCCGCCAGCCAATTGTCATTTTGTTGCCATCCGTCGGGTCAACGGCAATCGATGGCTCGTTGGCGGCGTCGCCAATGATGTTGTTCCCAGTGTTATCGACGTTCACCTGGTAACTGACAAATGGACCATACTGCGAGATCATGCGTGGCCCACTCTCGAGCCGGTAAATAAACGCAGGGGGGTTATCGTATTTTTCGAGTGGCTCGGTGGGAAGCGGCTTACGTGTAGAAGTTTGTCCCGAAACGGTGGCAATCGATGCGAGTGAGACGAGCAAAATCGACAGGCTGTTGGCTGATATCGTGGAGAATCTCATAAGATGTGAAGTGGTTGGAGCATTGAAGCGTTAAAGCGCACGCGATTCCTGATTTCCGATTCGTCCCGAATCGCCGCGCTGGCGCGCTTTCCTAATCCAGAACAGCAATCGTGTCGAGAATTATCTCCGATTAATGGTGACTAGACTGAAACTTGAAGATTCGCACAGCGCACGCGTTGGGAGATTTTTATTGTAGCCGCCTCGCTTGGTCGAAGCGCGGCCACATGCCAGCACCGAGGGTAGAGCGCAGTAGCTACGGCCGGGGTCGTGGCGTGGGGCGCGGCCTCGGTGTCAGCTCAGATCTCGGCGTCGGCGTCGGTCTGGGAGTAGCAGTAGCTGTTGCCGTTGATGTGGCTGTAGGAGTGGCCGTAGCCGTGGCTGTTGCTGTAGCTGTAGCTGTCGGTGTAGCCGTAGGCGTAGGCGTCGGGCCGCCGGCTGGCGATACCCGCACGAAATAGACATCTTGCTCGTGTTGTCCCCTGCTCGGATTGAAGTTGTAGGTGGCGGAGTAGGCGACATCTCCTCCGGTGTTGTCCGACACGATCGTGATGTAATCGCCTATCTTGTTTTGCTGCGGCCACCCTTCCAGAGGATTAAACGAATTGCTTACCGCAACGTTAGGCGTCCAGGTAACGCCGCCATCGGTGCTGTAAGAATAGAATAACTGCGAATCAAGGTTATTGGCGGCATTTCGTGAATCCAGCCACACAGCATCAATCCGACCATTCGGTGCCACTCCGATCGTGCCGAACCAGTGCCATTTGTTAGGGTTTACGGGATCGTCGTTAATGCGATGCGGTCCACTGAACGTTGCTCCGCCATCGGTGCTGCGCGAGAACATCACGTCCGTGCCATTGCCGCCGAAAGGGCTAACGCTCGCTACCATGTAAATGTTGTTGTTAGTCGGGCCGCCGGAACGATCGACAGCAAGGAAGATTTGGCCTGCGAGTCCGCCTGGATTCACGGTGCCTCCAAAAACCAGGCTACCGCCCATGTTCACCGTTGTAACCTGATCAAAAGTGGGTGTCACAGCCGGGTTCTGCGCGTTGCTCGACCGAATGCACCAAAAACTGCTTCCTGAATCCCCGCCGCCGATGAAAAGGTTTCCATTGGAGGCCACGTCGAGTGTCCCCCACTGAGGAGAGTTGGGAATACTGATCGGAGTCTGCCACGTCGCACCGCCATTCGTTGAACGACTGAACCCGCCAAAGTCGCAAGCGAAGAATTCGGTCCAAAACTGGTAATGGAAGCCGTGACCCATGCTGGTGGGCGTCCGATCGACGGTGAACCATTCCTTATCGCCACTGTGAGCCCCGCCATTCGGTGAACGGAGCGCCCACGTTTGTCCGCCGTTAGTGGAACGCCAGATATCGCCACAAAAATTGTTCACTAATAGGCTAAGATAGAAAAACGTCCCGGTCTCATCGGAGTTTGTTACCGGGTCGCTGCGGAAGACGCCGTTATCCAGAGGGCCGGGGAAATGCCACGTAATGCCGGCATCGGTGGTGTAGCCCACGCCTGCTTCGCGAAAATTCGAAGTCCAGGTATCGAACTGTCTCCAGCCGATCGCAATTTTATTGCCGTCTGTTGGGTCAACTGAAATTGACGGCTCGTTTGCCGCGTCGCCGACGATGTTCATGCCGTTTGCATCGACGTTCACCTGGTAACTAACAAAAGCGCCATGCGGAGAAATCATTCGCGGCGAACTCTCTAGCCGATAAATCTGGGCAGGCGGAGCCATCTCGTATCTTTCGAGCGGCTCCGGGAATCGGTCTGCGGGTGCCGTTTGGCCTGAAGCCGTCGAGAGCGAGAGTATTGAAGCGACAAAAATCAAGAGGTTGGCTGAAGCGGTAGAAGATCTCATTGAGTGGGTTGAAGTGGTGAAGTGTGAGGCGTTTAACCGGCAAGCGACTTGCAATCCCGAACCTGGAATCCCTGATCGCCACACGACGGGCTTCCGTAATCCACAACAACAAAGTTGTCGACAAGTATTCTGCGAGTCTTTGGTAACAAGATTGAAACCTGATTTCTTGGCACAGCGGTGGAAAGGTCGCCGCGGCGACTCCTCAACACATTGAGAAAGCCCCTTCGCCGCCTGATATTTTGCGTCTCCGGCGACACACTCTGCATCGTCTTCGGAGAAGCCGATCTACCTCTTAGCTCGATACACTTTGGTTCCTCTTCCGTTGGTGGCGCAGGCAACCCAACGACGATCGCGCCGACCGCTAGACCGCACGGCTCGCAGAGCCGTGGCTATAACTATTCACCTCTCACCAATCACTTCTCAGTGAGGAATCACGGCCGGGGCCATGGCGTAGGGCGTGGCCTCGGCGTTGGCTCAGATCTTGGCGTCGGCGTCGGTCTGGGAGTAGCGGTAGCTGTTGCCGTTGATGTGGCGGTAGGAGTTGCTGTTGCTGTAGCCGTGGCGGTTGCAGTAGCCGTGGCGGTTGCAGTAGCCGTAGGCGTTGGTGTTGGACTAGCTGTAGCCGTCGGCGTGGGTGTAGGCCCGCCCGATGGCGATACCCGCACGTAATAGACATCTTGTTCGTGCCCGCCCACGGCGTTCGGATTAACGTTAAAAGTCGCAGCGTATGCCACATTGCCTCCGGTCGCGTCTGAAACGATGGTTATGTAATCGCCTATCTTTTGATTCTGTGGAAAGCCTGCTTGCGGGTTGAATGAACTGCTCACCGCAATGTTAGGCACCCATGTCACGCCGCCATCCGTGCTCCAGGAATAAAATAATTGCGAATCGATGTTGTTCGCCGCGTTTCTTGTGTCATACCAGACAGCGTCCAGCCGTCCATTGGGCGCTACTGAAAACGTGCCAAACCAGTGCCACTTGCTTTGAGGCGTGGGATCATCGTTGATGCGATGCGGCGCACTGAAGGTTTGGCCGCCGTCGGTGCTACGCACAAACATAACGTCCGTCGTGCTGCGCCCGGGCGGTAGCACGCTGGCAAGCATGTAAATGTTATTGTTAGTCGCGGTCCCGGAACGGTCTACTGCCAGGAAGGCCTGTCCACAAAGTCCTATTCCATTTATCCCGCCCTGAATAAGATCGCCACCCATGTTGAGCGGCGTAACCTGATCAAAGGTGGGTGTCACGCCGGGGTTCTGGGCGTTACTCGAGCGAATGCAGTAAAAGGTGTTCGACTCACCGCCGATAAACAGGTTGCCATTGGTGTCCACGTCTAGCGTTCCCCACTGGGGAGAATTTGGAATACTAATGGGGGTCTGCCAGGTAACTCCGCCGTCGATTGATCGGTTGAATCCTCCGAAGTCGCATGCAAAGAAATTAGTCCAAAACTGGTATTGAAACCCATGTCCCATGCCGCCAACATTCTTGTCGATGGTGAACCATTCTTTGTCGCCACCATGCGCGCCTTTCTCGGGTGACAATAGCGACCAAGATTGGCCGCCGTTCAATGAATCCCAGACATCGTCGCAAAAGAACGAGAATCCGTCCGACCTCAGACTGAGATAGAAAAAGTCTCCGACCTCATTGAAATGCAACACCGGATCGCTACGGAACAGGCCCGCCTGCAAAACTCCGGGGAATGTCCAGTGCACACCGGCATCGGATGTATAACCCCAGCCGGCCTGTCGGAAGTCGGAGTTAATGGTGTCGAACTGGCGCCAACCAATCGCCATCTTGTTGGAATCGGTTGGATCAACTGCAATTGAGGGCTCGTTCGCGGCGTCGCCAAGAATGTTGTTGCCGTTTGCATCGACGTTCGCCTGATAGCTGGTGAACACGCCGAATTGCGAGATCATACGCGGTGAAGTTTGTATTCTCTGAGGAGGCGCAGGGGGCATATTCTTGGATGTTTCAAGAGGCTCGTTCAGGGGCAGCTTGCGTACGGGCGACGGTGTTTGTCCCGAAACGCTTGTAAGCGAGAGTATCCAAGTTAAACCAAGGAACAGACTTGCGGTTGAAGCAGTAGAGGATCTCATTGCGTCGTTGAAGGGTTGGAGCGTTAAAGCTGGAGGCGATCCACGGTTCACGAATTTGAAAACCCTGAAATCGCCGACCGCGTTTCCCGTAATCCAGAACGGCAAAGCTGTCGAGAAATATTCCGCTAATCTTTGGTAACAACATTGAAACCTGATTTCTTGGGCACAGCGGTGAAACGGTCGCCGCGGCGACTCCTCAACGCGTTGAGAAAGCGGCTTCGCCGCCTCATATTTTGCGCCTCCGGCGACCCGCTCTGCATCGTCTTCGAAGAAGCCGCTCTACCTTTTAGCTCGCTACGCTTTGGTTCCTCTTCCGTTCGTGGCGCAGGCAACCCAACGACGATCGCGCCCATTGCTACACCGCACGGCTCGCAGAGCCGTGGCTATAACTATTCACCTGTCACTAATCACTTCTCAGTGCGGACATCACGGCCGGGGGAGTGGCGTGGGGCGCGGCCTGGGCGTTAGCTGAGATCGTGGCGTTGGCGTGGGTCGGGGAGTAGCGGTAGCTGTTGCCGTTGACGTGGCCGTAGGAGTGACCGTAGCGGTAGCTGTCGCCGTTGACGTGGCCGTAGGAGTGGCTGTAGGTGTAGCGGTTGCTGTAGGCGTAGCAGTTGGCGTTGCCGTTGGCGTGAATGTCGCCGTTGCTGTTGGCGTGGCTGTGGCTGTGGCTGTTGCTGTTGGACTAGCTGTGGGTGTCGGCGTCGGTGTGCCACCGCCCGATGGAGATACGCGCACGTAATAGACATCTTGTTCATGTTGCCCTCGGTTCGGGTTAAAGTTAAACGTGGCCGAATACGCCACGTTGGCGCCCGTGTTGTCTGATACCATCGTGATGTAATCGCCTATCTTGTTCTGGTTCGGATAACCTTCGAAAGGATTAAAGGAATTGCTCACCGCCACGTTCGGAGACCACGTAACTCCGGCATCAATGCTATATGAATAAAACAGCTGCGAGTCCGTGTTATTCGCAGCGTTCCGGGTGTCATACCAGACAGCATCGAGTCGCCCGTTGGGCGCGACCGAGAATGTGCCGAACCAGTGCCACTTGTTTGGATTAACCGGATCATCATTGACCCTGTGCGGCGCACTGAAAGTCAATCCCCCGTCCGTGCTGCGGACGAACATCACGTCGGTCCCGTTGCCGCCGCTCGGGCGCACACTGCACAGCATGTAAATATTGTTGTTAGTCGCACCGCCCGACCGGTCAATCGCGAGGAACACCATTCCGCAAAGGCCGCCGGGATTTACCGTGCCGGGATAGACCAGGCTGCCGCCGAGGCTAACCGCGGTGTTTCGGTCGAAAGTTGGTGTCTGACCTCCGATCTGCGCGTTGCTCGAGCGAAGGCAGCGGAATGCTGTTCCCCCGCTCCAACCACCTATAAAAAGGTTACCGTTGGTATCCACATCGAGCGATCCATAGATGGGTGAATTGGGAAGCGTGATCGGCGACTGCCAGGTCGTCCCGCCGTTTGTAGAACGCTGAAATGCCGCGGCGGTGAAAGCGCAGTTAGCACCATCGTATGCCTGGTATTGGAAGCCGTGGCCCGGGCCGTTGGTTTTATCAATGGTGAACCATGCCTTATCGCCGCCCGCGCTTCTGTCGGGCGACTGTTCCGTCCAGGTTTGGCCGCCATTTGTTGAGCGCCACAGGTCATCGCAGAAAAATGACTGTTGAACGTTCGACTGAAGACTGAGATAGAAAAAATCTCCTGTCTCATTCGACTGTGTCACCGGATCGCTGCGGAAAACGTTATTTTCCAGAACACCGGGAAAGGTCCACGTGATGCCGGCGTCGGTAGTGTAACCCCAGCCGCCCTGCCGAAAGTTAGAAGTGACATCGTTGAACTGTCTCCAGGCGATTGTCATCTTGTTGCCGTCTGTGGGATCAACCGAAATAGCGCACTCGTTCGCAGCGTCGCCAACGATGTTCTGGCCATTCTGGTCGACGTTGACCTGGTAACTGGTGAACACGCCGAACTGCGAGATCATTCGTGGCGAAGTCTCCATTCTCCTAGGGAGAGCAGGCGGGTTATCATACTTCTCCAGTGGCTCGTTTAACGGCGCCATGCGGACAGGCGCGAGCTGGGCTGATGCTCCAGGCAACGCAATTAGCAGGATCAGGAAAGGTAAAAGGCGGGCATGTGAAGCTGTGGAAGATCTCATTGGGTGGTTGAAGTGGTAAAGGCTGGAACGGTCGCGATCTAAGATTCACGAATCTGGAACCGCGGAATCGCCCCGCTTCCCTTAATCGAGAATCGTGAGCTTGTCGAAAATATTTTGCCAGTGTTTGGCAACGAAATTAAAACTCAGATTTTTGCTGTAGCCGCCTCGCTGGACGTTCGTCGCGTTGGTCCCGGCACGGCGACACAGCGCCGTGGCTACAACCTCAGTCGCCGAGGAGGGCGACGTTATCCCTACGGCCTCGGCCGGGGGGTGGGACGGACCCTCGGCGTCGGCCCAGCTCTTGGCGTCGGTGTCGGCCTGGGAGTGGCAGTAGCTGTAGGTGTTGATGTCGCAGTGGGCGTAGCTGTCGCAGTAGCGCTAGGAGTAGCAGTAGCTGTTGCAGTCGCTGTAGCTGTAGCCGTTGCCGTGGGCGTAAAAGTGGCTGTAGCCGTAGGCGTAAATGTAGCCGTCGCTGTTGGCGTAGCTGTGGCTGTGGCCGTTGCTGTCGGACTAGCTGTAGGTGTCGGCGTCGGTGTGCCACCGCCCGATGGACTCACCCGTACGTAGTAAACGTCCTCCTCGTGTTGATTCAGGCTCGGGTTAAAATTGAAGGTCGCCGAATACGCCACATTGCCGCCGCCGTTGTCGGACACCATCGTAATGTAGTCGCCTATCTTGTTCTGCTGCGGCCAGCCTTCGAGAGGATTAAACGCGACGCTGACTGCGACATTGGGCGCCCATGTAACGCCTGCGTCTGTGCTATAAGAATAGAACAGCTGCGAGTCGGTGTTGTTGGCGGCGTTCCGCGTGTCGTACCAGACGGCGTCGAGGCGCCCGTTAGGCGCTACCGAAAACGTGCCAAACCAGTGCCATTTGTTCGTCGTGGCATCGTCGTTGACCCGGTGCGGCGCGCTGAAAGTTAGGCCGCCGTCGGTGCTGCGGACAAACATGACATCTGTTCCGTTGCTGTAGCTGGGCGGCCGTACACTGGCCAGCATGTAAATGTTGTTGTTCGTCGGTCCGCCCGAGCGGTCCACCGCCAGGAATACCTGGCCTGTAAGCCCTACTGGGTTGATCGATCCGCCAACCAGACTGCCACCCATATTGACTGTCGTGATCTGGTCAAAGGTTGGTGTCACGGCCGGGTTCTGTGCATTACTGGATCGAATACACCAAAAGCTGCTGCCGCCACTGCCGGCGCCAATAAAAAGATTGCCGTTGCTGGCGACGTCGAGTGTTCCATATCTGGGGGAGTTGGGCATACTGATTGGGTTCTGCCAGGTAACGCCTTCATTAGTGGACCGGCTGAAATTTCCGGAGCCGCTGCAACTGAAGCTGGACGTCCAAATTTGGTATTGGAATCCGTGACCGGTGCCGTTGGTCCTGTCAATCGTGAACCACTGCTTGTCGCCCCCACCTGCCAGTCCATCGGGTTGCAGTTCCAGCCAGGATTGGCCGCCATTGGTTGAGCGGTAAATGTTGTCGCAGAACGTCTGTAACAGGCTGTTGTAGAAAAACGCTCCGGTCTCATTCGAGTATAACACCGGATCGCTGCGGAAGACTCCTGGTTCCAACACGCCGGGGAAGGTCCAATTGAAACCACCATCGGTTGTAAAACCCCAGCCGCCCTGCCGGAAGTTGGAACTTACGCTGTCAAACTGCCTCCAGCCGATTGTCATCTTGTTGTTGTCGGTGGGGTTAACCGCAATCGAAGGCTCATTGGCGGCGTCGCCGACAATGTTCTGACCGTTCGCATCGACGTTCGCCTGATAGCTAACGAAGACACCATACGGCGAGATCATCCGTGGCGACGTCTCCAGTCGGAAAATGTACGCCGGCGGCATATCGTATTTTTCCAGTGGCTCCGCCGTGTTCAGGGGCCATGTCTCTGCTGACGCGGTGGCAATCGATGCGATCGAGGCGAGCAAAATCGAAAGGGGGTTGGCTGATACCGTGGAGAATTTCATAAGTGGAAGTCGTTGAGCATTGAAGTGGTAAAGCGCGCTTGATTCCTGATTTCCGATTCGTAATCCCAAATCGCCGCGCTGGCGCGCTTCCCTAATCCGGAACAGTAACCTTGTCGAGAATTAATTGGTGACGAGACTGTAACTTGAAAATTCGCACAGCGCACGCGTTGGGAGATTTCTGTTGTAGTCACCTCGCTCTGTCGAGGCGCGACCACATGCCAGCACGGCGACAGAGCGTCATAGCTACAACCAGATCACGGCCGGGGGCGCGGCGTGGGGCGGGGCCTCGGCGTCGGCTCAGATCTCGGCGTCGGTGTGGGTCGGGGAGTAGCAGTAGCTGTAGGTGTGGATGTTGCCGTAGGCGTAGCTGTAGGAGTCGCGGTAGCAGTAGCAGTAGGCGTTGTCGTGGCTGTTGGAGTTGGCGTCGGACTGCCGCAAGGCACGACCGTAGCTGGTGTCGGCTGGGCGCACGGCGGGCTTGGGCAGACGCGGACGTAATAGACGTCCTGCTCGTGCTGACCTCTATTCGGATTAAAGTTGAAGGTAGCCGAATACGCCACGTTGCCGCCGGTCAGGTCGGAAACGATCGTGATATAATCCCCTATCTTGTTCTGGTTCGGCCAGCCTTCCTGCGGATTAAAGGCGTCGCTCACCGCTACATTGGGCGACCAACTAACGCCGGCGTCCGTGCTGTAGGAATAAAACAGTTGCGTAAGGAGATTGCCTGCGTCATTGCGCGTGTCGTACCAAACCGCGTCGAGCCGGCCGTTGGGCGCCACTGCAAATGTGCCGAACCAATGCCACTTGTTTTGATGGTTGACATCATCGTTGACTCGCATCGGCGCGCTAAAGGTTAGCCCGCCGTCGGTGCTGCGGACAAACATCACTTCGGTGAAAGCACCGCCAGGCGGCTGCACACTTGCCAGCATGTAGATATTGTCGTTCGTAGCTGTGCCCGAATGATCGATCGCGAGGAACAATTGTCCATCCAATCCGCCTGGATTGATTCCACCGCCTACCAATTCGCCACCCATGTTTACCGCGGTGTTTTGGTCGAAGACGGGTGTTTGATTCCCATTCTGCGCGTTGCTCGAACGGGCGCACCACTGCCCGCCGGCGAATGCGTCTTCGCCGCCGACGTAAAGGTTGCCGTTGCTGTCAACGTCTAGCGTTCCGAATTGCACGTTGTTAGGAATATTGACCGGTGTCTCCCATGTGACCCCAGCGTCAGTCGCGCGGTTGAACATCCCGAAATCACAACCGGCGGTGTCCCACGCCTGGTATTGAAAGTGGCGCCCCGGGCCACAAGTCTTATCAATCGTGAACCATTGCTTATCGCCTCCAATTGCGCCTTGCTTGCCAGAGATTAGCGACCAGCTTGCGCCGCCGTTCGTGGAGCGCCACATGTCGTCGCAGAAGAACGAGAAGCCGTCCGATCTGAGACTGAGGTAGAAGAAATTTCCGGTGTCATCAGAAGCGGTTACCGGGTCGCTGCGGAAAACGCCGGGTTGCAATACGCCGGGAAAGGTCCAGTTCAAGCCGCCGTCGGTCGTAAAGCCGTAGCCGCCTTGCCGGAAATTGGATTGCCAGTTATTGAATTGTCGCCACCCGATTGCCATCCTGATCGGGTTGTTGGGATCCATGGTGATGCAAGGCTCGTTTGCGGCGTCGCCGACAATGTTGTTGCCAGCCGCATCCACGTTCACCTGATAGCTGGTGAAAACGCCATGCGGCGAGATCATCCGGGGCGAAGTGTCCAGCCGGTAAATGTACGCCGGCGGCATATCATATTTTTCCAGTGGCTCGTTTGGACTGGGCTTCCACGTTTGCGCTTGTCCGAAAGCAACCGTGGCTAGCCAAGCTAGCGAAACCAGCATGCCAGCCGAAAAGCTTTTGTTCATGGCTGTCTATCAGCGAGCACGAACTGTTCTACATCACATCAGAAACCAGCTGTAGGGGAAGCTGCCCAGCTTCCCCTACAAAACTGTTTCTAAACTCACTATGGTCTCGGCGGCGGCGTGGGACGCGGCCTCGGCGTAGGCGTAGACCTCGGGGTCACAGTTGCCGTTGCCGTCGCCGTGGCCGTCGCTGTAGCTGTAGCCGTAGCTGTAGCTGTGGCCGTGGCCGTCGCTGTAGCTGTAGGTGTCGGTGTTCCGCCACTCGGGCAGGTGTAGGTCCGCGAGCCCGGTGCTGGTGGGTTAGCATTGCAGAAGTCCTGAGTAAAAGCCCCTGCGGCACCCTGTACCCCCGAGACATACAGTTGGTCGCTACCGGGCTGGATAGTGCCAAAGATGATGTCAAACCGCTTGTTGGGATTATTCTCATACAGCCGTATCTCGAAATTCGCCGTCATGTTATGGTCGGCGAAATACACTGTGCGCCATTCGATGTTAAAGATGCGATTGGGCGCGCTGCCTGACACGGAAGTAAAGATACCGCAGCCGCTGGCGAAGTTTGAACAACCCTCGCCCACTACGCCGGTATGAAAGTCAGACCAGGCAAAAATGGTGTAGTCGAATGGGCATATATTGGGCGGAGGCGGCAGACAAGCTGCCTGATAACCGCCTGGCTCGTTGATACACACGAAATCGAGGCGCCCATTGGAACTGACATTCACGCCGTTATAGGTCTGATTGTACAACGAGAAGGAGAACGGCAATGCGACGAAGGTATCGCCGTCATCAATATGGTTACCCGTATCGGTGGTCCCCGGAACGATCGTGTCCGTGCCTGTCGTAAACGTGTATTGACAGCCTGCAGGGGTAGGAGTTGGCGTCGGCGTAGGAGTTGAACTCGGCGAGGCCGTTGGCGTAGGACTTGGCGTTCCGCCGGCCACATTAAACGCGCCGATTCGCAATCGCCATCCGTTCACGCTGGTCGTGGGAATGTACTCGTTGACATACCAGAAGTCCTGGTCATTGCTTGGATCGACGGTCATGTCAGTGTAATCCCCCCAGCGACTCGCTGTCCCGGTTTGCGAACCGGTCCCGTTAACAATCGAGGCTTCGCCGAGGGTCATTTGGCCCGGCGGATCACCTGCATGTCGGCCGGTATAAAACACGCTCGGGAACAGTGATGGGTTCGCGTTGTTCGAGGCGCTAAAACCCAAGGCAATGTCTCCTAGTGAGTTCATGGCAATGCTGCCAAACCAGCGATGAATCCCATCGGTAAGACCCGGCGCATACGTGCCTTGCTGGAAAATGACCGGGCTGCTATTGGGACTGCGAAGTTCGTACCAGCGAATGCCTGACACTTCGCCGTTTGGTCCTGTGCCGGCAGACACCGATTGATTAGTGACCAGCGATTCGTGCGTGCCAAAGTTGCGATATGCAAGCCGAAACAGCGGCCGCTGCCGATAGCCCTGATGATCGAGTCGAACAGCGGTACCCGGTTGCGGAATACAATTGCGCGTGCCGCCGCATAAGGCCAGGATCGAGTTAAAAGGATCCGTAGGCAGGGTGTTAGTCAGCATGAAAGTTGAATTTCCAGGAGTCATTGGATCGTAATGAAACTTCCAAATATTCAACGCATCCTGTGGCGCGCCATAAGGGCCGTTGTTATCCTGTGAGCCCACAAAATAGTTGGGGCTTCCTACTGGCGGCGGTGTCATCCCGTCGAGATCACTTGGTAACAAGCCGTCTCCGACCACGTATGCCGGGGTTGGCGGCGCCAGAAAGCCAACTATTGTGGGATTGGGATTGCCGATCAAAGCTTGCGCGCGGTCCAGCGCGTACGCACCGACACCGACAAACGCTGACCCTCCTGCGAACTCGCGCGTGCTAAAATAGTAAGCGTCCGGCCACATGCCAGCTTTCGGATAATCCGGAAAATTATTTCCACCGCCGGTGGCAATAGCCCAACGGTAATAAGTTCCCAGCGGATCGCTCGTCGTTGAAAGCGCTACACACTCCAGATATGGCGCAGACGAAGTAAATTGCGAAAGCAACCAGCGATCGGCCAACTGGTCGTAAAGCACAACGGGATCGCCGGCGTTTTGGGTTTGGCAGCCTCCGCCAAACCCCGCCCACAGTGTATTGTTCGCCGCAGGACCAAAGAGCGATACCCCGCTCTTATTGAAGATTTGATAATGCAGATTGGACATCGTCACAACATGATTCGGACCGACCTCTCCGTTTGGGTCGGGTGGATAACAGCCGCAAAGATTGCTGTTCCCATCGAAGCTGATGATCGGATTCGGTATTCCAATTTTACCGAGCACCCGCTGCACAGCCTTATCGGGCACAACCGGACCGACAGGTCCGAGCGGAATCGGACCCTCCTCTTCGTTCGCGCGCAGCGTGCATTCTTTTACCGGCAACGGTTTCATACTGCGCATCGGCGGTGAAATGTCGAATTTCACTACCGGCAGGACACCTCGATATTGCGCGCGCACAATGGGCTGTCCACCCGCTGCCGGACCTGATTGCCCAGACGGCGTTCGGGGCTGCGCAACCAGGGCAATTGTGACTGCTGCAAAGCAGAGCAGAACGCCGACGAGGAGGCGAAGTTTAAAGAACCCACCTTCGCCGAGGCTACGGCGGGCGGGTGCTGATTGGGAAGCGGATTTCTTTTTCATTGGATGGAGTTTGGGCTGAGTGGGGTTTTCGCTGGCGCGCTACAAGGGCGCATCAACGTAGTTTTCTCGGGTGTGGTTAATTTCCCTTGTTTCCAACAGTGGAACGCCCTTTCTACCTGAATCGGGGGAAAGGTGTCAACACTATTTTTGTCTTCGTTTTGGCAGCCCATTTGCGCCGGGCGCCAAAACGCAGCGGGCGATCAGGTTGACTTTCTACAGACACCTGTAGCGGCGGCCGTGTCGGCTGCAAAAAAGCATTGGTTCTGTAAGCCGAGGTGTGCCCGCTACAGAGCAAAGTTCGCAGGCGACACGCCCGCCACTAAAGTGACACTCGCATGCGGCTGCGGGTCAGTGTGGCCACTCCTCGGGATCACCTCTCACTTCTCACGGATCACCAATGACCGATCACCGGAAATTTCGCTCCGGCGAAAATTCCTAAGGTCTCGGCGGCGGCGTAGGATGAGGTCTCGGCGTTGGTGTAGTCCTTGGTGTCGACGTCGGTGTAGGTGACGGCGGTGGCGTTACAGTCGCTGTAGCCGTTGCAGTAGGTGTAGCTGTCGCCGTTGCCGTTGCCGTAGCGGTAGCTGTTGCTGTCGCTGTTGCAGTAGCCGTTGGCGTTGGTGACGGCGTTCCGCACGGTGTCAGGGTATAGCTTTGACCGCCGGTAGCCGCGCCGCCTGTGCCGTTGCAGAAGTACTGGATAAAAACGTTGTTGTCCTTCTGCACTCCCGCTGTGGCGCTGGTGTTGCCACCACTCACTGTGCCGTAGATCACGTCAAAGCGAGTCTGCCCCTCGTACAACCTCAGCTCGAAGTTCGCACTGCCACTTCCCGGGAAATACTGCGACCGCCACTCAATGTTGAAGATGCGGTTGGGAGCAGTGCCACTTACCGATGTGAAGATGCCGAACCCACTGTTGACCAAATACAGGTCGTCCCAGTATGGAAAGATGGTGTAGTTGTGGGCGGTCCAGGGCAGGCAGATGTTCGTAAACGTCGTATCGGTAGTCACAAACTGGGCGTTGCCGTTGGACGACAGATTGACCGAGGTGAAGACCTGGTCGTACAACGTGTAAGAGAATGGTAACGCGATGGTGGTTACCGTATCATCCCCGTGATTGCCGATGTCTGTCGTGCCTGGCACGATACTCCCGCCGATCTGATTGATCGTGTATTGGCCCACGCACGGTGTCGCCGTTGGCGTCGGTGAGGGCGTTCCCGCCCCACATGCAGAAGGTGTACCCGTTGCTGTTGGCGTAGGACTGGGCGATGGAGTTGGTGACGGTGTGCCTACAGCGGCGGCGATATCGACCCGGCCCCAGCCATACACGTTGTTTGGCGGACCGGCCGCGCCGCACTGCGTGTTAGCGATATGAACAGCCGAGTTATTCAAGGCGTCGCGACTGGCGGTAATCTGGTGCCGCAAGCTTGGAATGGCGCACCACAGCAGGGCCATGGCGCCTGAAATATGCGGAGTCGCCATGGACGTGCCGCTGGCAGTGGTATATGCATTATCGCCGGCATTGCTCGCCGAGCGCGTGCCCGTGCCAGGAGCAGTAATATCGGGCTTGATACGGCCGCTTCCATCGACAGTGACCGGGCCGCGACTGCTAAAGGATGCGATCGTGTCGGTGCCGGTGTTTAATGCTCCAACCGTATAAGACGCTGCATAGATTGCCGGTGGATCTGACACACTGGAGCAACCTGAACCGGAGTTACCCGCTGCTACTACCATCATGATGCCTGCAGCAGCTTGAGCTTCAACGGCAGCTTGCAACGTGTTAGCCGAGCAGCCTTCTGAAGGAGGACAACCCCAAGAGTTGATGGTGATATCAGGTGCTTTAGTCGGGTCGCCCTCGCTGGGTGTGCAGTTGAACGGGTAAGGCGCGAGGAAGAACTCCATGCACTCGATGTATCGGGCGGGTGTCCCGTCACCCTGGTCCATGTTCCGGCAACCGATCCACTTTGCACCGGGCGCCATCCCGATCTGGTTACCCATGCCATCGTCACCGATTGCGGTGCCGAGGGTGTGGCTACCATGGAAGAAATCGTCGCAAGGGAACGGCGAATCGTTTCCGCAGGGATTGCCACTGCTGTTATGGATGGAGTCATGCCAATTGTAATTGTGATTGGCGTTCACGCCGTCCCAGCCGCGATAGTGAGGCTTAAGCGCGTTATGCGTCCAGCGATTGCCGGTATCGGCGCTGGCAACAACGATGTTTTGCCCCGTGAAGCCCAGCGCCCATACTTGGGGCGCGTGCGTGTAATTGATCCCTGGCTCGATTGTTTCCGGACGCAGGAGGAAGGGAGGCGTTTTGTCGACGGGGCCAGGTTGAGGAAGGTCATTGTGGATACGCGGATTGCCTTCCACCCGCGCCACTTCCGGCCGGGCCGCCAACGCCTCGGCAACCTCACGGTTACCCTTCACCAGAATTGCATTAACGATGTAAAAGGATTGATGTTCGATGCTGCGTTCGCGCAACCATTGCAGAACGGGTTCCTGGGTGGTCTGAGCCTTGTTCAATAGAGTGTCATATACGTAGCGCCCCTTCTCTGCCTTGCTCTGGAAGTTGGCGGCCTGGCTGAGGTCGGCCTGCTCAGCGAGCACGACGAAAAATTCTGCCTGCTGACCATTGGCAGTATGTTCCATCACCCACGGCGCGATCTTGTTCGCCGCAGCGAATCCGTCCATTTGCAGACGGGCCTGGCCTGCCGACGTCCGTGGTTGTGCTGAGGCTTTGCCCAGAGCAAGCAGCAAAATCGTCACTGCCGCGAAACAGAGCAGAACGCCAAACAAAACACGGAGTTTGAAGAACCCGCCTTCGCGAAGGTTACGACGGACAGAGTGAAACGCAGATTTCTTTTTCATTCGATAATAATGGTTGTGGTTGAAACGACCGGAGGCATAACGACACGAGTTCGCTTCCTGCCCCTGATATTAACTTCCCTCGGTTCCAAGAGTGGAATGCCCTTCTTACCTGAATCACCGAAATCGTGTCAACACTATTTTGAGGTTTGGTGAAAGCTCTTCTGAACGGAGAGGTTTCGACGAGGACGCCGGAACGTGCACGCTAAGCCGCGTGCGCTCCCCAGAAACCAGCGCTACCCTAAACGGCTCGGGTCCGTGTTTAACCGATATCTCCGCTGCCGGCTACAACCGATCACCGGTCACCGATCACAAAAAAACTCTCGGCTCGGTAAAATCTATGGCCGCGGCAGAGGCGTGGGACGCGGCCTTGGCGATGGCCCCACTCTGGGTGTTGGGGTCGGTCGCGGCGTGGCTGTTGGAGTGGCCGTCGGCGTGGCGGTCGCTGTCGGAGTAGCAGTGGGCGTTGGCGTTGGTGTGCCCCCGCTCACCGCGGCGAAAATATCCACCCGACCCCAACCATACACATTATTTGGTGGACCCGCGGCGCCGCATTGAGTCGAAGCGATGTGGACAGCCGAGTTATTCAACGCATCCCGGCTCGCAGCAAGCTGGTGTCGCAGGCTAGGAATAGCCGACCACAGTAAGGCCACTGCGCCCGCGATGTGGGGCGTGGCCATGGATGTGCCGCTGAAATTCGCGTATGAACTATCGCTGGCGTTTGTGCACGAACGCGTGCCCGTGCCAGGAGCAGAGATGTCAGGCTTAATTCGGCCACTTCCGTCAGCCGTCACTGGCCCACGGCTGCTGAATGCAGCAATTGTATCAGTTCCCGTGGTCAATGCGCCGACCGTGTAAGTCGCCGCGTAAATGCCGGGCGGGTTTAGCACTGTAGAACAATTCGGTCCCGCATTTTGTGCGGCCGAAACCATCATGATGCCAGCAGCGGCCTGAGCTTCAACGGCGGCTTGCAGTGAGTCCACCGAACAACCTTCTGAGGGTGGACAGTGCCAGGAGTTACTTGTGATGTCAGGTGCTTTGGTCGGGTCGGGATCGCCGCCGCCGATCCGCGTCGGAGCAAGAAACCATTGCATGCACTCGATGTACGTGGCTGGTGTGCCATTACCCGCGTCCATGTTGCGGCAACCGATCCACTTTGCGCCAGGCGCCATCCCGATCTGGTTACCCATGCCGTCGTCGCCGACCATGGTGCCGGTGGTATGCGTCCCGTGAGCGTTGTCATCGCAGGGGAAAGGCGAATCGTTCCCGCAAGGATTACTGACGCTGTTATGAATGGAATCGTGCCAGTTATAATCGTGATCGGCAACCACTCCGTCCCACCCACGGTAATGCGGCTTGAGCGCGTTATGGGTCCAGCGTTGGCCGGTGTCCGCATCGGCGACCACAATTTGCTGTCCTGTGAACCCGAGCGCCCATACCTGCGGCGCATGCGTGTAATTGATGCCCGGTTCGATTGTTGCGGGTGTTGCGGGTCGCAGAAGATGCGGAGGCGCTTCGTCGATTGCCTCCGGTTGAGGAAAATGATTCTGGATGTGTGGATTGCCTTCTATCCGCGCCACGTCCGGCCGCGCCGCTAATGCTTCAGCAACCTGTCGTGTTCCCGTAACCAAAATTGCGTTGATAATGTAGAACGAACTGTGCTCAAGCCCACGTTCGCGCAGCCATTGCAGGATCGGCCCCTGGGTAGTCTGAGCTTTGTTCAACAGAGTGCTATACACGAAACGCCCCTTCTCGGGTTTCGTTTGCAAAGAGGCGGCAGGGCCTAAATTTGCCTGGTCAGCCAGCACAACGAAAAATTCCGATTGCTGACCATTGGCAGTGTGTTCCATCACCCAAGGCGCGATCTTGCCTGATTGAAACGGCCGGGCGACGCCGCCGGGCGCGGCTAGCGCGGGTTGCCGCGAGGAGGCAATCGCTCCCAGGACAGCGCCAAAAGCTGCCAAAAGAAGTAGTGAAGAAAAAACGCGCCGACAGCGCGACGGCGTGAACGTGGAAGTCCGAGGTAGGTTTGTAATCATTGGGATTGCCGGTGGTTTGAATTAGCTGATTGTGAACGGAAACTGAAACCTGGTTTTTAACGTAAAGCGCGGGGCTTTGTCAAACCTTTTCGCGCGACTCTGATCCTTTGGGACTCGCCCGGGAAACGACATTGCCTGCGCTATGCACGCAACGTGGATGTTCCCCCCGTTCCATCCACAAATAGGAACTCGCGAGCTTTTGCTCGCGAGTTCCCGAATCTAACCAACCAAACGCTGGCGCTTATGGGCGTGGGCCTGGCGTGGGACGCGGCCTGGGCGTCGGCGTAGACCTCGGCGCCACAGTCGCTGTCGCAGTTGTCGTTGCCGTTGCCGTCGCTGTCGCCGTCGGTGTGAATGTTGCGGTTGGAGTGGCCGTAGGACTCACTGTCGGGGTAGGCGACGCACAACTGCCCAACCCGTCGACCGTGACGGTATAGCTTGGGCAGCCTCCACCTTCGAAGAATTCCTCGACCACTACCCAAATTGTGGCGTTGCCTGGCACAGTTACCGAGTAGGACGAGCCGAGGTTGCTGTCTGCCAGGTAATTCGTGCACGAGTTGTTTGGGTCGACGCTGCCCAGATAGACCTCTGAATAGATGCAATTCGGGTCACTCAGCGTAAGCGTGATGCACACCGGGCTGCTGGACGGGTTGTTCAGCTGGTAAGCGTCATAGTGGAAGTCGCCGATCAACTCGCCGGGACACGCAGGCGACACGGCGCAAGAGCTAGCGGCTCCGTTTACGCTGTTGTGCGTTGGCTCGGTACCGTCAATTGACCCTTGTAATATTACTGGCCCTGGTGTGCAGCTGGGGCTTCCTGTCGGAGTTGCTGTAGCTGCAGCTGTTGGCGTCGGACTAGCTGTAGGCGTTGGAACTGGTGTTCCGCACGGCACGACAGAAACCTGCACGGTGTCGTAGTAGGTCGTGTTGTCCACACCGCCCTGCACCATTAGCTTAACGCCTGCCCGGCCGCCTGACGGTGCTGCCGCCTTGGTTACAACTGGGTTGCCGTAGCTCCAGCTATTCGCGCCGATCTGATAGATTTCTACCGATACCGGCAGCGGCACTCCTGTGAAGAAGGTCGCGTCGCCACCCATTACGGCATAAAGCTGGTCGCCAAGCGGGGAGCTCATCAGCTCCTCACTGGTGCGCGCCGTCTGAAGCGGGGCCATCGTTGCCCAGGTGTTCGCAGCAAAGTCGTAGCGATAAAGCGTGTTAACCGTCACCCCGGCAATCCCACCTGCGTAATAGGCATAAGACGTGCCCAGGCTTGCCACCGTTGCCCGGCCATAGGTGATCGGGACAGGCATCGGCGCGCCGGGGGACCAAGTGTTGGCAGCTATGTCATAGATCGTGACCGTACTTTGCGGGCCGGGGTTACCACCAAAATTATAAACCTTATTATTGAAAGCCACGTTTTGGCCTGTCTGCGGAGCCGGCAAAGGCGCGCCAGTACTCCACGTATTAGTGGCGATATCGTAGATGGCGTTCTCGGTGATGTGGACGCCAGCCGCAAAGCCACCGGGAACGTATATCTTTCCGTTCCAGTAGGCTCCCTGGATATTGCCTTTGGCGGTTGGCATGTTAGCGAGCTGTGTCCAGGTTTGCGTTGCGGGAGTCCAGCGCCAGAGGTCATTGAGGAAGCCGCCGGTGGAGGTCTGGCCGCCGTAGACGTAAACGAACGCGCCATCGCTGCATCCACCGGCACGATAACGAGCCGACGGACCAGGGGTGGCGGTGCTCCAGGGCCCTGGAGTGCCGCAGCCACCCTCCGGAAACAGCGGCGCTCCCAGATTCTTGACCACGGCAGCGCCGCTAGCGTCGGTGGCGCCGCTCGCCAGCGCGGCCGCCTCGCGCGTATGAACGCTCGAGAGCTGTCCCTGGATCACGCCAGCAGGGGCAAAGTCCGGGTTGGCCGGAACGGCATGGGTCGTGGAAATGGTCGAGCTTAGCGAGGTCAAATTTGGGTGAACGGCTGGTCTGGCCACAGTTCCCCTCGCAGTCCCGCGACTGCGTGACTGCGCCAGCGCGGATGGAATTGCGCACACGGCCAAAAGCAGAAGCAGGTAAAATGCGCCTCGGATAAGATACGCTTTGATAGTAGGATTAATTTGCTTTTTCATTTGGTGTTGTCCTTTCGACTCAATTCCTGAATTGCGAAATTACATTTGAGCGGGACAACTCTTTTACTTCGGCGCCCCAAGCGACGTCAATACTCTCATAATAATTTTGCCGCCGGTTACATAATCAGCGAGTTTTTTAGGTGGAGTTGTCAGCAATCGTCTGAAAACTTCGCGTCGTACGCGCTGACGGAGCCCGCAGTGCCGGAGTGCGGGAAACTCGCGAACTTTTGCTCGCGAGTTCCCGAATCTAACCAACTAAACGCTGCAGCTTATGGGCGTGGGGCTGGCGTGGGACGCGGCCTGGGCGTCGGCGTAGACCTCGGCTCCACAGTCGCAGTCGCCGTTGCCGTGGCTGTTGCAGTTGCCGTCGGCGTAAACGCAGCTGTAGCAGTAGCAGTAGCAGTAGCCGTTGCCGTCGCAGTAGCCGTAGCCGTGGCCGTTGGTGTCGCGGTTGGAGTTGGGCTTTGCCCGCCACAGCCACCGTACGACTCAACTGCGGTGGAGCCACCGCCTGCGGCGCCACCACCTACTACAAAGCCACGAGCGTTGAACAGCGCTGCTCCAGGTCCCTGGTGATCTACGCTGTACGGCAGCCCCGCTCGCCAGCTGTTGGTGCCCGAATTGTATATCCACACCTGCTGGTTGATTGCCAAGCCCAGGCAGCCGACCACCCACAGTTCATTGTCGAGGACGAACCCGTTATCACTCTGGCACGTCCCGCCCGTCGTAGGTAATGGAGGAATGGTCCGCCACATGTTGGTGGTTGGGTTGTATGCGAAAGAAGCGCCTGGCGCTGTCCCGCCGCCTACCACGTAGATTTCGCCATTGAACAACACACCTGCCACGTTGCCTTCCCCTGCGGGCATCGGCGCGCCTGTGGTGTAGCTGTTCGTACCCGGGTTATAGATGTACACCTCAGTGTGACCTACGCCTACAGGATTGTAACCGGCGATCACGTACACCAGATTGTTAAACGCTACTGCTGCCACGCCAGAGCGTGCCGCCGGCAAAGTCATGCCCATGCTCCAGGTGTTGGCTGTCGTGTTATAGATCTGCATCGTATCGAGCGGGCCGCCGAAGTCTATGCTGTTGAATCCACCCGGCACATAGATGTTGGTGCCGACAGCCGCTGCTCTACCTTGCGCGTGCCGTACGGGGATAGGAGCCTGGGTCGTCCAACTGGTGCCGTCGAAGCGCTCATTTACAGTGGCGTAATCGGTCCCATTGAACCCGGTGATGGCGTACAGATTAGAGCCAGCCACGGCCGTGGCCGGGTTGCGGCGTGCCGTGGTCATGGGCGGTTCGTTGCGCCATCCCGGTGTGCAGCTAGGCGATCCTGTGGGCGTTGCTGTAGCCGTTGCCGTCGGAGTCGGACTTCCTCCCTGGCAATTAGCCAGCCAGTTCCCCGCATTGACTATCACCTTTCCCCAATCTCCGCTTTGGGTGGCAGCGGCGCCGACATAGGCTGTGACACCCACAGTCGTGTGCCCGCCGCTCACCGGACGGTACGCCACGAGTGAGTTGCCGAGGTTGTTCTGCGCTACCTCTGTCGCTCCAGCAGCCAGCGTGACGATGTTTGCGAAGTCGCTGTTGAGCATGGTGACACCGGCCATCAGCGGGTGCGCGGCATTATGGGTGCCCAGTGTGAATGGATTGAATTGCAGGTTCGTCGAGTAGTTGTACGGGTTGTAGTTGCCGCTTACCCATCGACCGTTGACTCCGTACGGTTGGCCCGGGCCGTAGAAGCTAAAACCGTACTGCACAACTATCCCGCCTCCATCCACGTAGTCGGCCAGGTTATTACCAAGCGTATCCGCGTCGAGGAATGGAGAATTGCTAAAAGGCACAACGATTTGATATTGCTGAAGCTGCCCCAGTGTCGGCGTGCCGGCAGCGGCGTCGAACAGGTCAACTGCGACGACATTGGGTTCGGCCTGGATTTCTGATTGCAATTGAGTAGGTAGTCCTTCGCTATCGGCATACGCTATGAGCACGTGGAACTGGCAGCCTCCCGGGGTTCCAGTGGGTGTGGCTGTGGCCGTAGCTGTTGGCGACGGACTAGCTGTAGGTGTTGGCGTCGGGCTTCCTCCTCCGCAGGGGACATTCCCACAGGGAAGCAGCGAAACCTGCACGGCGTCGTAATAGGTAGTGTTATCCACACCGCCCTGCACCATTGCCTTGCCGCCTGCCTGCCCTCCTGACGGCGCCGCCGCCTTGGTTACCACCGGATTGCCGTAGCTCCAAGTATTGCTGGCAATATCATAAACTTCCACTGATACAGGCTGCGGCACACCTGTGAAGAAAGTCGCGTCGCCACCCATTACGGCGTAAAGATTGCTGTTATCTGGAGAGGTCATCAGCTCCTCACTGGTGCGGGCCGTTTGAAGGGGAGCCATCGTTGCCCAACTGTTCGCCGCAAAATCGTAACGATAAACGGTGTTGACCGTGACCCCAGCGATGCCGCCTGCGTAATAGGCATACTGGCAGGCCGCCGTTGCGCGGCCGTAGGTGATAGGAACCGGCATGGCCGCGCCGGTAGACCAGGTGTTAGTGGCGATGTCATAAATCCTGGTGATACTTTGAGGTCCGGGGTTGCCACCGAAATTGTATATCTTGTTATTAAAAGCCACGTTTTGGCCCGACTGCGTTGCTGGCAATGGCGCGCCAAGTGACCACGTATTGGTAGCGATGTCGTAGATGGCGTTCTCGGTGATATGGACATTACTGACATTGTAGCCGCCGGGGACATAGATTTTTCCGTTCCAGTACGCGCCTTGAATATTCTGTTTGCCAGTCGGCATGTTGGCCAGTTGTGTCCAGGTCTGCGTTGCCGGGTTCCAGCGCCAGAGGTCGTTGTACCGACCACCAACCGAATCGCCACCGCCGTACACATAAACGTAGGTTCCATCGGTGCATCCACCGGCACGGTAACGAACTGCAGGACCAGTCGTGGCCGTGGTCCAAGTCCCGGGAAGGCAGCCGACGCCAGTCGGAAACATTGGCTTGAGCAGATTGTTGACCACGACAGCGCCGCTAGCGTCGAAGGCGCCGCTCACCAACGCACGAATACCCGGGGGCTGCCCCAGATTGATCCCAGCAGGTGCGAAATCTGGGTTGCGGTGAAGGCTGTGATTATTGGGATTGGCCGACGCTAGCGAGGTCAAATTCTGGCCGACCGCGGGTCTTGCCACAGTTCCCTTCGCAGTCCCGCGACTGCGCGATTGCGCCAGCGCGAATGGGATCGCGCAGACGGCCACGAGCAGAAGCAGGTAAAATGCGCCTCGAATAAGATGCGCTTTGATGGCGGGATTAATTTGCTTTTTCATAGTGTTGTCCTTCTTCGAATCCTGATTTTCTCGGATACAGGATTATATTTTGGGAGCGGGACACTCTTTTTGCTCAGAAACACGGAGAAATGTCAAGACCTTTTTCTTAACAGTTTTTGAGGTTTTGACAGAAGGAACCGAAGGTAACGATGGGCTGGTTTTTGAGGCGCAAATCGAACCTTTGTACCAGACGTCTGTTCGCTTGGGTCTGCGCTCGCAAAACTCTACGAGTGAGTGCGCTACTGAATACCTTCGCGTCAATTCGCCGTAGGCGACTTAATTCGCGAGATGAAAAGCTGCAGGGGAAGCTTGTCAGCTTCCCCTACAAACTAATCACGAGTCACTTATTACTTCCGCTACCGACTACGGACGAGGCGTTGTACGCGCTGAGGAAACCCAATGCAGGAGTGCGGGAACTCGCGAGTTTTGTCTCGCGAGTTCCCTCAAATCACGGACACGTCGTATGGCACCCAGAGAAGTCTAGCCATGACATCCCGCCTTGGGTTAGACATTCAGCGCAAGTAAGCGTCACGGTCTTGGGAAACCCGGTGCAGTTAGAACTATCATAGCAATTGCTCACATGCGGCGGCGGCGTCGGACGAGGCCGTGGCGTCGGTGAAGGCCGCGGCGGTACGGTCGCAGTCGCAGTTGCTGTAGCAGTTGCTGTCGCAGTCGCTGTTGGCGTAAACGTTGCTGTCGCAGTCGCCGTCGGAGTGAATGTGGCAGTTGCTGTCGCGGTCGCTGTCGGAGTGAAT
>WNFV01002130.1_pt1 | contig 26609 bp, 26 predicted proteins | sample 5400101 | NCBI WGS metagenome assembly WNFV01 (sample SAMN13153361, study PRJNA577476) | soil metagenome | isolation source: 115 cm soil or saprolite under grassland replicate 1 | place: USA:California | collected 2016-06-15
CCGTATCCGGACTGGTGGGCGGCCGGGCTCGCGCGGCGCATCGCCCGCCGCAACGCGCTCGCGGCTCCAGATCGGACGGACGTGAAGGATGCGGATCTGCTCGCTTCTTCCTAGCGCAACGGAGATCGTCGCCGACCTCGGCCTTGCCGACTCGCTCGTCGCCGTCTCCGAGGAGTGCGACTGGCCGCCCGAGGTCCGCGGCCTGCCGGTCGTGACCGCCTCGCGGGTCGATACGAGCCTGCTTTCGAGCCTCGAGATCGAGCAGGCCGTGCGTGACGCAATCGGCGACGGCCGTCCGCTCTACTCAATCGACCGCGAGCTGCTCGAGGCACTGAAGCCGGATCTGATCCTGACCCAGAACCTGTGCGCCGTCTGCGCCGTCTCCGCCGACGCCGTCGATGAGTTCTGCGCGACCGAGGCCGAGGTCGTCGCTCTCGACGCGCACACGCTCGCCGAGATAGAGGAGCGCATCGTTTGGCTCGCCGACCTGCTCGGAGTGCCGGCCCGAGGCCGGGCCGTCGTCAACGAGATGGAGGCGACAATCGCCGCCGTGGCCGAGCGCGTCGCCGGGATGCCGCCGCGGCCGGTCTTCGTCGCCGAGTGGCTCGATCCGCCCTACGTCGCCGGCCACTGGATCCCGGAGATGGTCGCCTTGGCCGGCGGGCGCGAGGTGCTCGGGAGGGCGGGCGCTCCGTCGTACCCGACGACGTGGGCGGAGGTGCGCCAGCAGGGACCCGAACTCGTCGTCGTCGCCCCCTGTGGCTTCGACCACGAGCGCGCCGCGCGCGAGGCGTCGCTGCCGCCGCTCGGCTGCCGCGCGGTGGCTGTTGACTCGAATGCCTGCTACGCGCGGCCGGCGCCGCGCGTCGCCGACGGCGTTGCGCAGCTCGCCTTCCTGATCCACCCCGAACTCATCGACGACCCGGGGCTCCCGTACCTTGAGCTTGAGGCCCAACCAGCGGGGGCCACGGTCGCAGAGCCACCCTCGGTAAGGACCCGGCGATGAGTTCAGTAACCAATCTCGGCCGCTGCCTTTATGACGTCCCTGAACTCGGCGTCGTCCACGAGATCCGTGACGCCTGGTACGACGATGGCCTGGCCGCGCTTGCCGAGGAAGGCGCGAGCTTCCTCGACTACACCGCGCGAAACAGCGCCTATGCCCGCCGACGCGTCCCGCTCGAGCACGACCTCAACGCGCGGGGCAACTGGGTTGCCGCCGAGATCGCGTTCGGCCTTCACGGCCTCGACCACCCGTTGTTGGTGCTGGGGCCGGGCCCGGTCTATGCGAACCCGCGTCACGCTCGCCGCGCCTACGAGGACGGCCGCGAACTCGACCTGCGCGAGCCGACGCTCGAGCTTCCCGCGGAGATGCGGTGGTGGGGCGACTCGTGGGATGTCGCGCTGGCTCGCCTCTGTCGCGCCGAGCGCGAGCTGCTCGCGCGCGGGGAGGCCCGTCCCAGCGAACTGCGCGTCCTCGAGCTGCCGCACGCAGAGAACTTCTTCATCGAAAGCGAGGAGCTGGCCGCGCTCGACGAGAACGCAGGCGACGACCTGGGCCGCTTCGCCGCGCTCGCCCCTCCGCTCCAGGTGGCCGCGCTCGTCTTCGGAGACCAGGGACCCGGCTACGCACGCGACGTCCTCCTGCCGGCGATGGTTCTCAGCCTGGTCGTGATGCTGCCGCAGCAGCCGGCGCCACATCCCTACGCGCAGCCGCTCTGGCTCGGGAGCGTGACGCCAGGGTGCGGCTCGTGTCTGGTCGGTTGCGTCTGCGGCAGCTGGATGCGCGGCCTCGCCCGGGCGCCGAAGCTACCGGCGTGAGCGCGGAACTCGGCTCAGCTGGTCGAGAGCAGTGAATTCTCGCCGGCTCATCGACCGACCAGGCGCCCAGGTCCTCCTCAGGTTGGCGCCGAGCTCGACCGCGCGCCGGAGCACGCGCCGGCCTTCTTGACGGTCGGGTGGCGGGCCGAAGCCGTCCGGATCGACGAGGCGGAAAGTGCCGAGGTCGAGGCGGCGGACGGGCAGCTTGCCACCAACGAGGGACATCTGCGCTTGCGCCGCAGACACCACCGGATCGTAGGTCTGGGACGGGACGGATCGGAATGCCGCGCGGCCGGGACGCCTCTGTGGGTGCCCGGTGGGCGCTCTACGATCGGACCTCGTGAGCGAGTTCTCCCGGACGCTGATCGACCGCTCCGGTTACGAGGCCGAAGGCTTCGCCGACGTCTACGACCGTTGCCGCCCGTCGCCGCCGCCGGATCTTCTGGAGATCCTGATGGTCGTCGCGCAGGTGAAACGGCCACGCCTCGTCGTCGACCTCGGCGCAGGTACAGGCCTCTCGACACGCGTCTGGGCCGAGCGCGCTGAGGAGGTCATCGGTGTCGAGGCGAACGCGTTCATGGTTGAGCGCGCCCGCCTTGCTACGCGGGCGCCGAATGTCCGCTACCTCGAGGCGTTCGCCGCCGAGACTGGCGTCGACGAAGGCTCGGCCGATCTTGTCACCTGTGCGCAGGCGTTCCACTGGATGGAGCCGGCACCCGTTCTCGCCGAGGCGGCACGCATCCTCCGGCGCGGCGGCGTCTTCGCCATCTACGACTACGACGTGCCGCCGGTCGTCCACCCGGAAGTCGATGATGCGTTCGCCGCCCACTTCGAGGCGCGGCGGTCGGCCCGAAAGCGGCTCGGGCTGCCAGCAGGCGCGGCCACTTGGCCGAAGGAGCGCCATCTCGAACGAATCCGCGAGAGCGGCGGCTTCCGGTTTGCGCGAGAGATCGTCAGCCATGGCTTCGACGAGGCGGACGCTGCCCGGATCGTGGGCCTCGCCGAGAGCGTCGGCGGCCCACGCGCGCTGTTCGGCGGCGAGGAGCCCAAGGTCGGGCAGACGTTCGAGAGGCTGCGCGAGACCGCGGAGCGCGTCCTCGGCGAACGGTCGTGGCCGATGGTCGTTTGCTACCGAGGCCGGCTCGGAGTCAAGTAGCGGGCGCCGACCACCCAGTCCACGAAGATCGCTGCCCGGTCCAGCTGCCACACCTCTCGTGTGGGCGTGCCGTGGCGTCCTCTGCTCACTCGTCCTTTCCGTCGAGCAGCAGCGAGCCGGCAACGTAGCTCCGGCCGGGGCGCTCGTACACCACGAGCGGGGACGCTACTCCTTACCCCTCTCGGGTAACCCGCCGGAGCCCCGGGCTCAGTGACCCGCTGGAGGCGTTTTCGCCTCGGGCTTCGTGCTCCACTCCTCGAGCTCGCGCAGGATCATCCGTTCGAGCTCGTCCCAATCGTTCGCACGCGGAGGCGCGACATCACGGTTCGTCGAGTTGCTGAAGACGATTGCGTTCAGGCCCTTCTTCCTGAGGGCGTCGATGTTTTCGGGCGTGTCGTCGACGTAGAGGTCGGCGCCGACCGCGGCCTTGTCGGGCAACAGGCAGAGATCCCAGTACGGGATGCCGTGAGCGTCGAGCCACCTGATCGTCTGCTGGACTGCTTGCTCGTGGAAGTACTTGATGAAGAGCCGGTTCGTGATGACGCGGATCCGGATCCCGGCCTCGTTTAGGCGGCGCAACGCGGCCGGCGCTCCCGGGATTGGCGGCGCGGCGAGGAAGAGGCCGCGCTGCGTGACCGCGTAACGATGGAGCTTCGTGTACCCGCCCATTGGGTCGAGACCCCACTCGGGCAACCCGTAGGTGACCTCCGGGGTCAACTCGTCGATCGGCCTCTCGAGCCAATCGGCGGCGATCTCGCGGAGCTTCCCGTAGAAGTCGACACAGACGCCGTCGAGGTCGACGCCGAGAACGAACTGCGGCTCGCTCGGACGATCCGCAGACTCGACGTCGGCCTCGTGCTTCACGGCCCGGAATGTTGTCAGGCGGAAGAGTGGAATGATCTGGGCGAGCGCGTCGGCCACCGGCCTCGAACTGCCCACGATGGAGCCTTTATGGAGCCCCGGGGTCGCAACCGACGGCAATCAGCCGCAAATCGACCGAGCGCGGAAACCGCAGAAACAGGCGAAATCCCTTGCCATCGGCTGCCACCGGTTGCCGTGAGCGTCAAATGGTAAGGGTGCACCCCCAAGAGTGGGAGGGGGTCGATCTCCTCGGTCCGCAAGAAGCGCCAAGTTTGCGAACCCGAGAGCCCAGAGGACTGACCCCGCCGACTCTGACACGGACCCAAAGGTTGCGTCAAGCGAACGGTCCGCGCTTCAGGCAGTAGCGCTGTGCTCGCACCGCAGGTGGTCGCGCGCCACCTCGTCCGTGAAGAGCAGCGCGTGGAAGTCCTGCCGCGCGCGCGCGACGAGATCGGGGATGAGCGCGGGGTCCGTCGGCATCCTCCTGTAGCCGCCGAACGGACCGAACAGGCGCGCATACCAAGCTTCGGAGTCGACGTGCTCGACAAGAATGGCACCGTCCGCGAGCGCCGACTGCCTCCACTCGCGTCCATCCGGGGCGGCGGCGTAACCGCTCCCGAGCAGCTGCACGCCGAATGCATCCGGCGCGAGCTCGTTCTCGAATGGCTCGCCACCGGCCCAGAGCGCGAGCCGATGCGGCACCGGCACCCAGTCGTCGGCGAGCGAGCCCGCGAGCACGGCTGAGCCCCTGCGCGAGCCGCGCTTGACGAACCCGTACACCGACCATGGCGCCGAGGCGACAAGCATTGCGACAACGCCGTCGAGCGACGCCGCCCACTTCAACTCAAGCGCGAGTCCGCCCTCAATCAATGAGAGACGACCCTTCGACGCATCGACGGCCAGCGTGCGGAAACGGTCGCTGCCGACCGACGACAGATGGACAACGCCGACATCTGCCGTCGCCTCGAGCGCGCGGCGCATATACCTCCGCACGTCCTCGCCCCGGCTAAGGGTGGCGGGGCTCGTCAGGCCGACGCCGAGCGACAACGGCATTTCCGGGTCGTTCGCGAGCGTCCACTCCAGCCCCGCCTCAATACCGGCCCATAGCGCGTTGGGATCGGCGCGCCAGCCGTGGTTTACGCCGCGGTAGTGGAAACGCTCGCCGCGGACGTGGATCCGACACTCAAGCAGGTCGATGACCTCAGGCGGCTGGACGGCCTTGGGCTGGTAGAGGTCCAGCGTGCCCGCGACGCCGGCCGCCTCCAGCCGCTCGACGATCCTCCCGAGTAGCTCTTCGAGGTCGTGCGAGTACTCGTCGATGCGCAGCACAACCCCGTCGGGCACGAGCGCGAGTGTGCAAGCGCCGACGCTCGGCTCGTCGACGCCCGGCGGCGGCTCCGGCGGCGAGAGGTACTCCTCCATCACCATGCGCACCGCGTCCTGGAGTGCGTCGTACGCCTCGGCAGCCGAAAGACGTGATGCGAACAGCAGCTCAATCATCTCGGTGTCGTCGCGCTCGTGCGCCTCGCGCCAGTACTTCCAGATTCGGTCGGAGACGGCGACCACCGGTCTATTGTCGCCCTCGCCGGGCCCGTTCACACGCCCTATTCGGGCTGACATTGCCGCTGCCGCTAAGCGAATCCGGTTTCACCTCGGACCGAAGGCGTCTTCATCTTCGACCGAAGGCGCCAGAACCAGCCAACACGCCTTCTTACTCGACCGTTGAGACGACCGCCTGGCGCCGCAAAGAGGTCGAGTCCGCGAGCGCGGAGCTCGCAGGCTGCAGGATTCAAAAGAGACCGCCAATATGGGTCGATCTGACGAGGCGGGTGCGCCTCGATCAGCGTTAGCGCGGAGAGCGAGGGCGAACTTTGAGCGCGCGCCTGCGAATGCACGGCCTGGGGCGAGATGCGGGTTGCGACGCGCTGGTTCGTGCGGTATCAGCCGAGGCGGCGGCCTGTCAGCGACGGACGCCTTTCAGCGGAGCGCCTTGGCGGGCCGGAGCTCGCGAATCAACCGGCCGAGGAGTGCGCGCGTCTCCTTCTTCGTCCCGAAGCGGTGCAGCGATGCGACGTAGTCGACGCCGTTCTCCCTCCAGAGGAAGCGCGTGTGGTTTGCCCAGTACAGGTAGTCGTTGGCGCCTGAGGCGAGCCCGTACGACGTCGCATCCTTGAGCACGCCGCGCCGCCCGCCGAGCGTGGCCGGGCGGGCGCCCTCGGGAACGTGCCGCCTCCCCGGCTGACGCCAGAAACACCTCGAAGTGCAGGAAGCAGCAAGGGCGTTTACGCCAGAGGTGGAGCCGCCAGTCGGGCCCACTGTCCGGCTCCCACGGCGCCACGTAGCCGATACTGAGTCCGCTGAAGCTCCGCTTCCGATGGCGCGGATCGGAGCGAGATCGCCACGACACGCCTGGGGCAGGCAGGCGCTGCGCCGCCAGCGTGGGCGGGCGGCCTCTCGGCCAGGCGAGGAATGCGCGAGGAAGGCGGGCGGGGCACAGAATCGGGCGCGGGGAGCGAGCCTGGGCGAGCCGGCATTGGTTGAGGACCGGCTGCGGCGTCGGAAGCAGGCGCGCTGGCGCCAACACGCTCGCGGGTGCCGGATCCGGCGCCGGTCGAAGCGGCCTCGCGCGTGGTTTGATCTCCAGCGTCGCAAGCGCGTCGTTGATCGCCGGTATCAGCGCCCTGGCGGAGCGCCTCTCGCGGAAAGGTGACGTGCAGCACGAAGGCGCGGCCCCGTTCGACGAAGAACTGATCGACGGAGAAGTAGCGGCCGACTGAGGCCAGCCGCTGGTTCGGGTCGATCCGCCGCGGCTGGACCGGAAGCTCGGTCTCGCGCAGGGCCTCGGCGACCTCCACGAGGACATCGTCGGTGCCCATCGCGTTGCGCGTCCGGCGTCCATCCGGATCGCTTCCCTCGGGCAGCTCGAAGCTGGCGAGATGGACGATCACCGCGCCGGGGAGCGGCCATCCCCGGTCCGCGATGCGACCGTCCCAGTCGCGGGGGACCTCGATGCTGACGCCGCGCGCGGTGATCCTCTGGTCATCCTTCGCGCCGGCGCTGCAGGCGATCAACACCGCCGTTGCGGCGAGAAGGATCAGGCGGGCAAGAGACTGGCTCATGCCGGCCTTGATACGAGCGGCGAGGCCGAGGAGGTCCTCGTGCCAGGCTGTGCGCAGCCCCGTATCGCGGCGCACTACCTCAAGCGACTCGACGCCGAGAAGCCGCGGCGAATCTGACTCTGACCGGCTGTCGGCGGCGAACGACCTCCAGGCCGCGCCGGCATGGTAAGGAGGGGTCGACGGTTCGAGTCCGTCAGAGGGCTTCGGGTTTCCTCCTGCTCAGCCGCCGGTTCCGTTGTCTCGGCTGGCGTCGCCCGCCGCCTTCGACGTCCACGCAGCGTCCATCAGCGTCCACCGTGGCCGTTGTCCCGCACTGAGCTCGTCGAGCAGGCGGATCGCATGCTCGCGTCCGTCGCGTGCGAGGTGGCCGTAGTGACGGTCGATCATGGTCAGGCTGGCGCCCATGTAGCGGGAGAGGTCGAAGGTCGAGATGCCGGCACGGAGTGCGAAGGTGGCGAAGGTGTGTCGGAGATCGTAGATCCTGCGCAGCGGCTCGATTCCTGCCGCGCGCTGCGCGGGCTTCCACTCGTGCTGGCCGACGTCGGGGCGGACGGACGCGCGCATGCCATGCGGGAGCGGCGCGCTCTCCTCGTCAACGACGTCGTGACCACGGGGCGCGGGATGGGGGCGCTGGCTCGCGTGGCGACCGGCGCCGGCGCGACGGTCGCCGGCGGGGACCTGGTTCCTCTCGCGCGGCAGCGGCAGCGTCAGCGTCAGCGAGATGGATCGGCGCACCGGTGTCGTACGTCGGCGACTTGCTGCTCTCGCACTGGTCTCCCGCCTCGTGTCCGCTCTGCGCGCGCGGCGAGCCGCTCACGCGCGCCCTCGAGATCAACTAAGCGCGGTCAGAGCGGCCCCGCCCAGGGTCCGGAGCTGGCGCTGACCGAAGACCAAGCGCCGATGACGCATCGATCGACGGCGCGCCGCACTCCTTCGGCCGGCGTGGGCCGGCCAGTCGATCTCGCCCGCAAGGTGGCCACACGAGCGCGCGTGTGCGCCGGCACGGGCGGGGGCTAACGCGTTTAGCGCCGCTCCCGCTCCGAGGCCCTGTCGGCGCCGGACGACGCGCGACACGCGCCGCTACTTCAATCGGCCGCCGCGCACCGGAGCGTCTACGCCTCCTCGGGCTCGAGCTGGACTACCCAGCGGCGCGGCGGGCGCGCTCCCTTTACCCGCTTTGTGGGTCAGTCTGAAATCTCGTGCGGCGCGGCGTCTTCGTCCTTATCCTTCACCCACCCAAGAATCTCAACATGTCGCGCGCCGCTGCGGCCCCGAAGGAAGGCCGCCACCTCAACCTCCGAGACTTCGACAACGCGATCCTCGGGAACGGTCTCGGCCCCGAATGCGTGCCACCCGTCCCCTAAGAGCCTCAGACGAACTCGTCGTGCCATGCGCTCATTGTGGACCCCTTGTCGAGCTGATCGGCCTGCCAGAGGCAGCCGAGTCGGTTCCGACCAAGCGCGGGCGGTACAGCAAGACGCGCGAGCGACGGGCGGGCAGATTCAAAGTGGCCCACTGCCCGATTCTGCCTCTCCCCGAACCTTCAACCGCCCACCGATGACCCTCTGACCACCAGACGCCAATGGGAGACGTCGAGCGCGACCCGCTCGAACGGTGGATGGGGATACCCGTGCAGCGTCCCCGTCAAGCGCACTTGGCGTTTCACCCACCAGCCGCCGTCGGGACTTCGGCGAGCGCCAGGCACTTCCTGGACGCGCAGCCCCCAGAACTGAATGCAGTGGCTGCCGCCACGTGGAGGAAAGCGGGCGATGCGGTCGCAGACGAGCTGATCCTGAACACGTTCGGACGTCACTCGGTCGCCGGGGAACTTGTAGAGCTGTCCCTCGACGATGACTAATCTCGCCGCCCAGCGATCCGGCCGTCTCACGAGGTCGCCCACCGACGTCAGCTCGGCGTGTCGAGGCTTCCCAGTCTCGGATCCACGCGGTCTGGGAGCGCACTGTTGCCGCTGCGCATCCGAGTCGCCGCCCGAGCAACTTGCCACGGCCACCATGGCGAGCACGAACGCAAATGCGCACCAGCTAAAACGTGACGCCAACATCAGTGCTCCCGAGCATGGCAACCAAATCGCAACGTCGACGAATCACTCGCTCTCAGGGCCGAAGTCGGTCAAGATCCATTCCTCGACCACTCGGGGCTGGCCGAGGACCGCCGTCACGATCGCTATCGCGGCAATGAAGACACTCGCGGCCACGGCGAAACGCCGGACGCCATAACGCGTCCCTCTTCGTCCGCTAGACATGCCTGCTTCAGCTACGGCCCGCGGCAGCTTACAGGTCCAGTTGCACACTCAGCCTGGTCTCTCCCCCGCGCTGCCCGTTCATGGCCGTGCCCCTCGCGCCTGTTGGAGCCCCGACGGCTCGGTCGACGCCGCCGCCACCAGGGCGCGCAGGAGGGCTGGGGCTACCACGGGCTGCAGTCAGGGGCATCACCCGATGCGCGATGTGCCCGACGAGCTGACGGGACACTGCTGCTGCGCCTCGGCGCACGACGGGTCCGATAACGCCGTGCTCGCGCCGTTCGACGACCTACGATCCACGAGCGCGACACGGTGCGAAGTCGCGATCCGTTACCGGCCGCCGAGACCGCGATCGCCCCGCCGCCGGTCCCTGCGCCGACGCGGCGACTCGCAAGCCAGACGATGTTACGGTGGCGCACCTGAGCGAGGTCGAGTCCCATCGCTTCGAGTTGACGCTGCTCGGTCGCATCCATCGTCCGAACGTAGCCCACCCGCGGCCTACGCACGGCATGTTCGCGCGCCGGGATGTTCGCCGGCGAACTCGTCGCCTTCGCCCCAGCAAGCCGCACTTGCCCTTGTTGTCAGCGGCCGCTACACGGGGTTACTTTCCTCCCTCGGCGACTCGTGTCTGGTCCCCGATGTAGCGCCGCCGCCCGTCGACGGCCCACGGCTGTACTTCGTCGTCATCGACGACGAAGAGCGTGTCGTGGAGGTTGACGGTCGGGTCAACGTGGCCGGGGATCAGCGTGACGCGATCGCCGACGGCGAGATTGACGCCATGCAGCCGGACCTGCGTGTGCTCGTCCGACAGATCGAGGCACTCGATTTGCGGCGTCGTCGCCTTGGGCAGTCCGTACTCGGCGCTCAGCGACTTGAGTCCGCAGTCGAGCACAGCCCGGTCGTCTCGCCGGCTGATCACGGAGGCAAGGCAGTAGAGGGCCGGCTCGAACATGAGGTGAAGAGTGAGGTAGCGCACGTCCATCAACGGGTAGGAGCCGGCTTGGACCTCGTCGTGTACGCCGGCCTCGATCGCGAGCTCGAACGTGCCGGTGCCGCCGCCCGAGATGAGTCGGCAGGGGAAGCCCGCCGCGGCGAGGCGGTCGCGCTCGTGCTCGAGGACGTTGGCGGCGGCGTTGACGAGCCGCCGGCGCTTGGCGCGGTCCGCCACGAAGACAGCGTGTCCTTCGTAGCCCTGCAAACCGGCGAAGGAGAGGCCAGGCGCGTGCGCGACCGCGACGGCGAGCGAGAGCAGGTCGGCGCTTCGCGGCGGCAGTCCCCCGCGGTGGAGACCGACGTCGACCTCGATCAGGACGTCGAGGTCGACGCCTTCCTTCGCGGCTAGCCGCTGTAGCAGGCCGACGTGAACGTGGCTGTCGACGGCGACAGTGACGTGCGCGCGGCCAGCGGCCGCGGCCAGCGTGGCGAGGGCGTGCCGATCGACGATTTGGTTGGCGACAAGGATGTCGTCGAAATCCGCTTCGGCGAGAACCAGCGCCTCGGCGGCGGTCGCACAGGTGACTCCGGAACAGCCGCCGGCCTCGAGCTGACGGCGCAGGAGAGCTGTGCACTTATGGGCTTTGAAGTGCGGACGCAGTTTGACACGTGTGCCGGCGACGTGGTTGGCCGCGCGACGCAGGTTCCGCGTCAGCGCGGCGACGTCGACGATGAGGCACGGTGTTGCCAGCGCGGCTAGGGCGTCGGTATGGATCGGCGCGGCGACCGCGCCAGACGCTGGCGTCGTCGCCATCTAGCCGCCGGCCAGCCAACCGCCGTCGATGATCAGCGTCGTCCCGGTGATGTAGCCGGACTCGGCTGAGCCGAGGAAGGCGACCGCCGCCGCCACGTCCTCGGGCCTGCCGACGCGCCCGACCGGACGCCCGGCGGCCGAGGCCGTGAGCTCGCTCTCCGGGTCGAGGCCGACGAGGCGCATCTCCTCACGCAGCAGTGGCGTGTCGATGTCGCCCGGACAGACGCAGTTGGCACGGATCCCGTCGGGCCCGTGATCGATCGCCAGCGCCCGCGTTAGGTTGACGACACCGCCCTTGGCTGCGGCGTAGGCGACGGTCTTCGGCCCAGCGACCACACCCCACGCTGAGCCGAGGGTCACGATCGCGCCGCCGCCTTGGTCACGCATGACCGCAATCGCCGCGCGACAGCAGCGGAAGACGGCGGTCAGATCGATATCGATGACCGTCTGCCATTCCTCGTCGCTCGTCTCGGTTGCGGTATTGCGCCGGGTGATGCCGGCGGCGGGGACAAGGACATCGAGGCGGCCGAACACCTCGACGCAGGCGGCCACAGCCTGGTCAGCCGCGTCGGGCTCGCTCAGGTCGGCAGCGACAACGTGTGCCCGGCCGCCGGTGACGGCGATGCGGGCAACCGTTTCGTCGAGGCCAGCCGCTTCGCGATCGACCACCGTGACCGCGCAGCCGTCGGCCGCCAGGCGAGCGGCGACTGCAGCGCCGATGCCGGAGGCGGCGCCGGTTACGAGAGCGACCCGTTCAGCCACGGCGACCACCGGCCGCTATGACGCGCCAGCGTCGGCGCACGCTGAAGGCGAACTTTTCCATCGGCCCTCCTCAGTTGGCTGATGTGGCACAGGGTGCCCGATCGAGTTACTGTCAAAACATGTTTGTCGGTATCCACATGCGGTAAAGCAACTGATGAGACAGACGCTGGCGACCGGCGAAAGCGCGTCGCAAGCGGCAACGCAACACAGAAGGAGAGGAGTCCCGACGTGGAGACGACAGAAGCTGCCCTTCAGACGCCCGCGGCCATTGCCAGTGCCGGTCGGCTGCGGTTTTGCACCGACATCGGCTATCCACCCATGGAGTTCCGCAAGGGTGCGGAGATCGTCGGCGCTGACATCGAGATCGCGAGCGACGTGGCGCGGCGTCTTGGCGTCGACGTCGAATTCGCCGACGAGCCGGTCGAGGGAATCATCGACGCGCTCTATGCGGGGCGCGGCGACCTGATCATCAACGCGTTCACCGACAACGAGACGCGCCGACAGCGGCTGACCTTCGTCGACTACATCTCCGTCAGCCAAACAGTTGTCGTGCCGCGCGACAACCCGCTTGGGATCCATTCAGTCGAGGATCTGGCCGGCCGTCAGGTGCTGGTGCAGGCCGACACATCGAACGAGGAGAGCCTCCGTCAGCTCGATGCCGCGAACCAGGCGAACGGGTTGCCGCCGATGCGTATCGCCGCATTCAAGGGCACGACGGGCAAGACGACTGCGCGCGCGGCCGAGACTCTGCGATGCGGCGAGGCCGATGCCGACTTCCTCGACGTGATCAACGCCGGCTGGAACGCCAAGCACCACCCCGAGGTAGCGGTCGCCGACTTCGTCGTCAATCATCACCCCTACGGCATCGGGCTACGCAAGGACGACCTCGAGCTGCAACAGGCGGTGCTGGCGGCGATCAAGGCGATGTACGCGGACGGAACGGCGCAGCGGATTCTCGGCAGCTGGGATCTGCCCCACGTCGCGCTAGCCGGTCCGGACGAGGTCCGGCTCAGCGACTGAGACATCGGCTCGAGGCCACTGTGCGACTGCTCACTCAGAGCGAAATCCGCTCCCTGGTACCGCCGCGCGAGGCACTTCACGCGGTTCGGGAGGCGTTCGTGGCGTTCGCGCAAGGGCGGGTGACGATGCCGGCCCCGATCGAGCTCGACTTCCCGCACCAACACGCCGACCTGCACGTCAAAGGCGCGTTCGTCGAGGGACTGCCCTACTTCGCCTTCAAGGTCGTCACCGGCTTCTACGAGAACCGCGAGCGTGGGTTGCCGGTGACGTCCGGCCTGTCGCTGCTGCTCGACTCGGACAGCGGTGCGATCGCCGCGCTCCTGTTCGACAACGGCTACTTGACAGAGCTCCGGACAGGGTCGGCCGGCGCGCTCGCGGCCGACCTGCTCGCGCTGCCTGAGATCGACACCGTCGGCATCATCGGCACCGGCAGTCAGGCGCGCTACCAGCTCGAGGCCCTCCTGCTCGTTCGCCGACCGCGGCGCGTGCTCGTCTGTGGCCGCAGCCGCGCGCGCGCCGAGGGCTACGCCGCGGAGATGGACTGCCTCTACGGCGTCGCCGTCGAGGTAGCTGCAACCGCCGAGGAGGTCTGCCGCGCCTCACAGCTGATCGTCACCGCCACCACCGCCCGCGAGCCGCTCGTCCAGGCCGACTGGTTGGCGCCGGGCACACATGTGACGGCGGTCGGGTCGGACCTGCCGGCGAAGCAGGAGCTTGCCACCGACGTGCTCGAGAAGGCGGAGGTCGTCGTCGCCGATCGCCTCAGCCAATGCCTGCGTTCCGGCGAGATCCACCACGCGGTCGCGGCCGGCACGCTCGACCCGAACGATGTCGTCGAGCTCGGGCCGCTGACCGCGGGGCTGGCCTCCGGACGACGCGCCGACACGGACATCACGGTCGCTGATCTGACCGGTGTCGGCGTCCAGGACGTCGCCGTCGCCAATGCGGTCGGCGTGCGCCTGCGCGAGCTGGGCCAGGCCGCGCCCGGCCGCGTGCTCGAGGTGGGGAGGAGGTGAGCGCGATCGCTGAGCAGGGCGCTCTCGGTCCTCGGCTCGCGTCGCAAGCCGACTTCCCGATGACGCGCGACATCGTCTATCTGAACCAGGCAGCGATCGGGCTGGTACCGACACCGGTCCTCTCGGTCATGCAGCGCTTCACGATCGAGCTCGGTCGGATGGGCACCGCTGTGCTCGACGAAGACGCGGAAGCGGAGCTGCTCGACGACGTTCGGCGGGCGGCGGCGGGGCTGATCGGCGCCGAGCAGGAGCGCATCGCGATCGTCTCCAGTGCATCGGAAGCACTGAACCAGTTCGCCTGGTGGCTCAAGCCCGGCCGCGGCGCCAACGTGGTTCTGCTCGACGGCGACTTTCCGAGCGTGACGCTGCCGTGGCTACGCCTGACCGAGGAGACCGGCCTCGATGTCCGCTTCGTCCCCACTCGAGACGACCCCGCCTTGGCGACCGTGTCCGCGCTAACCGAGTACGTCGACGCGGAGACGGCGGCGATCTGCGTCGGCCATGTGCAGTACGCGACCGGACACCGGCTCGACCTGGGTTTGCTCACCGAGCTCGCGACCGCCGCGGGCGCATACTTGGTCGTTGACGGCACCCAGTCACTCGGCGTCGTCGCCGTGGATGTCGCCGAGACGCCGGTCGACCTGCTCGTGGCCAGCTCACACAAGTGGCTCTGCGCCCCGCACGGGGCGGCACTCGTGTACATCGGCCGCCGACTCGACGACTTCCGCCCGCCGTTCGTCGGCTGGCGCGGGACGGTCGACCAGAGCGACTTCGACGGCCGCTCACTTCGCCTCGCGGCTGCCGCGCGTCGCGTCGAACTCGGCACGATCGCCTATGGCGCGGGACTCGCGCTCGCCGCCGGTATCGACTACCTCGAGACTCTGGGCCGATCGCGCGTGGAGACCCACGACCTCTCTCTCGCCAAGCGCCTTGCCGACGGCTTGGCCGATCTCGAAGCTGTCATCGTCACGCCGCCGCTGGTCGAACAGCGTGCAGCGATCGTCACGGCCCGCTTTCCGTCCCTCGACGCCAACACCGTCGTCGAGCGGCTGCAGAAACAAAGGATTCTCGCCGCGGCGCGCCAAGGGGCTATCCGCTTCGGGCTCCACGTCTTCAACGACTCGGACGATGTCGACGCCGTTCTGACGGCCTTGCGCCAGGAGATGACTGCGCGCAGCCTCTAAGCCCGTTACCGGAGAACGGGGGATGCTGGTTTCTCCAGGAGCGGCTGGGGGTACTTTAGCCGTCGTGGTCGCGACCACGAACCAGCCCGGCAATCGCCAACCGGCACCCGCGCCGCTCGACCTCGTCCAGTCGTTCGTCAACTCATGGGACCGGGAGGGTGGTGTCGAGGCGTTCTCGTCACCGAGCGCACTGGCCGCATGGTTGCGACGCCACGACCTACTCGCGCGTGGCGGGCGGCTGGCTGCCCGCGACGTCCGCGAAGCGATCGAGCTGAGGGAGGCGATCCGCGCGCTACTGCTCGAGCACAACGGCGAGCCAGCGAGCGTCGAGGCACGCGCAACCTTTAGCAGCTTCGCCGATAAAGCCGTTCTCGCCCCGCACCTCGATCGTGACGGCGGCGTCGTCCTCGCGCCCGCACGCGACGGGGTGAGCGCCGTCTGGGCGCGGATACTGGCTGCGATTGCGCAAGCCTCGATCGAAGGCAGCTGGCCGCGGCTCAAAGCCTGCCGCTCCGACGTCTGTCAGTGGGCTTTCTACGACCACTCGAAGAACCGCTCCAGTCACTGGTGCACGATGGAGATTTGCGGGTCGCGCGACAAGATGCGCCGCTATCGCCAGCGGGTGCAGCCATCTACGCGGCGACGCAACAAGGGGACCGTGGTTTGCTGAAGAGAGCGGTATTCATTGCAGTCGTTCTCGGCGTCGCCGGCTGTGGGCCGATGGAGAACACCGGTGGCCCGGAGTCGATCAAGCGTCACCTCGTGTACGAGAAGGTGGTCGGCGAGACTGGGGTGTGGATTGCAGAGGTGGATGGGACCCGACCGCGCCTGCTCGTCCGTGACGGGCAGTTGCCTGTGCTCTCGCCCGACGGGAAGTTGGTCGCCTACTTCGCCGACTGCCGTGCATCGAATCTCGGATGCACCTACGTCGTCTCGACTTCGGGCGGCAAGCCACGGTTGCTGAGCACCAGGAGGCTCGACGAAGCGATTACGTGGTCGCCCACCTCGGGGAAAGGATCGGGTCGATCTCGGCGTTCGGAGGCCGCGAGTACCAGCAGGGCGATGAGGAGGATGAACTCGTGAGCATCGACGTCGCAAGCGGGGAGGAAGTGACGCTGGCTCGAGCCGCCCAGTTCTTTGGCTGGAGCTTCTCGCCCGACGGAGAGAGAGTCGTCTTCGCTCGCGCGGGCAGAACCGCGGACGGGTACTTGAGCGAGGACATCGATCTCCTCGTCACTGCGGGGGACGGGGGCGAAACTAGCCGCATCACCGAGACCGGCGACAGCAGCGATCCGGTCTGGGGCCCGAAGTCGATCGCGTTCGCCAAGTACAACCCCTTCGAGAACAAGGGAGGGCTTTCGGAGATCTGGCAGATCCAGCCGGACGGAACCGGCCCACGAGCATTACCAAACCTCTCCGGAAGCGGTTCGTAGGGCAAGGGCACCGAGGGCTCTTCCCGATCGACTGGTCCGAAGACGGCAGCGCGCTGCTCGCCGGCTTGGTGGGCAATTGGGGGAGCGAGCCGATCGCAGTCGATCCTGGGACGGGCGCGGCCCGCGAGCTCGGCCGATTTGGGCGGCCCTGGGGATCGGACACGATTGCCCTTTCGCGCGACGGCCGCTCGGTTCTCATCCAGGATGGCTCTTTCGCCGAGGTGCCTCCCGAGAAAATGACGGTGCTGATCGTTCCCTACCAAAGGGGGAAGCCCACAGTTGTCGCGCGCGGGGCGCGGACGCCCAGCTGGAACCGCTGAGGATTCTCGCGCGTCTGGTGCCGCCTGCGCCCACGAGCTCGTGACGCAAGAGCGGCAGATCGCACGGTGTCACCGAACGGCCCCGCATGGCAGCCGGCCTACGACGCGGTGTCCGCCGCAAGAAGCCCCCACTCGACGCTAAGCGGCGGGAAGCGTGCACTGCCGCTGGCGTGTCGACGTGCTCCGTCAGCAGAGGCTGAGGGCCGGGGCGGCGACGGACGCGCCGAGGATCGCGTGGTTTGCGCAATGTCTGGTTCCGCCCGACCGCGCCGTCTTCTATCCCGACGACGAGCGGTTCCTCGTCGACCGCGAGCTGACCGTCCGCCACTACGAAATCGCGTTCGAGGACGGCGCCTAGACAGCGGCGCTCTCCGGCGGCGCCGTTCTCGCGTCCAGTCGTAGACACGAGGTCGGCGGGCGGGATTGCGCGAATCCCTGGGAGGGCGCGACCCATGCCGGCTTGCGGGCGCCTCCATGTTTTAGACCCAGCTACGCGGGAATCGTTACCTACAACAAAAAATAGACGGTAACGGACTTCTTGAGGGGACTGGGATGAACGAACGCGTGCGCAGGTTCGCCGACAACTACTGGGACCAGGTGCTCGAACTGAAGCCCCTGCTCGCGACGCAGGTCGGCGACGAGCGGTTCGATGATCGGCTGCCGGACCTGAGCGAGGTCGGGCGGGCGCGGGCGACGTCGCTGCACGAGCAAGCGCTCGAAGAGTTCCGTGATTTCGAGACCGAGCTGCTCGGGCGGGAGGAGCGGACGACGTTGCGGATGGTCGAAGGGCTCGGGCGCGTCGAGCTGGCCGCGCTCGAACACCGCTTCGATCGCTTCGACGTCCTCTCGCACATGTGGGGTCCGGGGACACTGCTGGCGACGCTCGGCTCGCTCCAGCGGACCGACAGTGAGGAACGACTGATGCGCTACCTAGCGAGGCTGCGTGCATTTCCGGCCTACCTGAACGCGGCCGCGGAGCAGGTGGGCGAGGCGGCAGCGTCCGGGCAGATGCCGGCGCGCGTCGTTGTCCAGCGCACGATCGCCCAGCTCGAAGATCTGCTTGACGCGGGCGCCGATGACAACGCCGCCTTGAACGCCGTCGCCGAGGACGACACCGACGGACGCACCCGCGTTGCCGCGGTCCTCGGCGACGTCGTCCTGCCGGCCTACCGGCCGTTCCTGGACGCGGTTCGTGCTGCATCGGAGCGGGCTTCCGAGGCGCTCGGTCTGTGCGCTCTGCGCGGCGGAGACGAGATGTACCGCGCGAAGGTGCTGGCCTGGAACTCGGCTCCCTTCGATCCCGAGGAGGTCCACCGGTTCGGGCAGGACGAGCTGGCCAGGCTCGATGCCGAGCGGGCCGCGATCGCCGCCCGGCTCGGCCATCGAACCGCAGAGGAGGCGATCGCCGTGGCGACGGAATCGGGCGAGATCACCCTCGACTCGCGCGAGGCGATGTTGGCGCTGGCAACCGAGCAGGTCGAGCGCAGTTGGGAGCGCTGTCACGACTTCTTCGGGCGCTTCCCGAAGAGCAACTGCGAGGTCAAGCCCGTCGATGCCTCGCGGGAGAAGGATGTGCTCGACCACTACCTGCCGCCGACGGCCGACGGCTCACGGCCAGGCGTCTACTACGTCAACACCGCACCCGGACGGCCGCTGCACCGACTGGCGTCGACCACCTACCACGAGGCCAACCCTGGCCACCACCTCCACATGGCGCTCGAGCAGGAGTACGAGCAGCGGCCCGAGATCCGCCGGTTCGGCAGCGAGCTGGTCGCGAGCGCCTTCGTCGAAGGCTGGGGTCTGTACAGCGAACGGTTGGCCGACGAGATGGGTCTGTTCGAGAACGACTACGAGCGGCTCGGCATGCTCGAGCTGCAGGCGCTCCGCGCCGTGCGTTTGGTCGTCGACACCGGCATCCATGCTCTCGGCTGGGACCGCGATCGGGCCGTCCTCGAGATGCGGCAGACGGGGATGACTCCCGACGAAATCGCGATCGAGGTCGACCGCTACGCTGCGCTGCCGGCCCAGGCGCTGACCTACAAGCTCGGGCAACGCACGATCGAGGGGCTGCGCGCCGAGGCGGAGCGGCGAGAGGGCGAGTCGTTCGCGCTGAAGGACTTCCACGATCGCCTGCTCGAGCTCGGTTCGCTCCCACTCGACGCGCTCGAGGGCGAGATGGAGCGGGCCGATTAACGTCGTCGGCTTAGACCGCCAGCGCTTCGACGCCGCTTTGCGACAGGCCGTCGCGGATCTTGTCCGCCTGGTCGAGATCCCGTCGATCAGCCTGCCCGGCCACGAGCCTCGCGAGCTCGAGCACGCTGCCAAGGAGGTCGCCGAGATCTTCGCTGGAGCCGGCGCCGGGGTCGAGCTGCTGCGCGTTGCGGATGCGCCGCCGGCGGTCTACGCCGAGGTCGAGCGCGGCGCGGCGACGACCGTTCTCCTCTACGCCCATTACGACGTCCAGCCCCCCGGCGATGCCTGGGTGACGCCTCCGTTCGAGCCGACGATGCGCGGCGAGCGGCTGTACGGGCGTGGCGCCGCCGACGACAAGGCCGGCATCGCCATCCACGCGACAGCTCTGCGCTACTTCGCTGAGACGCCCCCGGTCAACCTCAAGGTGCTCATCGAGGGCGAGGAGGAGGTCGGCTCGCCGCACCTGGCCGACCTCCTCGCCCACCACCCGAAGCTGGCCGAGGCCGACGTCGTCGTCGTCGCCGACTGCGCCAACTGGCAGCTCGGCGTGCCGGCGTTGACGGTGTCGTTGCGCGGGATGGTCAGCTGCCTGGTCACCGTCTCGACGCTCGAGCACTCGGCCCACGGCGGGCTCTACGGCGGTGCCGTCCCCGAGGCCGTTTCCGCGCTGGCGCGTGTGCTCTGCTCACTGCAGACGGACGCGGGCGATGTCGCCATCGACGGCCTGGCCACCTGGCAGGAGTCGGTGCGCGCCGACATCGACGAGGACGAGCTGCGACAGGCGGCCGGCCTGCTGCCACGGGTGGCCTTGATCGGCGAAGGCACGCTCGCCGAGCGGCTGTGGGCGCGACCGGCCGTGACGATCCTCGGCATCGACGCCCCGGCAGCCGACGGGGCGCCGGCCCAGCTCGTGCCGAAGGCGCGAGCCAAGATCGCCGTTCGGCTCGCGCCGAGCGACGACGCCCATCGCGCGATAGAGCGTCTCGAGCGGCACATTCGCGCGCACGCGCCGTGGGGAGCGCGCGTCGACTTCGAGCCGCTCGAGCACGTCGAGCCGTTCGTCGCCGCGGCCGGTCGCGCCCGCGAGCTGGCCCTGCGCGCGCTCGCCGAGGCGTGGGCGACGGAACCCGTCGAGGTCGGGCTCGGCGGGTCGATCGCCTTCCTCTCGCCGCTGGCCGAAGCGGCGCCCGAAGCGGCCTTCCTGTTGACTGGCGTCGAGGATCCCGCGGCGAACATCCACGGCCCGAACGAGAGCGTGCACCTCGACGAGCTCGGGCGCGCCTGCGAGGCGGAGATCCGGCTTCTCCACTACCTGGCAGAGGAGATCGGTGGGCCGGAACGCTGAGATCGCGGCACGACGTGACCGGCGACTCGCGCGACGGCGGCGCGTGATAAGCGCGGTGTGCTCGCGGTAACTGCGATGAGCGCGGAAGCCGGCGGACGTCGGGAGGAGGGTAAGGAGCGCCTGGCGCGGGTCGTCGGCCGGACACGGGCGCGCGTCCTCGCCGCGGTCCGCGAGCCGCTGACGACGGAGCAGGTCGCGCAGGTGGTCGGCACCGCAATTAGCACGACGTCCGCGCACCTGAACGCGCTCGCTCGCGATGGGCTGGTTACCCGGCGACGCGAACGGCGCCTCGTCTACTACGAGCTCAGCGACCGCGGGCGGAGCTTGATCGAACTCCTCGGCGACGAGTACACCGTGTGAGTCCGACGCGCGAGTGTTCAGCAGACAGCGGCCGCAGGCGCCGCCGAGTCTGGCTGCGTCGCCGACTTATGTTTGATTCGGACTAATCCGAATCGAATAGACACGGGCTAAGTTTGGACAAATTTTCGGGTTAATCCGAAAGGGCTTGACTTTCCCTTGACACTCGCTCATAGGTGTGGATAGCTGAACGAAATTCGTGCTCCGTTTGTGGCCGTCGGCGCAGGCGCGCACCGGGGAGAGAGGACGGCTCATGAATTATCCGGCACGCCGCGAGGCCAGCTCTCTCGCTGTGACTCCTGATGGACGCCTCCGCGACGACGGCGGCAACAGCGCGTGTGTGCCCGAGGATCAAGTGATGACGGGGATGAGGCCCCTATCGGCATCCGACGTTTCAACATCACTGGCGTCGGCTCCGACCCGATCTAGCCACCCACGCATTCGGGTGGGGCCGCCGGACGCTGGCCGCCGATAAGACGAGGATGCGTGTGTTGACCACCAGCGCTGTCGCCGTCGCCGCGATCGCCCTGATCATCGTCGGCGTGCTGCTCGGACCGGTCCTCGGCACGTCGAGCGACGACGTTCCGAACGCGCCCGATCGCGTGGCACAGACCGTGACCGAACGGCGCGTACGGCAGGCAGACGTCGATCTCGGGCGGGAGGCGCTCGCGCTTCTCCCGCACGGCATCACGGTGAGCCGCGCGCAGAGCACGCGCGAACGCCGCTGCCTCGACGACGGAGATTACGAGCCTTGCGCTGAGTTCAGCGTCGACGCGTTCGGGCCGGGCGACGACCGGCGGCGTTCGTACGAGCAACGCGCTCGCGCGAACGGCTGGCGCGTCGTACGCTCCGATGCCGGCCAAGAAACGCTCAGGCTTGCACGCGGAACATTGCAGGCGCGGATCATCCTTACGAGCTATGGCTACGATCGCGTCCGCGTCTCGGACCCAACGCAGCGGCGTCCGGTGGCAGAACCGGTCGCGGTCGCTCCGGCGAGCGCGCGCGCCGCGCGCGCTCCCTTCGTCGCCGCCGCTGAGCGCACCTGCAAGCGGCTGAACACCACGATCGCAACGGCGCCTGCCGCGGGCACGTCGAGCAACGAGATCTTCAGCAAGCTCATCGTCGGCTTCGAAGCGTTCGTCGCAGAGGTGAAGAAACTGCCGGTCCCGCCTGGAGACGAGAGTGCCGTGCGAAGACTGCGCACTGAGCTCCGGAACTACGCCAGGGTTCTGCGCATGCTGCAGACGGCCGAGGAGGGCCAAGCGCTCGCCGCCGCCGCCGGAATCGTCGTCCAAGGGAATCGCGCCGAAGACGCGATGCGGCAATACGGCCTGCGCGCCTGTAAGGGCATCACCGGCGTACCGAAGAGGTAAGCGCCAAGCTGAGCATGTGCCGGAGCCTCCGCTGCAGCCGCCGCTTATTGTCGCCGTGACACAGGCGACGGCCAGCCCGACGCCGTAGGAGCCCTCCTCGGGTGACGCGGCGCCGGGCGCCTATGAAGGTCGTCGTCGCCGACGACCTCGGCAGCGTGCGCCGTCTCGTCGCGATCCTCAGCGGAAACGGCTTCGACGTCCTCGAGGCGCCGTCGATGACCGCTGCGCTCGGTGCGATCGACGACGACGTCGCACTCGTTCTCACCGATATCGAGATGCCGGGCGGATCGGGGGTTGAACTGATCGAGCGAATCCGCCGCCAGCGTCCCAGCCTGCCGGTCATCGCCATGAGCGGCCACGCGCTGCGCCTGAACGACGCCAGTCGCGCCGGCGCGACAGCGCTGGCGTTGAAGCCGTTCACCGGCGAGGAGCTCCTGCTCGCCACCGAGGTCTGCCTCGCGCCGCGCCGGCTCGAAAAGGGCTGACTCTCCCTCAGCCGCCTGCAATGGAATGGCCTCCCATGACGACTTGGCCCGGCAAGCGTCCGAACCAAGATGCCGCCCGGACAGGGACACCGAGGTCGACTCAGGCGTGATCGATCAGCGCGTGCACGTGGCGAGCTGCCGGAAGCCGAGCCGCTCGAGGATCGGCTTTGACAGCTTCCCTGCATGGGCCGCGAGCAGTGGCGTGCCGCGCGCTGCGGCGGCATCCCAGCGTGCACGGACGAGGGCGCGGTAGCAGCCCCGGCCTCGATAGTCCGGATGCGTGCTGCCTCCGGCGAGATAGGCGCCGTAGGGCGTGAACTGGACGCCACCGGCGGCGACGAGGCGATCGTCGATGAACGCGGCGAAGTTGACGATCTCGATGTCCTGATAGTCGTCCCACATCGCCTGCAGCCGCGTACGCGGCTCCGCGCGCTCCTCCTCGCTCATCTCGAGCAAGTCCCAGCCCAGCTCTCGCACCAAGGCGTACTCGTCGAAGGTCTCGACCGGCCTGACCTCAAGCCCGGCGACCGCCGGCGGCGCGTCGGTCAGCACCATCCCCGCATACACCGGCTCACTCGGATCCGGCACCGCCCCGCGCTCGAGCAGCTGTTCGCGCAGGTCGGGCGGGCGTCGACGAGTCGCCGACGAGCCAGGTGAACTCTCGCCGGCCGCGCGCGCCGAACCAGTCACGCACCTCCTCGGTGAGCGCCTCGACATCGGCGCCAAGCCGCAGACGCAACGCGAGCCCGAACAGGTGGTGCGGGTTGTGCGGCCCGTGCTTGAGCACGTACTCCGCGCCTTCGACCCGCTCGTGCGTCGGCCAGCGCGGCGTGTAGGCGTGAGCGTCCTCCGCCAGCTTGCGGGCGTCACCGGTCGCCGAACTCAAGACACGGCGAGAGGATACGTCGAGCGGTGGAAGAGCTCGAGGTAGACGAGCTGTCGCAGCCAGGCTCGAGCTGCCACCAGCGCGCGTAGAACGCGACGGAGAGCGCAGGAGTGCCGTGGTTGACGGCCTGCTCGATCGAGTACTTGACCTCGTCAGGCGCCCGCTCCCAGTCGGTGCGCATGTCTTCGTCGCCAAAGGACCCGCTCGGCGCGGCATCGTCGGTCACGATTGACGAGACTGCCACACGCGACAGCACGCCCCGGCGGTCGGCGCTGCGCGGTAGAGAGCAGGTTACGCTCTCAAACCATGGGCAACCGTGTGGCGGCGCTCGAGGATGCGGTTCGTGGTCGGAGCCGAGGTCGGCTTGAGTTGCTCGCGTTTGCGTTGTCGCCTGACGGTCATTGGGCGGCGACGTTGCTCCGCCAGCGTGAGACGGGTTATTGGCTCGAGTCGCTGTATGAGTACGGCGCCGAGGGATGGGTCGAGCACACGACGAGCAATGGTGGGCTCGCATACACGAGTATCGGCGAAGACGATGAGGGGACACCGATCGGAGTTCTCCGCTATTACGGCGAGGCGCCCTCCGATTCACAGATCGCGCGCATTCGATGGCGCGACGAGATCCATCAGATTCCTGTGCAGCGCAGTCACTTCGCCTTCGCAGTTTGGGACGCTACGGACGACGAAGTCGACCGCATCGCGGCGGGGGATCCCGGGGGAGCCGATGACCATGGTCCCAAGGTGGTCGGATTCGGCTACTAGTCCTCTTACACTCCGGCTATCGCGTTCGCGCGGGAAGCGGTCTACCACCTCCTCATTGCGATGCCCGTACCCGGCATCCTCATAATTCTGGCCCTCGCGAAGGCGCGAGGTAAGACGAGGATCGCTCTCTTGGCCAGCAGCCTCCTGCTGTTCGTGCTGATCTATCTCGTCTCGTACATGCTCTTCTGCGTCGGCTGTACCTAACGCCCAGCCTTTTTCGTCAAACAGTGAAGATCTCGACCCGGGCGTGCGTCGGGATCTGACCTGCTTTCAAACTGACCGGCTTCGTGTCGTAGGAGGGACGTGTCGGTCCGGGCGTGCGCCCGTTGAATGGCCGCCTCGGGCGGCCGGTCCGGGCGGTCGTGACTTGATAGGAACCTGTTCGCTGCAAGTGCCTCGTCACTGTTGTGTCCGCCCGTCCCGGCCTGCCGCCCCAAACGCGAAGGACGGTGTCAGGAAGGATGACCGATCAGCGAGGAGCAGTGGTCGCGGGCGTCGACGCGCACACCGACGAGCAGCACGTAGCAGTTGTCGATTTGCAGGGACGACTCCGCGGCAGCGCACATCAAGCCTCTAGCCGAACGGGTCGCGTCTACCACGGCTCAAGATGGATCGCGTTGACGCCGGTGTCGCCCGCGACCTAGCGTCCGCTCGTATGGGCGCTCCCGAGCCGCTACCTGAGCAAAGCCGTATTCATCGAGCGCGCCGCCGATGCGCACGCGCTCCTCGTCGCAGGACCGGGCACGGGCAAAACGTTCACGCTCGAGCGCCGCGCCCAGTTTCTCGTCGAGGAGTGCCAGGTAGACCCCGAGCGGATCGACTGCTGACGCGCCTCGTTCCCTCGTCCGCAGCCTCGCCGACCGCGTCCCCCACGGCCGTGCTCAGACGCTCCATTCCTGTGGGGACGCCCGCCTTCAGCCTTGCGTCGGGACGGCGGCCGTCCAAGCCCGTAATGTGGAGGTGATGGAGACGCGGGAGATCGCGCGTGGGCTTGTCATCCGCCCGGACGCATCCGTCCTCTTATTCACGCTCGAGGACGGCACGCTCGCCCTACCCGGCGGAAGAGTCGAGCCGGGCGAAACGCACGAAGAGGCGCTCGCGCGCGAGCTGCACGAGGAAATCGGGCTACAGAGGGCGAGCATCGGGCCGCTCGTGTGGATGCGTGAGCACGTCTACGAACGGAATGGGCGGCCAACGTTGTTCCGAGAGCGCCACTTCCTCGTCGAGGTCGATGCAAACTGCCCAAACGGACCAGGCCGTTTCGTCGACATCGCCGAACGCGCCGGTGCGCATCGGTTTGCGCCACCACAGCTGCCGCTCCTTCTCGAGCAACTCCGAATCGGCGGCCCTCCAGCGGTACCGGTACGAATCAAGGGCTAGCCGTAACGCGGCGCTAGCCCAACTGAAGGCCACAGCGGGCGACGCCTACCGGAATAGGCTCTATGGGGTACCGGCATGAGACCCCTTCGATGCAGCAGGCACTGTCCGTCAGCGTGCAGAGGCCGCTCCCTAGAAGTTGGTCGTTCTACGGGTAGCTGCGCCTGACTTCGCTGTAGCCGAGTTTCGGCGACCATCGCCTGACTGTCATCTCGCCGTTCTCGGTGTCCCAACTGATGAACGTAGCCTGGTCGATGTCTAGGGAGAAGACCGAGGCGGCCTCGGATGGTCTCCCTACCCACCAGGCTTCCCGGCATCCATCCCGGATCTGATCGTCGACTTCCGTGGCGCGCCCGTAGAGCTTGAGTTCTCCTTCGCCGCTATCGGGGTTGGAGATGGCGCTGTGGAGCACGCAACGCGGATCCCGTAGGAGGTCGCGCGTCTTCAGCGACCAGGACATCGCGCCGAAGAGCAGATGCCCCCGCGTGAGGTATGGCTCCACCGGACTGATCCGCGGCGAGCCGTCCTTGCGGAGCGTCCCGAGCAACGCAACGCGCGCCCGGTCGAAGCGCTCCTTGCCCGGCCGACAGCCAAGCCGGCGGGCACGCCTGGTTCGGATTCAACTCACACCGCGGCGACCGATCTAACGCCGGCGCCGGGCCTCTTTGGCCCCGACCCGGGCAGGCCGTTACGTCAAGCTAGTGTCGCCGTGGCGGCGCGAAGAGTGGCGAGAACCGCAGGGCCAATTGGTGAATGGAGTATCTGCGGCAGATGCGAATTCGCCTACCTCGAGAGCTTCCTGCCGACGATCGAGCTCGACCTCGCCGAGTCGCGCCGCATGCTCTGCTTCCACGGCTCGCCGCAGGCCAACAGTGACCGCCTGCTGGCGACGACGCCGGAGGAGGAACTCGTGCGCCTGTTCGCCGGCGCGACGGCCGACGTGCTCGCCGGCGGCCACACCCACCTGCAGTTCGAGCGCCGGCTGGGCGGGAGCCCGCTCGTCAATCCCGGCAGCGTCGGGCTGCCGCTTCACGCGGATTCCGACGCGCGCTCGCTCCCGGCGCGCACGCCCCGCCTGCCGCGTTTCGCCGAGTACGCGCTGGTCGAGGCCGACGAGGCGATCGGCGTCGAGCTG
>WNFV01002131.1_pt1 | contig 26607 bp, 22 predicted proteins | sample 5400101 | NCBI WGS metagenome assembly WNFV01 (sample SAMN13153361, study PRJNA577476) | soil metagenome | isolation source: 115 cm soil or saprolite under grassland replicate 1 | place: USA:California | collected 2016-06-15
CCGACTCGGCGCCTTGCTCATCGTCGCGGGCCAGGCGGATGAGACCGCGGAACGCATACATCGCAGGGGACTGATAGATGCGCGCGCCCTGCTCGACGTCCGCGATGACCTTCTCGGCACGGGCGAACGCGTCATCCCACTCGCCGGCGTGGAAGCGGTTCCCGGACGAGGCGCCGCCTTCGATGAAACGCACGAAGCCGTGGTGGCCATAGTGTCTCGCGAGGCGGAGGGTCTCGGCCTCCCCCTCGCGCGTCTTCTGCATGTCGCCGTGCAGGATGTGCAATGCGGTCAGGTTGTTCCAGCCGCGCAGGACGTCCGCAATCGCATTGAGCCGTGATGCGAGCTCGATGCTCTGCTCGATCGCCGCGAACGCCTCCGGATCCCCCATGTCCGCGCGGGAGACGCCGACCGTGTTCAGGGCGCGCGCGCGAAGGTCGTCGAGCCCGAGCCGCTCAGCCATCGCCAAGGCTTCCAAGCCCCGTTCGAGGGCCGAGTCGACGCGACCCGCGAGCATCTCGTAGCGGGCGACCTCGTTCAGGACTGCCGCCTGGGCACGCGACGCGGGCAAATCGGCGACGAGCGAGCGTGCGTCGTCCAGGATCTCCTCCATGTCCTTCCGCCTGCCTTGCTTCCAAGCAATGTCCGCGAGCATCAGCGTCGCTTCGGCGGCTCCCTCGCGCTTGTCCGCGGCGAGCAGCCCCGCTCGTGCCGCCGTCAGCTCCGCCTCGCCCTGCTCGTCCTGCAGATAGAGGACGCGGCCGGACTGCAACAGGAGCTCCGCATCGTCCGGAGTCAGCGCTAGCGCCTGCCGAAAGTAGTTCGCCGCCTGAGCAAGCGCGTTGAGCGCGAGCGCGCGCTCGCCGGCCTCGCGCAGCGCACGCACGGTTCGCTCCTCCAGGGTGGAAATGTCCTGGCGGGACGCGCGCGCCAGCTCGAGCGCGTTGACGTAGTGGTGCGCGACCATCTCCGCGTGATCCTCGGGACGACCGAGCGATTCGATCCACCCGGCCGCCCGTAGGTGCTTCTGCGCGCGCTCTGCGCGCGGGATCTGACCGTACGCGACGTCGCGCACGAGCACATGCTTGAACGCGTACTCCGTCTCCCCCTCGACCGAGCTGCGGCGCGCGCGCTGCACGAACTCCTTCTGACGCAGGACGTGTAACTGCCGCTCCGTCGCGCCGAGGGCGCCGAGCCAGAACACCTTTCCGACCACGGCTGCGTCCTGCAGCAACGCCTTCTCCTCCGACGCCAGGGCATCGAGGCGGGCGGCGATGATGCCCTGCACCGACTCGGGCAGCGCACGATCCTCCTCGCCGCGCTCGCCGAGCATGCGCACGAACTGCTCCGCATAGAGGGGATTGCCGCCGCAGCGCTCGACCAGCCCGGTCTGCGCGTCCGCTCCGAGCGCCGACATCAGCTTTTCCGTCTGCTCGTCGGACAGCGGCGCCAGCTGCACGGTCGCAGCGTTGACCTTGCCTCCGCCCCACGCCGGTCGACGCTCGAGCAGCTCGAGGCGCGCCGTGCAGACGATCAGCATGGGGACGTCGCGCACCCAGTCGGCGAGCTGCTCTATGAAGTCGAGCAGGCCGTCGTCGGCCCACTGGATGTCCTCGAAGACGAGGACGAGTGGATACTGCTCCGCGAGCGCCTCCCAGAAGCGGCGCCAGGCCGCGAACGCTTCCTCCTGCGAGCCCGGCGCGACGCTCGCCTGCCCAACGAGCGGACGCAGGTGCGCCAGCACCCACTCCGTGTCCTCGTCGAGCAGTTGCTCAACCGTGCGCTCGAGCTTGCCGCCGGCCTCGTCGTCGCTGTCCGTCTCGAGGATCCCCGCCTGCGCCTTGACCATCTCCGCCAGCGCCCAGTAGCTGACGCCCTGGCCGTACGGCAGCGAGCGCCCCTGGCGCCAGTACGTCAGCTGCCCGCCGCGCTCGATCGACTGGAACAACTCGCCGACGAGCCGGCTCTTGCCGATGCCCGGGACGCCGACGAGCGTCAGCAGCTCCGAGTTTCGCTGCTCGCGCACGCGCTCGAGCGCGCCGACAAGCTGTTCGACCTCGCGGTCGCGCCCGACGAGCGGCGTCCGCGCCTCGCCTGCGAGGTCGACCCCGAAGCGCGCCCGCGCCTGCAGGACTTCCCAGACCGGGATCGGCTCTTCCTTCCCTTTCGCCTCGACCGGAAGACGTTCGTTGTAGTCGATCGTCTCCGCCGTCGCCCGATACGTCGTGTCGCCGACGATGATGCCGTTCACCGGCGCTGCGGACTGCAGCCGCGCGGCCGTGTTGACGACGTCGCCCGCCGCCATCCCCTCACCGGCCTCGGGCCGTGCGCCGAGCTTGACAAGCGCCTCGCCGGTATTGACGGCGATCCGGACTTCGAGCTTTCCCTCCTCGACGATCCAATCTCGGATCGCGAGCGCTGCACGCACGGCGCGCTCGGGATCGTCCTCCCGCGTCACCGGTGCACCGAACAGCGCCATCACGGCGTCGCCGATGAACTTCTCCACCGTCCCGCCCCAGCGCTCGAGCTCGTAGCGCAGCCGCTCGTGGTAGGGGGCCAGCATCTCCTCGACGTCTTCGGGATCCAGTTGATCCGCGCGGGACGTGAACGACACGAGGTCGGCGAAGAGGACGGTTACGACTTTGCGCTCCCGGGCGCTCATGCCGACACCGCGAGCAACGCCTCGCCTTCGCGGATGTAGTGCGTCGCGCCGACGCTGCGGTAGAACGCGAGCGCGGCGCGGACGTCCTGCTCGTTACCACTGTGCAGCCGGTAGAACGCTTCGAACGTCGGCACGTCGATCTGCGCGAGGACGTCGGCCGCACCGCGCATGTCGCCCGCCAGAACGGCCTCACCGACTCGAAGCCAATGCGACTCGATGGTTGCCTTGCTAAAGATGGCCTCCACGTCAGCTTCGCGGCCGAACAAACGGGCGAGCCACGCGATGATGTGCGAGTACAAGACCGAAAACCCCAGCTGCGGCAGCTGACGGAGATGAGCAAGCCCTTCGTCGAAAAGCGCTATCGCGCCCGGCTCGTCACCGGTCTCGGCATGCACGAATGCAGCCTCGAACAGCACACTGAGCAAAACCTGAGGCTCGCCTACGGGGCGGGCGAGCTCGACAGCGCGCGCCGCGTCGCTCCGAGCGGCCGTGTCGTCCCCACGCCCCAGCCTGATCAGAGCGCGCCGGCTGTATGCATTGGCCGCCTGGTAGTGCGGCGAGCCCTCCTCGACCGAGCGCGTGAATGCGTTCGCCCGCTCGAGGGCGAGGTCCCAGTCCCCCATCACGTAGGGCTGCAAGATTTCGGCCGCGCCCTCGAGAAACCGAGCGTGGTGGATGTACCCGTACCGTAAGGCGAGCTCGCGAATCTCCGGGACCATGTTGCGCGCGCGTGTGAAGTCACCGAGGATCGCGTATCGAGTCTCGAGGTTGTTCGTTCCGCGCACCACCTCGGCCATCAGATTGATCTGCTGCGCCAGCTCGATGCCGCGCTCCAGATCGTTGAAGCCGTCCCGGTCGCCGGCGCCGACCCGAGCCGTGCCGACGTTGATGAGTGCCTTCGCGCGGATATCGTCCAACCCGAGCTCGTCGGCCAGACGGAGAGCCTCGCGGCCGAGCTCCACGGCGCGATCGCTCTCTGCGAGCATCTCGTAGCGGGACGCCTCGCAGAGCACCGCCGCTTGAATCTGCGACGGTGGCAGTCCGGCGATGAGGTCGCTCGCGTCGTCCATGTGCTCGCGCATGCCGTCACGGCGGCCCTCTCGCCACGCGACCTGCGCGAGAAAGAGCGCCGCCTGGGCGGCTCGCTCGCGGTCACCGGCCGCCAGGAAACCGTCGCGCGCTTCCTGAATCTCCTCGCCACCTTCCTCGGTCCTGTACCACCGCATCTGGCCGTGCCGGAAGAGGAGGTTGGCTCTTTCCAGTCCGTGCGAGGGCGTCAGCGCGAGCGCGTCGGCGTAGTAGCGCTCTGCGGCCGGCAGTGCATGCAATGTTGCCGCACGGTTTCCGGCCTCGCGGAAAGCTGCGCGTGCGCGCGGCGCCAGCTGCTCGACATCCTGCCCTGCAGCGCGCGCGAGCTCGAGCGCACTCGCATAATGGTGAGCGAGCATCTCGGCGTGATCGTCCGGCCGGCCGAGCGACTCGATCCACTCCGCCGTCCGTACGTGCTTCTCCGCGCGGTCCGAGCGGGGGATCTGCCCGTATGCAACGTCGCGGACGAGCAGGTGCTTGAACGCGTACTCCGTCTCGCCCTCGACCGAGCTGCGCCGCGCGCGCTGGACGAACTCCTTCTGCTGCAGCGCATGGAGCTGCCGCTCCGTCGCGCCGAGCGCACCGAGCCAGAACACCTTTCCGGCAACCGACGCGTCCTGCAGCAGCGCCTTCTCCTCGGGCGGAAGCGAGTCGAGGCGTGCGGCGATGATTCCCTGCACGGACTCCGGCAGCTCTTCGGCGCTGCCGCGTTCGGCGAGCATGCGCACGTACTGCTCGGCATAGAGCGGATTGCCACCCGCGCGATCGAGCAAGGCGCTCTGCGTCTCGGCCTCCAGCAGCGGTCGCTCGCTCAGCGCGGCGATCAACTCCGCCGTCTCGGCGTCTGTCAGCGGCGCCAGCGAGATCGTCGCCGCGTTCGCCTTCCCGCCGCCCCACGCCGGTCGCCGCTCGAGCAGCTCCCGGCGCGCCGTGCACAGGATGAGGATTGGGACGTCGTTGACCCAGTCCGCCAGATGCTCCATGAAGTCGAGCAGACCGTCGTCCGCCCACTGGATGTCCTCGAACACGAGCACGAGCGCGTGTTCTTCGGCGAGCGCCTCGAAGAAGCGGCGCCAGGCGGCGAAGGCTTCCTCCTGCGAGCCGGCGGTAGCGCCCTGGCCGACGAGCGGACGCAGATGTGACAGCACCCACTCCGCGTCCTCGTCGATCAGTTGCTGCACCGTCCGCTCGAGCTTCGCGGCGACCTCCTCGTCGCTGTCGGTCTCGAGGATCCCCGCCTGCGCCTTCACCATCTCCGCGAGCGCCCAGTAGCTGACGCCCTCCCCGTACGGCAGCGACCGCCCCTGGCGCCAATACGTGAGAACGCCGCCGCGCTCGATCGACTGGAAGAGCTCGCCGACGAGCCGGCTCTTGCCGATGCCCGGCACGCCGACGAGCGTGACGAGCTCGGGGGAACCTTGTTCTCGCACGCGCGCGAGCGCGTCCACCAGTTGGTCGAGCTCGCGGGCGCGGCCGATGAGCGGCGTGCGCGTCTCCGGTGCCAGGTCGACCCCGAAGCGAGCACGCGCCTGGCCGACCTCCCAGACGGGAATCGGCTCTTCCTTGCCCTTCGCCTCGACGGCGGGGTGCTCGCGGTAGTCGATCCTCTCCGAGGTGGCTCGGTACGTCGTCTCGCCGACCAGGATGCCGTTCGTCGGCGCCGCCGACTGCAGACGCGCCGCCGTGTTGACGACGTCGCCGGCCGCCATTCCCTCTCCCGCGTCGGGCCGCGCGCCGAGGTTGACGAGCGCTTCGCCCGTGTTCACCGCGATCCGGACCTGGAGCTTCCCCTCCTCCGCGATCCAGTCGCGGATCGCGAGTGCCGCCCGCACCGCGCGCTCGGGGTCATCCTCGCCCGCGGTCGGGGCGCCGAAGAGCGCCATGACGGCGTCGCCGATGAACTTCTCGACGGTGCCGCCCCAGCGCTCGAGCTCGTAGCGCAGCCGCTCGTGGTACGGCTTGAGGACGGCCTGGACGTCCTCCGGGTCGAGCCGTTCAGCCTTGGACGTGAAGCCGACGAGGTCGGCGAAAAGGACGGTGACGACCTTCCGCTCCGTCCCGCCGCGAGCCTCCAACGGCGTCGCGCACTGCGAGCAGAACTTCGCCGCGGCCTCGTTCTCGTGGCCGCAATTCGGGCAGACGATCACCCGCGAAGCGTACGCCGGTTACTGAGCGTCCAGGTAGTCGCTAGCCCTTGGTAATGGTCAGTTTGAAAAGGCTGGCTCCCCATGCGAGCCTTGAGGCCGTGGCGAAGAAGCTTCGGTGCTGGCTCGGTGTCCATCGCTGGGTGAGACACGTCACAGACGACGGCAAGACCTTCCGCCGCTGCAAGGACTGTCAGAAGTACCGCGACACGCCCGACGTCACGTATACGTCAGGCGTCGGCTGATTCGGAATTCAGCCTGACCCAACTACCTAGCCCTTCGTCTTCGGTTCCTCGATCCGGACGGCGCCGGCCGCCGGGGCGAGGACCGTTGTGTGGCCGTCGTCCCAACGCACGCGCAGACGCGCCGGGTCCTCGGCGATGACCTCCTCGACGACACCCGTCCGCGGGGGCTGCGCGACGCGTTCCGACTCGACCACGATTCTGTCGCCTGCATGCGCTTTCACTCCGCCACCTCCTCGGCCGCGACTCTACAACGAGGAACGTGCCGTCCGCGCCAAGCGCCTCGCCTGGCGCAGCGGCTCCGGAGTTCGCGTTCCTCCGGCCAATGCTGCGACGACCGCAACGGCCGCCTCCGCATCGGTTCGCCAGGCCGCGTGCACGGCGAGGGGACGCGTACCGCGGCGCGTGCGGAGCCAGTAGCCCACAGTCTCGCCCTCGAGCCGGAACGGACTCGACGCCCCTCGACCGTCAGCCGGCCACTCGCCCTCGGCGCCGAGCAGCCGGTGCGTGATCCCGATGGTTGGGACGTCGAGCAGGGCACCGAGGTGGAGCGCCAGGCCGGCGCGGCGGGGATGGTCGCGGCCCGTCGCATTGACGAGCAGGGCGTCCGGCCGCTCACCGAGCCCCCGCACCGCGGCCTCGAGCAGCGGACCCTCACGAAGGGCGAGCAGACCCGACTCGTATGCGGCTCCGGCCCGGCCTCTGACCACGGCGCTCGCGACGAGCCGGCGCCCGCGAAGCAGCGTGGCCGCGGCCCAGCCGGGATCGCCGGCAGCACCCGGGCCGGTCTTGCCGCGCACGAAGCAGACGAAGCAGCCGCCGACCGCAAGCTCGGCGGCCGGCCGCCACGGCCGAGGGCGGCCGCGCGCGAGCTCCTCCTGCGCCTGGATCAGCTCCGCCGCGGTCGTGGGCCACTCGTGCACGACCAGTAGGATCGCCGAGCCCGATGTCTCAGCCGGCGGATCTCGTCGCCGCCTCGCGCGCCGCCGGCGTCCGCGATCCCCGCCTGCTCGAGGCGATCGCCACGGTGCCGCGAGCGGAATTCGTCCCGCCCGACCTCGCCGCTTACGCTTACGAGGACACGCCGCTTGCGATCCCGCACGGCCAGGTGACGACGCAGCCGTCGCTCGTCGCCCGGATGGTCGAGGCGCTCGGGCTCACCTCCTCCGACCGAGTGCTCGAGGTCGGCACCGGCCTCGGCTGGCAGACGGCGCTGCTCGCCCGGCTTGCCGGGGAGGTCTGGAGCGTCGAGCGCTGGGACGAGATCGCACGCACCGCGCGCGAGCACCTCGCTCGCCACGGCGTCGGGAACGCGACGGTCGTCCTCGGCGACGGCAGCAACGGGCTCGTCGAGCACGCGCCGTACGACGCGATCCTCGTCGCGGCCGCCTTCCCGCGGGTGCCCGCCCCGCTCGCGGAGCAACTGGCCGAAGGAGGCCGGCTCGTCCAGCCGATCGGGCCCGGCGGCGCCGACGAGGTCGTGCTCTTCGAGCTGCGCGGCGGCGTCCTGGCACGGAGCGGCTTCGTCACGGGCGCGCACTTCGTCCGGCTCTACGGCGAGCACGGCTTCGCGGAGTGAGCAACACTGTGAAGCGTCGGCAGAGGGGTTGCACGTGTTCGAGATCGGGAAGAGCCTGCGCGACGCCCGCGAACGTCAGGAACTCGAGCTCGCCGAGGTCGAGCGCGCGACGCGGATCCGAACGAAGTACCTCCAGGCGCTGGAGGAGGAGCGCTTCGACGTCCTGCCCGGCACCGCCTACCTCAAGGGATTCCTGCGCACCTACGCGGACTTCCTCGGGCTCGACGGGCTCCGCTTCGTGGACGAGTACAACGAGCGCTTCGCCCCCGCCGAGCCGCTGGAGGCGCCGCCGCCCGTTCGGGTTCGACGGCCGCGGCGGATCCTCGGCGCGCGCCTGGTCGCGATCCCGGTTGCGGTCGCCCTCGGCCTCTTCGTCTGGCGGCTGACCAGCGGCGGCGCTCACCATCACGCGGCCTTCGTCCCGACCGTTCCACACGTGCGCGTGAGCACCGCGACGTCGCCTCCATCTGCGCGACCTCGGCCGCTGGCGGCGGCACGGATCGCCCTCGTCGCCGCGCGTGGCCCATCCTGGCTCCTCGTGCGGCTCGGCTCGGAGAGCGGCCGAGTCCTCTACGAGGACATGCTCCAGCAGGGACGGACCGCGAGGTTCACGGCTCATCGCCTCTGGATCCGCATCGGCGCTCCCTGGAACGTCGACGCGAGCCTCAACGGCAAGCGCGCGCAGCTGCCGGCGACGACGGGCAACGTCCTCGTCACGCCTGCTGCGCTCCGCTCGCTCGGCAGTTGAAGCTCGCGCTCGCCGGCGACACGATGCTCGGGCGCGGCGTCGCCGAACGCCTCGATCGCGATCCTCACCACGAGCTCTTCGCGCCCGAGGTCGTCGAGGCCGTCCGCGAAGCCGATCTCTTCGTGCTCAACCTCGAGTGCTGCGTCTCGGCGCGCGGCGAGCCGACACCCGGCCGCGTCTTCAACTTCCGCGCACCGCCCTGGGCCGCAGATGAGCTCGCGCGACTCGGGGTCGACTGCGTCACGCTCGCCAACAACCACGCGCTCGATTTCGGGCCGGACGCGCTGCTCGACACGCTCGCGCACCTCGACGCGGCGGGAATCCGGGTCGCCGGAGCCGGCACCGACATCGAGCGCGCGCGGGCCCCGGCCGTGCTCGACGGGCTCACCGTCGTCGCCTTCACCGACCACCCGCGCGAGTACGCGGCCACGACGTCGCGCCCGGGCGTCGCCTTCGGCCTGCCGACATCGCTCCCGCGGGCGAGACCGCTGCTCGTCACGCCGCACTGGGGCCCGAACATGACCACCGAGCCGCCGAGCCAGGTCCGGGCCGCCGCCGCCGCTCTGCGGGAGGCGGGCGCGACGCTCGTCGCCGGACACTCGGCACACGTCTTCCACGGCGTCGCGCCGCGCGTCCTCTACGACCTCGGCGACTTCATCGACGACTATCGCGTCGATCGCACGCTGCGCAACGACCTGGGGCTGCTCTTCCTCGTCGACCTCGCCGGCGACCGGCTGGAGGCGATCCCCCTGAAGCTCGAGTTCGCGCAGACGCGGGCGGCGACGGGGGACGACGCGCGCTGGATCGCACGGCGCTTCAGCGAGGCCTGCGCCGCGCTCGGCACCGAGGTCCGGGAGGAAAACGGCCGCCTCGTCGCGCGCTGGCGCTAGCGGCGATCCCTCTAACGGGGGAAGAGGAAAGGTGCGGTGTCGCACATACCGAGTGAACCGGCCTTAGCGGCTCGGAGGCTGGGATACGACTATGCGGCTCGCTCTCGAAAAACACGTCCTCGCAGGTACTCCAGTGCCCCAGCGCCTCCAAGCCGTGACGCCGGCGACCGGGCTCGACGATCGCGTTGTGGGGCTCGTGGTCGGGATGGCGATCGCGGCCTCCGTCGGACTGATCGCCGCCGGCCAAGGACTCCTTGCAACCGTGTCCGATCAGCCTCTGCGCGTCGCGACGATCCTCGCGCTCACGCTCGCCCTGCAACTGCTCTCCGTTGAGGTCTACGGCCGCGGCAGCGTGAGCATGTCTGGAATCGGCGTGCTCGCAAGTTGCTTTCTGTTCGACACGGGCACGGCGATGACGATCGCCGGCCTCGCAGCGATCGCGCAAGGGCTCCGCCGGCGCACCGAGCTCTACAAAGGTGTGTTCGATTTCGCGAACTTCGTGCTCTCCGCCGGCGCAGCGTCGGTCGTCTTCCAGCCTTTGCATGAATGGCGAATGCTCGCGGCGGTTCTGGCGGGAATCGCCTATGCCGCCGTGAACAACGGCCTTCTCTGTGTTGCGATGACCCTCTCCGACCGGACAAACTGGTCGAAGATCTGGTTCGAGCGTTTCCATTGGGCGCGCTTTCACTTCGCGCTGTTCGGGCCGCTTGCGCTCGCCGCGACTATCGCGTACGAAGAGGTTGGAACCGCGGGCCTCGTGGCCTTCACGCTTCCCCCTGCCTTGATGATCCTTTCGGTGCGCCAATACGTCGAACGCACGACCGCGGCCGTCGAGGAGATCCGTGAGGCGAACATGAATCTCCGCCGCGCGCATAGGGACACGATCGCCGCACTGTCGCGGAGCATGGAGGCGAAGGACCTGTACACGGGCGGCCACACCGAGCGAGTCGCCGCCGTCGCCGAAGGGCTCGCGCGCCGGCTCGGATTCCGCGACGACGAGCTCGAGGCGATCGAGATCGGCGCGCTCCTGCACGACATCGGCAAGATCGGCGTCCCGGGGCAGGTCTTGCGCAAGGAAGGACCGCTGACGGACGACGAGTGGGAGCTGGTCCGTACGCATCCCCTCATCTCCGACTACATCCTCTCTGAGCTCGACCTGCATCCGTTTGTGCGCCAGTGCGCGCGCTCGAGCCACGAGCGCATCGACGGCATGGGCTATCCCGACGGTCTCAGCGGCGATGACATTCCGTTGCCGGCGCGGATCGTCTTCGTCGCGGACGCGCTCGACGCTCTGACCAGCACGCGGCCGTATCGTCCCGCACGCTCGATGCTCGCCGCACTCGCGGAGATCCGCGCGCATGCCGGTACGCAGTTCTGCCCGCGGGTCGTCGCCGCGCTGGAGGAAATGTGGCGGAAGGACCCGAGAGTCTTTACGCCGGCGCAGTCGCCAGACGCGGCGACGGACGCAGCGTGAGCTGAACCAGCACCGCGCCGACGAACAGGACCACGGCTGCGACGGTGATCGCCTCTTCGGGGGATGCGACGGCATCGACCAGCGGCGCGAGCGCAACGGCACCGAGCATCGTCGTGCGCCAGAGCGTCGCGCCGACTCCGAAAACCCTGCCCTGGTGCGTGGCCTCAGCTTGCTGGTGGATCGCGGTCATCATCACGACCTCGGTGAAGCCGTTCGCAACGCCGAACGCGACCAGGAAGCCCAAAGCGATCACGGCGCTACCCGCCCACGCGAACGCGAAGAAGAGCACACCCATGCCCGCAAGCCCGGCTGCGAGCCAGCGTGGCTCAATCCGCTCGGCGATCGCGCCGGTCAGCGCTTCGCCGGCGATCATGCCGCACGCGAGCGCTGCGAGCGCCCAGCCGTAACCACTCGCGCCGAGCCCAAGTCCTGACGTGAACTTCGGCAGCGTGGCGTTGACGAGGCCGGTTGCAAGCGTCGCCAGTGCGAACCCCCCGACGACGACAGTCAATGCGCGGTGGGCAACGATATAACGAAGCCCGTCGACCAAGCCGCTGCGCCTGCGACTAGCTGCAGCCTCGACCTCTTCGACGCGAATGCGCGCAAAGAGGAAGACGGCGATCCCATAGCTGGCGAGATTCGCGGCGAGCCCGGCCGGCGCCCCGCCGAGCGCAAGCGTCAGCCCGCCGGCGACGGCGCCGAGGGCCATCGCGGCCTCCTGCCCAACGGCGTGGATCCCGTTCGCGGCCGGAAGCTCGTCCTGCTCGACAACCATCGGGATGAGCGCGTTCCCCGCGACGGTCGAGATCATCGAGACCAATCCGCACAGGCCGACAAGCGCAAAGACGGCCGGCCGGGAGCCGGCCAGTACGCCGACGAGCGCGCCGCCGATCGTCGCGGCCGAAGCGATCTCGCTCCAGACGAGCACTTTTTGGCGAGGCAGCCGATCGACGATCGACGCGGCGAGGCTACCTCCAACGATCGGCGGCACGAGCCTGACGGCCATGAGCAGCGCCACCTGGGCGACGGACGACGTCGACTGGTAGACCCAGCCGACGAGCACGGCGACCATGAGCCAATCGCCCAGATACGAGATGCTCTTGCCGACAACTAGGCGACGGAACGACGGAGACCGCAGCGGCCGTCGGAGCCGCTCCGGCATCAGTCGTCTCAGGCCAGCCATCTCATGGGTGGCAGCGGAGACGGCGCCGAGACACCGTCCCCCTCTGCCGACCTTCCTAGCTCCAGCTGTAGCTCTTCCTCATGGTTCCTCCTTCCGGGCAACGGGACGGCCGCGACGGCGACGGCCGTCCCGCCCGTGTTGAGAGCGCGGCCGGTGTCTTGACCGCCCGGCGCGCTTGCCGCAGTTCTGTGGGGGCTCCTCGCTTGCGCTTCATTCACGCCGGGATCGTCCCTCGCGGCGCTGAAAGAACGCTGAAACCGGCTTGAAATCGTGCTAAGACCAGTGCGGTGGCGGCCACCAACCCTCAATTTCGGCTTCTGGGCCCCCTCGCCGTCAGCGTCGACGGAGAGCCGCTCGCGCTCGGCGGGCAGAAGCGCCGGGCCCTGCTCGCCGCCCTGCTGCTCGAGGCGAACCGGATCGTCTCCCGTGACCGCCTGATCGATGCCCTGTGGGGCGAGGAGCCGCCCGACACGGCCCGTAACACGATCCAGGTTTACGTCTCGCAACTGAGGAAGCTGCTGCCGGAAGGCACTCTCGAGACGGCGCCGCCGGGCTACCGGCTCGCCGTCGACCCGGAAGCCATCGATCTCTTCCGGTTCATCCAGCTCACCCAGCAAGCCCGCGCGGCGCTCACCGTCGGCAACGCGTCCGACGCCGCCGAGACGCTGCGGGAAGCGCTCGCGCTGTGGCGCGGGCCTGCGCTCGCCGACCTCGCCTGGGAGCCGCTCGCGCAGGGGGAGGTCGTCCGGCTCGAGGAACTCCGTCTGGCCGCGCTGGAGGACCGGATCGACGCCGATCTGGCGCTCGGCCGTCACGGGCAGGTGATCGGCGAGCTGGAGAGCCTGGTCGCCGAGCATCCACTCCGCGAGCGGTTGCGCGGCCAGCTGATGCTCAGCCTCTATCGGTCAGGCCGCCAGGCCGATGCGCTCGCCGTCTACCAGCGCGCGCGCAAGGCGTTGGTCGACGAGCTCGGAATCGAGCCGGGCGAGGCGCTGCGCAAGCTCGAACGCGCGATTCTCGCGCAAGATCCCTCGCTCGAGCCGCCGGTGACAGGGATGTCGCCGCGCCGGCTTCCGACTCCGGCCACTCCGCTTCTCGGCCGTGAGCGCGAGCTCGCGGCGCTTGCCGACGTGGTGCGGGACGACACAACGCGCCTCGTCACGCTCACAGGCACCGGTGGGATCGGGAAGACGCGGCTTGGGCTCGAGCTCGTTCAACGGCTCGCGCCCGAGTTCCAGCACGGAGCGGCGGTGACACCGCTCGCGACGACTCGCGATCCCGCGCTCGTCGCGCGCGCGATCCTCGACACGCTCGAGATTCCCGAAGTCGGCCAGGACGCGGACGAGCTGCTTGCCAAGACGCTGGCGGACTCGGAGCTTCTCCTACTCGTCGACAACTTCGAGCAGGTCCTGCCGGCCGCGGCGACGATCGCGCAGCTGCTGGCCGGCGCGCCCGGCGTGAAGGTGATCGTGACCAGCCGCGCGCCGCTGCACGTGGCGGCCGAGCGCGAATACCCGGTGCCGCCGCTCGCCGACGACGAGGCGGCGGAGCTGTTCGTCAGCCGCGCGCAGGCCGCCGATCCGAACTTCGAGCTGAGCGAAAAGAACGCCGCCGCCGTCGCCGAGCTCTGCGCGCGACTTGACGGCCTGCCGCTGGCGATCGAGCTCGCGGCCGCGCGAACGAAGCTCCTGCCGCCGGCCACTCTGCTCTCACGCCTGGGGAACCGCCTCGAGCTCCTCGCGGAGGGGCGCCGCGATGCGCCACACCATCAGCAGACGCTGCGGATGACGTTCGACTGGAGCTACGACCTTCTCGATCAGAACGCGCAGCGCTTGTTCGCGCAGCTCGCCGTCTTTGCAGGCGGCTGCACGCTCGCCTCGGCGGAAGCTGTCTGCGACGGGGCCGTCCTCGAGACGCTGGGCGCGCTCGTCGACGAGAGCCTCGTCCGCCGGCGTGACACACGCTTCTCGATGCTCGAGATCGTGCGCGAGTACGCGCTCGAGCGACTGTCCGATTCGGGCGAGAGCGAGGAGGTTCGCCGACGCCACCTCGCGTACTTCGTCGAGCTGGCAGAGGAAGCGAATCCCGCACTTTCCAAGGGCGACGACCAGATCGAGTGGTTCGCACGCCTCGAGGACGAGCACGACAACCTCCGTGCGGCGCTCGCCTTCGCGCTCTACAGCGGCGACGCATCGTCGGCGCTGCGGCTCGGCGTCGGCATTCGACGGTTCTGGCAGATCCACGGCTATCTGGCCGAAGGGCGCGAGGGGCTCGAGGCCGCAATCGCACTCGCCCCGGACGAGCCGTCCGAGCTGCGGGCGGACGCGTTCAACATGATCGGAATCCTGGCGGCGGAGCAGGGCGAGTGGGACACGTCGCGCGCGAACTTCAACGCCGCGCTCGACGATGCCCGCGCCGTGGAATCGACTCGCGTGATTTCCTCGGCGCTCGTGAACCTCGGGAACATGGCTGCCTACAGCCGCGACCTCGACGCGGCGCGCTACCTCTACAAGGAGAGCATCGAATACTTCGAATCGCTCGGCGATCTGCGCGGCCAGGCGCTGGCGAAGGAGAACATCGGCTTGATGGCGCTCACCGCCGACGACGTTCCGGAAGCGGTGAGCTGGCTGAGGGCAGCGCTCGAGCTCGCCCGCGAGGCCGGGGACGATCGCGAGACCGCAGCCGCGGCACGCTCGCTGGCGGCGGCGACGATCGAGCTCGGCGAGAGCGCGCAGGCAAGCGAGTTGCTCAGCGAGAGCCTGGCTCTCGCGCGCGAGCTCGGCGAGACGCACGGAATCGCGATCTGCCTCGACACGTATGCCGGTCTGGCGACCACGACCGAGGAACCGGAGCGGGCTGCGATGCTCTTCGGCGCCAGCGACGCGGTTCGGACCTCGATCGGCGCCCAGCGACAGCCGGATGCGCAGATCCTCTACGACCGCTGGCTCGCGCGCACTCTCGCACGGCTGGACACGAGCGAATATTCCAAGCACTACGAGGACGGACGGCAGTTGACGCTCGACCAGGCCTGTGCCCTCGCGCTCGGGAGTTTCGACCCCTCGCTCCCTCGGTAGAGGTAGAGAAACCCACCAGAGGGGGTCGAGCCATGTTCAGACGCAGCAAGACGGCTGAGCTGAGAGACAACACGCAGGCGCTCGTGAAAGACAAGAAGTTCCGCAAGGAGCTGCTCTCGGCGATCAGCCACGGGACGATCGCGCAGCGCCGGGCGAGGCGCAAGATCGGGTTCTTCGCGGCCGCGACGAGGCTCAACCACGACCCGAAGCTGAAGCGCGAGGTCAAGAAGATGGTCGCGAGCCTCGACAAGGCTTGGTCGCGGATCGCGAAGAAGCGCAGCCACAAGCTGCGCAACACGTTCGTCGTCCTTGGCGGGGTCGGCGGCGCCGTCGCCGCTGCGCTGCCGCTGCGGAAGAAGCTGTCCGGCGGGACGACACCGCGCACGATCGACGACTCGATCGAGGTGAACGTTCCCGTCACGACCGCCTACAACCAGTGGACGCAGTTCGAGGACTTCCCGCTCTTCATGGAGGGCGTCGACCACGTCCAGCAGCTCGGCGACACCCGCCTGCACTGGGCCGCGACGGTTGCCGGCAGGAAGGCGGAGTGGAACGCGAAGATCCTGGAGCAGCATCCCGACCGGCAGATCAGCTGGATCAGCGAGGACGGCAAGAAGACGCGCGGCACGGTCGCGTTCGAGCCACGCGGCGACTCGAAGACGCTCGTCCGCCTGTCGATGAGCTACCAGGCCGAGGGCCCGGCGGAGGCGCTCGGGTCGGCGGCGGGGCTCGACTCGCGCCGCGTGCACGGCGACCTCGAACGGTTCAAGGAGCTGATCGAGAGCCGCGGCGCCGAGAGCGGCGCGTGGCGCGGCGAGGTCTCCGCGGGAGAGAAGACGAGCTAGAGCGAGCGCGCGAAGTCGCGCATCACGGCTTCGTCGGCGAACTGGACGACGGCGCCTTCCGCGCCGGCGTCCAGCATCGCCTCGACGAGCTCCGGGCGGGTGCGCGGAATCACGCGCAGCTCGGGGTGTTGCTCTTTGACCTGCCTGACGTGGTCTGGATCGGAGCTGCGTGAGGGATGCCAGACGTCCCCGAGCTCGAGCGCGCGCCGGATCGCAGGCTTGGAGGCGCCGCCGACCCAGAGCTCCGGGGGCGGCGACGGGTGTGGCTCGGCCGTCGCGTCGCGGAACGACCAGTGCTCTCCTTCGAAGTCGCTTTCCCCGTTCCAGAGCGCGCGCATCAGCCGGATCGCCTCGTTCGCGCGGCGGCCGCGGCCCTCGAACGGCACACCCATGAAGTCGTATTCGTCCTTGTGCCAGCCCATGCCGACGCCGAGGTGGAAGCGGCCGCCGCTCAGCTCCTGCAGCGTTGCCACCTCCTTCGCCAGGTGCATCGGGTTGTGCAGCGGCACGAGCACGATCGAGGTGCCGAGGCCGACCCGTTCCGTCCAGCCGGCAATCCAGCCGAGTGTGACGAGCGGGTCGTAGACGCGGCCGTACGGGTCGACGCCTTCGGGCCCGACGATGATGTGCTCGGTCGTCCAGACGGAGTCGAAGCCGAGCTCCTCCGCCAACTCGGCCGTGCGGCGGATCCCGGCCGGATTCGCGTCGAGCCCGTAGTTGGGCAGGACCACGCCGAAGTGCACGCCCCGAGCTTAAGGCGTAGGCTCGCCCCTCCCGAGACGGAAGGAGGTGGCGCGAATGTACGCACGCGTTGCCAGCTTCGAGGAGCGCGACCCGAGCCTCACGGACCAGCTGATCCAGAGGGCGCGCGAGCAAGGGCCGGCGTCGGTGCCCGGCGCGAAGGGCTTCCTGGGACTTGTCGACCGCGAGCGCGGAACGTCCCTCAGCATCACGTTCTTCGACAGCGAGGAGGAGATTCGAGACTCCGCGCAGGCGTTCGAGGACATGGCGAAGCAGTTCCCGGAGGAGATGCGCGGCCGTAGGAAGTCCGTCGACGCCTACGAGGTCACGATCTTCGAGGGTGACCCGGAGAGTGCGAAGGCGGCGAGGGTCAGCTCGCTGGAGGGATCACCCGAGGGCCTCGACGAGAGCCTCGACAAGATCAAGGCCGAAACCGTGCCGCAGGTTCGCGAGGTTGAAGGGAACGTCGGCATGATCGGCCTTGCGGACCGCACGAGCGGCCGCGTGATCGCGATCACGCTCTGGGAGAGCGACGACGCGTTGGGCCGGAGCGAAGAGCAGGCCAACAACATTCGCGCACAGGCCGCGAAGATCGGTGGTCAGCAGATCGGCAGCGTCGACCGCTATTCGGTCGGCATCGCTCAGCAGCTCAGCGGCGTTCGAGCCTGACCGACCGCATTCGCCGGGGGCCGGTTCGCCGGCCCCCGGCGTTGCCATGGACGACCCGAGAATCGCAGCGGCCCGGGTAGCGCGGGTCGCCACCATCGACCCGGATGGGCGAGCGCATCTCGTCCCGATCGTCTTCGCGGTGGACGGCGATACGCTCTACTCCGCGGTCGACCGCAAGCCGAAACGGTCGTCGAAACTGCGGCGGATCGAGAACGCCCGCGCGCGTCCGGACGTCACCGTCCTCGTCGACCACTACGACGACGACTGGAGCCGGCTCTGGTGGATCCGCCTGCGCGGGCGCGCACGCGTGCTCGAAACCGGCGACGAGCGGGAACGCGCGCTCACGCTGTTGGGGGAGAAGTACCCGCAGTACCGCGACGAACCCCCTGACGGGCCGGTGCTCGCGGTGGACGTGACCGAGGTTCGCGAGTGGAGTGCTACGTGAGGCCGCGTGCCGCCCAGGCGCGCGTCTCGAGCGTGATCGGCGCCGGAAGGCGCTCGCGGAGGCGCCGCTCGATCTCCTCTTGCTTTTCCGGCTCGAGCTGCTGAAAGGTCGAGCCGGCCGGACCGACCCCGAGTGTGAACGGCTGCCACCAGTCGTCGAAGGTCGGATGCTCACCGCGAACAGCGAGCACGGTCTCCTCGACGTCGTGCAGGCCGGCCTCGGCGAAGAGCTCGCTCAGATGGCCTTCGCGGCCGCCGGCGAGCTCCGACTCATCCGCCAGATCGGGGTCGACGTCGCGCGCCACCTCCCAGAAGGGCTCGATCGGCGTCCGCCCGCCCGCGTGATCCCACACACATGCCGCGACGGCGCCGCGCGACACGCGGGCCATCTCGGCGAGGCCGCGGACCGGGTCGGCCATGAAGTGGACGACGAGCTGCGCGAGCGCGGCGTCGAACTCGTCGTCCGCGAACGGCAGCTCCTCGGCCGCGGCGCGGCGGACGTCGACGCCGGGGTTGCGCTCCGCGGCCGCGGCGGCGAACGACTCCGACGGATCGACTGCGGCGACGTGTCCTGCGCCGACGCGGCGCACGAGCTCCTCAGTGAGTGCGCCGGGCCCGCAGCCGACGTCCATCACGCGCTGGCCCGCTTCCACTCCTGCCAGATCGGCCATCTGCGGCGCCAGCTTCGTCGAGTAGCGCCCCATGAAGAGGTCGTATGCCTCGGCTGCGACGTTGAAGGTCACCGCGCAAAAATAACGCCCGGGGACCGAAGAGGTCCCCGGGCGTGGCATGAACTTCTAAGCGGCTGCCCGCTGGCGAGCCAGGTGCGCGGTTCGCCGGCGTCTCGCTCGGCGCGCGGCGCGGCGGCGGGTCGTCCGCTCGGTTTCGGCTTCGCGTTCACGCGTTTCCGCGCGTTCACGGGCCTCGTAGCAATATCGGTAATAGTCGTACAAGGTTCCTCCAATTCGGGAGCACGCTGGCTCCTTTCTTTTGATTCGCGCCAGGACGGCGCACGACGTCGACCCGCAGGCGCGGGCCAAGCACTGCGAGACGGCCTACGGCCTTACGCGCAGATGTCTACGCGGGTACCGAGAGACCAGGTCGCATTGAGCGGAAACTTGAACGTCAACTGGCCTCCTTTCCCTCGGCGTGACACGAGCCGACGAGTTTGTCAGTACCCGACACCAGTGTCAAGATGAATTTTGGTGCGCATCCTCGCCGTCGCCGCCGCATCGTTCGTCGTGCACGCGACTCCGACGACGCAGCAGTTCGGCGACTTCAACATCACGCGGAATCCAACGCTGGGAGGACTGACGAAGGTGTTCGGGCCATTCGACGACTGCACGAAGCGCGCGTGGTTCTCGATGGGCGTCTGGCGGACGCTTGGTTTTCGCGCGCGTCTCACAAGCCTCGGAACGACACCGCCGCCCCGGTTCTGCACCGACCCGAGGACCTTCATCGACTCCGTCGTCGTCACCGGTAAGCGCTGGCACACGAAGAAGGGATTGCGGATCGGCGATTCCTTCGCGAAATTCCGCCGGCTCTATCCGCGTGCGCACCGCCACCCGAACGGCTGGGGCCTCGTCGAGGTGTACGAACGCTGCGTGATCGGCATCTGCCCGGGCGCGTACTGGTGGAGGCCGCAAATCAGCGCCGTGTTCAAGAGCGGCCGAGTCACGAGCTTCGTCTTCCCGGTTGGAGCACAGGGTGAGTAGGGCGCTCGCAGCCGTAGTCGCTGCCTTGATGCTCGCCGCGCCGGCGAGCGCCGCAAAGCCGCTCAACCTGCCGGCCCTTGCGCGCAGCCTGGTCAAGGCGGGCGCGCCCGGCGCGATCGTCTACGTGCGGACGCCGACGAAGACGCACAGCGGCGCCGCGGGCTTCGCGGACATCGCTGCTCACGTGACGATGCACGCGTCCGATCGTTACCGCATCGCGAGCGTGACGAAGGCGTTCGTCTCCGTCCTCGTCCTCCAGCTCGAAGCCGAAGGACGCCTCGACATCGACGATCCAGTCGAGAAGTGGCTACCCGGCCTCGTGCCCAACGGCGGCGCGATCACGTTGCGAGAGCTGATGAACCACACGAGCGGCCTGTTCGACTACACCGAAGAACCGGCGTTCGGCGACGCCCTCCTCACCAACCCCGCGCGCAGCTGGGCGCCGCGGGAGCTCCTCGCCTTCGCGTTCGCACACGGACCGAATTTCGCACCGGGCACGAACTGGGCCTACTCGAACACGAACTACATCCTGCTCGGGCTCGTCGTCGAAAACGTCACGGGCAAGCCGCTCGGTCAGTCGCTGCAAGAGCGGATCTTCGCGCCACTGGCGCTGACGTCGACGTCGTTTCCGCTCGTGATCGAGCTCGATCCGGCGTTCGTGCACGGCTACGTCAACCTGGGCGGGAGCTCGTTGATCGACGTCGCGCCGCTGCTCGGGCCGTCCTGGGGCTGGGCTGCAGGCGCGATCGTCTCGAACGCCCGTGACGTGACCACCTTCTATCGCGCGCTGCTCACGGGCAAGCTCCTGCCGGCGGCGCAGCTGGCGGAAATGAAGCAAACGACGTCGGTCGCAGGGACCTACGGGCTCGGCATCTCCACGTCGTTCACGACCTGCGGACGCGCCTGGGGGCACGACGGCAACTTCTTCGGCTGGCGCAACGAGGCGATCGCGACCGCAAAGGGGAAACGCGAAGCGGTCGTCATGGTGAACGTCGACGAGACGTTCGTCCCGTGGGACCGCCTCCACGCCGCTGCGCAGGCAGCGCTCTGCCGCGGCTAACGGCTAGCTCGCAGCTAGACGATCGGGGCGGGCCTGAGCGACGCTTCCTAAGCCAAAATGTCCGTGGGGATGGGGGTATCTACGTGACACTTGGGCTGACGATCGGCGCGGCGTTGCTCGCCGCCTGGCTGGATGCACGCCTCGGAGATGCGCGTCCGCAAACGGCGAAGCGGGCCCTCGTTCACGCGGCGCTCAGCGTCGTCGCACTGATGAGCTCGGTCGGCCTGCTCTCACTCGTCTACGGGATCCCGCAAGGGACCTTCATGGTCGTCGTGCTAACGGTGTTCCTTCCGGCGCTCGTCTACACCCTGCTCGCCGGTTTCTGGATGTTGCGCGCGCTGACCGGCTCGACCGGCCTCGTCGGGCGCTAGTTCGGCGGGATGTTCTGGTTGATCCGGAAGAAGTTGTCCGGATCCCACTCACGTTTCAGCGCCTGCAGCCGCTCGTACTTCTGCGGCCCGTAAGCGGCGCGGATCCGCTCCTGCCCCTCCTCCGCATCGGAGAGGAAGTTGACGTACACCGACGTCTGCCACTCCTCGAGCGCGGAGTAGAAGTCGCGCACCCACTGGCGCTCCTCGTCGAACCCCTCGCCCGTCGCGGTCGACGCACCGATGTTGTACGTGAACGCAGCCTGGCGCCCGCCGAACGCGGTCTCGTCCTCCCCCACTCGCGCAACCGCGCCGCCCATCTGCCAGATCGGGAACGACGTCAGCGGCGACTTGATCCGCAATGAATGCTCCGCCGTGATGTCGATCATCTCGTCCGTCAGCGCCGGAACGTCGAACGAGCGGAAGTAGTACCAACGCTGCGGCACGAAGGATGGATCGAACATCGCCTGGTGTGCGAGGAACGGCTTCTGCACGCAAACGTCCGCGACCGCATTGCCGAACTCCTTCATCGGACGGATGAACTTCTCGCCCTCGTCGAAGTCGCCGACCCAGCACGGGATCACCATCACGACCGGCTCGCCGTGCAACTCCTCCGGCACGAACGGCAGCGGCGGCGCCTTGCGGTGCACGACGATCGTCATCAGGTCGTCGGGCGCGTCGGCGACCCAGTCGCGGTAGAAGCGCAGCACCTCGGCGGAGTCCTCCATCTTCCAGAAGATCGGCCCCGCGAGGATTGTCGGGCCGAGCGGCACGAGGTCGAACTCGAACTCGGTCACGATCCCGAAGTTCGCGCCGGCGCCGCGCAGGCCCCAGAAGAGCTCCTCGTTCTCCTCGGTGCTCGCCTTGACGAGCTCGCCCTCCGCGGTGACGAGGTCGACGCGGCGCAGCTTGTCGACCGAGAGGCCGTGCTTGCGCATGATCCAGCCGATCCCGCCGCCGAGCGTCAGGCCCGCCACTCCGGTGTGCGTGACGATTCCGGAGGGCGCGGCGAGGCCGAACGCCTGTGTCTCCCGGTCGAGCTCACCGAGCAGGACGCCGGCCTGCACGCGCGCCGTCCGCTCCTGCGGATCGACGCGCACGCCCTTCATCAGGCTCAGGTCGATCAGGAACGCATCGTCGGCGACTGACAGGCCCGGGAAGCTGTGGCCGCCGCTGCGCACCGCGACGGGCAAGCCGTTCTTGCGCGCGAACTTCACCGCGGACATGACGTCCGCAACGCCGGCGCAGCGCGCGATCAGCGCGGGCCGACGGTCGATCGAGCCGTTCCAGATCTTGCGCTGCTCCTCGTACGCCGGATCGTCGCGGCCGACGATCTGGCCCCTCAGGCCGGCCTGGAGCTCGGCCAGCGCGGTTTCCTCGAGCGTGAGTCCTTCGGCAATCGCTGTCATGGCGCCCAGTCTTTCACCGGACGCAGTTCCTTACCAGTTTCTTCCGCCAGGGCTCGGCCGGTTGACAGACTTGAAGAATCGTGTCCAGCGTCGCCGTCATCGGCCTCGGAGCCATGGGCAGCCGGATCGCGCGCCGGCTACTCGACGCCGGTCACGACGTCGTCGTGTGGAATCGCACGAGAACGAAGGCGGAGGGCTTCCCGCGCATCGCAGACACCGCGGCCGAGGCGGCGGCGGAGGCCGACGTGACGATCACGATGGTCGCGAACCCGCAGGCGCTGCGCGAGGTCACGGCCGGAATCGAGCCGAAGACGCTGATCGAGATGTCGACCGTCGGCCCGGCCGCGATTCACGAGCTGGCGCAGAAGATCCCGAACCTGCTCGACGCCCCCGTGCTCGGCAGCCGCTCCGAAGCCGAGCAGGGAACGCTGCACGTCTTCGTCGGAGGTCCCGACGAGCTCTACGCGCAGTACGAGCCGCTGCTCGCGACACTCGGGACCGTCCACCACGTCGGCCCGCTCGGCGCGGGTGCGTCGGCGAAGCTCGTCGCCAACTCCAGCCTCTTCGGCGCCCTCGGCGTCCTCGCCGAAGCGCTCAGGCTCGCCGACCGGCTCGGGCTCTCACGCGAGGCAGCGTTCGAGGTGCTCGCGGCGACGCCGCTCGCGGCGCAGGCCGAACGGCGGCGCGCGGCGCTGGAGGCGAACGACTATCCGCCTCGCTTTCCGCTCTCGCTCGCGCGCAAGGACGCCGACCTCGTCACCGAGGCCGCGCCCGAGCTGCGCCTCGCGCAAGCCGCGCGCTCGTGGCTCGCAGAGGCAGACGACGCCTCCTGGGGCGAGCGCGACTACGCGGCGTTGCTCGCGTGGATCCTAGACGTACCCGACGAGAACGAGGATCAGCGCGATGACGAGGATCAGCAGTAGCCAGTTGCTCACCGCAAATCCGCCGACGAGCGCGAAGATGATCAGCAACAGGATGAGTAACCACAGTAGTCCCATGTCGACGTCCTAGCCGGTTTCACGGCCGTCAAACCTGGAACGAGCAGTGCAACTTAACCTCCGCTAACACGACCCGATCTCGTCGGCGAGCGCGATTCCCGTCACGAGCAGACCGCCCGAGCGGGCATAGCTGACGAATGACCGCTCGCTCCGCGGATCACCGTAGATCGGTGAGTAGCGCGGGACATCGACGCGAACGTCCGCGAAGCCGTGCGGCGGCACGCAGACGGAGAGTTGCTTGCTCGTGCCGCGCGCGTCGGCTTCGCCGCGCCAGGCGTCCGCATTCGAGCGGACGGTGAAGCCTCGAGGCGGGACGTCTCGTGGCGCGCGCAGTGACACCGTGAGATAGCGCCGCTCCCGGCTCGTCTGGCCCGGTGCGGCGAAGATCCTGATCGTCCCGACAACCTTGGGAATCGTCCAACCGTCGCGGTAGAGGTCGAAGCTGAGCCAGTTCGCGCGCCAGGGCCGCTCCGGCCGGAGCAGCAAGGCGCCACGGTTCTCACCGAGGCCTGTGCCGGCGAGCCCGAATCTGGTCTCAGAGGTCCCTTGCACGACCAGGCCGCTCGGCGACATGTTCGCGCGGCCCGTCGTGCGGTCGAAGGCGAGGTCGAGCGTCGGGAACGTCTCGGGCGTGCCGGTGAAGGCGTCCTCGTAGACCATTGCGCGCTGAACGGACGCGTTCCAGAACTCGACGTTCCACCAGTACGCGACGTTCTCCCAGTAGTTGCCGTACAGGATCGGGTACGGGATCATGGACACCTGCGCGTTCGTCCCGACCTTGCGGTCGATCCAGTCGAAGACGACGCTCTGGTCGAGGGTCAGCGGTCGTCCGCTGGTGCCGTCATGCGCGAAGAGCCTCGCGAACGCGGCTCCGCTCTGCGCCGGCCCCGCGAGTGCCGCCACGACGGCGAGGACGACGGCGACGCGTCGGCCGGCGAAGAGGAGGAGCGCCGCGACGATCGTCCCGAATGCGAGCAGGAGCTGGGCGGTCTGCTCCGACCCGGCGAGATCGAGGAGCGGGTCGTTCAGCAGCGCGACGGGTGAGTCGACATTGAACTTCTGGTACGAGACGACGGGCATGAAGGCGAACGCCATCGCGAGCAGCGCGGTGGCGCCGAAAACCGTCCACCGCGGCCACTCCGGCTCGAGCAGCATCGCCGCGAATGCGATCAGGACCAGCGGGACGAGATAGAAGAGGTAGCGGTCGTGGAGACGCCCGGCGCCGAAGCGCAGGTCGTACGAGGTGACGATGAGCAGCAGCGCGACGATCGTGACGAGCGCCACGCTCGCGAACGCGTGCTGCTCGCGCGTCCGCTCCCGTAGCAGCGGAATCAGCAGCCAGGCGACGCCGAGGATGAACGGCAGGATCCCGAGGCCGAGCCCGAGCGGCGCCAGATGCTCGAGCAGCGAGCGGGGCATTCCGCTCGGAACGAGATTTCCTTCGGTTGTGACGGAGTAGTTGCCGAGCACGCGTGACAACTCGCCCAGCACGAGCAACACGATCGCGACGATTCCCAAGGCCGCGTAGGCAAGCGCAAGGACGCGGTGGCTCGACCAGAGCTTCCGTAGCGAGAATCGATCCAGCAGAAGCGCGAGCGGAACCACGACGAGCAGCGTGGCCAACTGCGTACGCGCAAGCACCGCCGCGGCGAGTGTGACGAGCACGAAGACATCGTTTCGCGGCCGTGGAGAGACGGCCGCCTTCTGGAGTGCCAGGATCGCCCACAGAAAGACGGGATACGCGACGGCCTCCGTCATCAGGAACGAGGCAAGGGCGATCCAGGGAATGCAGACGCTCAGCCCCGCGACCACATAGGCGACCCGGCTGTTTTGTGTGACTCGGCGCGCAAGCAGAAACGCCGGAACGCACGCCGAGCTCATCACGAATGCGTTCAGCAGATGCGCGTCGCGCAAGCCGGAGGGGACGAGCCGGCCGTCGAAGAGCGGTGCGAGGAGGAGCGGGTACAGCTGGTTGACATTCCCGACGAGCTGTCCGTGGATGTGTGGAAACGGCGAGCCCAGCTTCCCCACGCTGATCGCGAGCCGCTCGTAAAAGAGCTCGTCCGTCATCACGTACCAGTCGACCACCTGGGTCGTGAGGGCTGCCAGGCCGGCGCCGAGCGCCAGCCAGAGCGCCAGGATGGGCCCCCATCGTCTCCCCCACGGCGCGTTCACCCGTCCGGAACCTACCGTCGCACGCAAATTCCGGCCTCGCCGTGTTTGGCCGGCCCGGGCCCGGGTAGCCCTCCGGTTGCTCATCCGAACCGAAAGGGGGGTCACGTTGGCAACTGTCGGGACGCCGACCGAGTTGTTCGTCCACGAGCTCGGCGCGGCTTTGACGATGGAGGAGACCATCCTGGAGATGCTCGAAGAGCTCCAGGACAAGGCCTCCGACCCGAAGCTGAAGAAGAACTTGCAGCACCACCACCAGGAGACACGGCAGCAGGTGCAGAACCTGCACCGCATCTTCGCGGCGCTGGGCGAGCAGCCCGAGAAGCAGTCGTGCCCGGCGATCGACGGACTGCAGAAGGAAGGCGAGCAGCTGATCAAGGAGGTCGACGATTCACTCGTCGACTCGGTCATCCTCGGCGGCGTGATCGAGACCGAGCACCACGAGGTTGCGGTCTACGACGGCCTGATCATCAAGGCCGAGCAGCTGGACGACGACGACGTCGTCGCGCTCCTGCAGGAGAACCTCGAGCAGGAAGAGGGGGCGCTCGACAAGGCGGTCAAGGCGGCCGAGCAGTCCGCCAAGCAGCTCGTCAGGCAGTACTCGTAGCTACGGCTTGCTCTTCGCCGGCTTGATGTCGCCGCTCAGGCGGATCTTGCCGGCGACGAGCTTGTCGCTGAACGTGCCCGTGCCGTTCTCGGTCGCGTGGTAGCGAAACTCGTAGCGCGAGTAGCGGAACGCCGCGATGCCGGTGAAGTAGTCGCGCAGCCAGTCCCAGGTGCCGGCGCACTGGCCCTTGACGTCCGCGCTGGAGCAGGCGAAGTCCTTCACGCCCAGGAAGCCCCGTAGCGCCGCGCCGCGCGGGGCGAGCCGCCCGCGGAAGGTCGTTACGGACGCGCCGGCGAAGGGGCCGCGGATGCCGGCCGGCAGCTGCCATTTCCCGCCCGGGCTCGTGCCCTCGATCGAGGCGAACTCGCCGTCGTAGGTACTGACGGAGCAGAACTTGCCCGGCGCGCGACGGTAGACGCGGACCTTACGCAGGTAGGTGTCGAAGGCCCAGTTGTTGCCCTTGATCCCGGTGTCCACGTCGTTCTGGACGCGGTAGG
>WNFV01002138.1_pt1 | contig 26544 bp, 25 predicted proteins | sample 5400101 | NCBI WGS metagenome assembly WNFV01 (sample SAMN13153361, study PRJNA577476) | soil metagenome | isolation source: 115 cm soil or saprolite under grassland replicate 1 | place: USA:California | collected 2016-06-15
GGCGCTTCGCTTCATGGCCGCGTGCGGCATCGACGTCGTCTCCGAGCCGAAGCTCCACCAGGTGGACGTCTGGACGAGTCACGAGGGGCTCGTCCTCGACTACGAGGAGGCGCTCACGCGCCGCGACTCCACCACGGGCCACTGGTACTGCTGCTCCGGGCACATGCTCTGGATCGGCGAGCGCACGCGCGACCCGCACGGGGCGCACGTGGAGTTCTTTTCCGGCGTCCACAATCCGCTCGGCGTCAAGCTCGGCCCGACGGCGACTCCCGACGAGGCGCTCGAGCTCTGCGAGCGGCTGAATCCGGAGCGGATTCCCGGTCGGCTTACCCTCGTCGCGCGCATGGGAGCCGAGCAGGTCTTCGAGCTTCTGCCGCCGCTGCTTCGGAGCGTGCGGGAGGCCGAGCATCCGGTCGTCTGGGCGTGCGATCCCATGCACGCGAACGTCTTCAAGACGGAGTCGGGGGTGAAGACGCGCCGCTTCGACGCGATCATGGCCGAGATCGAGGGCTTCTTCGCGGCCTGTAGGCGCGAGCGCGTCTGGCCGGGAGGCGTCCACATCGAGTTCACGGGCGAGGACGTAACCGAATGTCTCGGCGGCTCCGAGGCCGTCGTGGAGGAGCAGCTTTCCTCCCGTTACATGTCGCTCTGCGACCCGCGCCTGAACGCACGCCAGTCGCTCGACCTCGCTTTCCGGGTGGCAGAGCTGATGCGCCACCACGCCCGGGCCGCCGACGCCGTCGACGCGTGACGTGGCGCTTCGCCGGCTCGCGATCGTCGGCACCGGCCTGATCGGCGCGTCCGTCGGCCTCGCCGCCAAGCGGGCGGGGGTCGAGCACGTGTCCGGCTACGACGCCGATCCGGAAGCTCTCGCAGTTGCGGCCGAGCGCGGCGCGGTCGACGTGGCGGCGGGAAGCCTCGTCGCAGCGGTCGAGGAAGCGGAACTCGCGATCGTGGCGACACCCGTCGCAAGACTCGCGGAAGACGTCCGAGTAGTGCTCGAGGCCGGGGCCGGAACGACCGTTACGGACGTGGGCTCGACGAAGGGCCGTCTGTGCGCTGGTGTGGCGGACCGCTCACGCTTCATCGGCGGTCATCCAGTCTGCGGTTCCGAAGCTCGGGGGCCGGGCCACGCCAGCGCCGAGCTCTTCGAGGGAGCAATGTGGTTCCTCACTCCCGTCACCGAGACGGAGCCCGGGCGTTACCGGCTGCTGCACGGGCTCGTGGCCTCCCTCGGCGCCGTTCCGGTGGCCATCGATCCCGAGGCCCATGACCGTCTCCTAGCGCTTACGAGCCACCTTCCACACGCGCTTGCCAACGTCGTGCTCAACCACGCCGGGTCGCTGCGCATCCACGGGCACGAGCCGCTGGCGGCAGCCGGGGGCTCGCTGCGCGACATGACGCGCGTTGCCGGCGCGAACCCCCGCATCTGGATCGACATCTTCATGGACAACGCGGGCGAGCTTCGCTCGGCCCTGGCCGAGCACCGCCGTCGCATCGAGGAGCTCGAGCGGGCGCTCGACTCCCGGGATGCCGGCTGGCTGGCGCGCTGGATCGGCGAGGCGGCCGGGAATCGGAGAAAGCTGCTCGAGGAGGCGTTTTCGGACGTGGGCGAGCTCCAGCGGGTGAGTGTGCACGTCCCCGACCGACCTGGCGTTCTTTCAGGGATCACGCAGGCCCTCGGCGCCGAGCAGATCAACATCGAGGACTTCGAGCTCCAGCATCTCTCACCTGAGCGGGGCGGCACGCTGTCGGTGCTCGTCTCAGGCGAGACCGAAGCGCGCCGTGCGGCGGAGCTGCTCGAGGCGCAGGGCTACTCCGTGATCGTCTCGCCGGCCTTCGAGGACGAGTGACCCGGGCCGTGAGTGTCGTCGAGGTCGGGCCGGCGGTGTCGCTGCGCGGCGACCTCGCCGTTCCCGGCGACAAGTCCATCACGCACAGGGCCCTTCTGCTCGGTGCGATTGCCGATGGGGGAAGCTCCTTCGGAGGGCTTGGCCTGTCCGCGGACACGCTCGCGACAGCGCGCGCCGTGGAGGCGCTGGGCGCGCGCGTCGAGCTCGACGGCGACCGCGCGAGCGTGGGCGGGGTCGGGCTCCGCGGTCTGCGTGTGCCGGACGAGCCGATCGACTGCGAGAACGCGGGGACGCTCATGCGGCTCCTCCCGGGAATCCTGGCGGGCCAGGAGGGGCGCTTCGAGCTCGTGGGCGACGAGTCGTTGAGCCGGCGTCCGCTCGACCGGGTGGCCGAGCCGCTGTCGCTGATGGGCGCGCGTGTCGAGACAACGGAGGGCCATGCGCCGCTCGTCGTCGAGGGCCGGGGGAGCCTCGAGCCGATCCGCTATGAGCTACCCGTCGCAAGCGCGCAGGTGAAGTCGTGTGTCCTGCTGGCAGGGCTGTACGCCTCGCATGGCCGGACGGAGGTGATCGAGCCGGCGCCGACGCGGGATCACACCGAGCGCATGCTGGAAGGCGCCGGGGCGAAGGTGCGGCGGAAGCCGACTGCGGCCGCGGTCTGGCCTGCGGAGCGGCTGGTTCCGCTTGACTTGGAGATTCCGGGGGACTTTTCGTCGGCGGCCCCCTTTTTGGTGGCTGCGACGCTGCTGTCGGCGTCTCAGCTGCGGCTGCACGGGGTGGGGGTCAATCCGACGCGGACAGGGCTGCTCACCGTGCTCGAGCGGATGGGCGCTCGGGTGGCGGTCTTCAACCGCCGGTCGGCCGGCGGGGAGCCGGTCGCGGACCTGGAAGTGGCCCACGCTGATCTCGTCGCGACGACCGTCGGCGCGCAGGAGGTACCGACCCTGGTGGACGAGCTGCCGCTCTTCGCGCTCCTGGCGGGAATGGCCCACGGCGAGAGCGTCGTGAGAGGCGCGGGAGAGTTGCGCGTTAAGGAATCGGACCGGATCGAGTCTGTAAGAAACGTGCTTCGTCCTCTTGGAATTCGCATCGAAACGACGCATGATGGCTTCCGGGTGCGTGGGGTTCCCTCCCGCCCTAAGGGTGGGGGTGTGGTTGACGCCGCTGGAGATCACCGCATCGCGATGCTCGCCGCAGTCGCTGGTCTCGTCTCGCGTGAGGCGGTACGCGTCGAAGGCGCCGAAAGCGTGGCGGTAAGCTTCCCCGACTTCTTCGCGATGCTCGAGTCCATCGCGGTCAGGTGAGCAGGCGGGAGGACGGATGATCGTGGCCATAGACGGGCCGGCAGGGGCCGGCAAGAGCACGGTTGCGCGCAACCTGGCCGGCCGCCTCGGCTTCCGCTACCTGGACACCGGTGCCATGTACCGGGCCCTCACGTGGCTCGCGCTGCAGGAAGGCGTCGATCTCGAAGACGGCCCGGCGCTCGGCTCGCTGGCCGACACCGCGCCGATCTCCTTCGACGGCGAACGGGTTCTCATCCGCGGACACGACGTGACGGAGGAGATCCGCCAGGCAGAGATCGACCGGGTCGTGTCCACGGTTGCCCGCCATCCGGAGGTCCGCCGGGTGATGCGCGACCGTCAGCGGGAGCTGGCCGAGCAGGGCGACGCGGTCATCGAGGGCCGCGACATCGGCACGGTCGTGTGTCCCAGCGCCGACGTGAAGGTCTATCTGGTCGCCGACGCCGCGGAGCGGGCCCGCCGGCGCGTTGCCGACCGACCCGAGATCGGCGCGGAGGCGCTCGCTACTGACTTGCGACTGCGCGATCAGCGAGACGCGGCCCAGATGCACCCGGCCCGGGACGCAGAGGAGATCGACACGACCGGGCTCGACGTGGAGGAAGTCGTCGACAGGATCGAGCTCCTGGTCGAGGAACGCGCGAAGGCCCAGACGTGAGCGCCTCCCAGACGTGAGCGCCTACAACTCCCTCGTCTACTGGACGGTCGGCAAGGGCCTCATAGGCACGTTCACGCGCTCGATGATGCGGCTGAAGGCCTACGGTCGGGAGCGCGTACCGCGCGAGGGCGGGGCCGTCCTCGCCGTGAACCATTTCTCCTACGCCGACCCCCCTGCGCTGGGAACCGTCTGCCCGCGCCGGATCGTCTTCGTCGCGAAGGTCGAGTTGCACGGGGTGCCCGGCTTCGGCTCCCTGATGCGCGCGCACGGCGCCCTGTCGGTTCGCCGGGGGGAGTCTGACCGCGAGGCGCTCCGCCGCATGAGGGAGACGGTGCGCAACAACGAGCTACTCGGCCTCTTCGTCGAGGGCACGCGGCAGAGGAGCGGCGTGCCGGGAGAAGCCAAGCCCGGCGCCGCCATGGTCGCGATCCAGGAGGGAGTGCCGGTCATCCCCGCCGCCATACACGGCTCCCAGCACTGGGAGTGGGGGAAGTGGCCGCCGGTCTCAGTCGCCTTCGGCGAGCCGATGCGCTTCGACGAGTACCCGCGGAACTCGCGTGGCTACCGCGAGGCGACCGAGGAAATCCAGTCCGAGATCCGCCGGCTGTGGGAGTTCCTTGTACGGATGCACGAGCTCGGCCGGCCCCGCGCGGTGCCGCCCAGGCGTGAACACGTTCCCGCGAAGACGGGATGAGCTTCGTTCGCCTATGAGTGCGCCGCTGCTCGGGACGGTCGCCGTCGTCGGATTCCCCAACGTCGGCAAGTCGACCCTCGTCAACCGGCTGTCAGCGACCCGTGAGGCCGTGGTGTTCGAGACCCCCGGAGTCACCCGGGATCGCAAGGAGGTCGTCTGCGAGTGGGCGGGGAAGCGATTCATCCTCGTCGACACCGGGGGCGTGGACGTCGCCGACCCATCGCCCATCACGCGGGAGGTCGCGGAACAGGCCCGCCGCGCTGTGGAAGAGGCCGACCTCGTCGTATTCGTCGCGGATGCGAGGGCGGGTGTGACGCCGGGCGACGAGGAGATCGCCGCCATTCTCCGCCGGGCGCGCAAACCCATGGTCCTCGTGGCCAACAAGATCGACGATCCCACCCGCGACACGGATGCGCTCGAGTTCCACCGCCTCGGTCTCGGTGACCCCATCGCCGTCTCCGCGCTCCACGGCCACGGAACCGGAGACCTGCTCGACCGGATCGTGATTGGACTGCCCGGGGAAACACGGGAGGAGGTCGGCGAGGAGGCGATCCGTGTCGCCATCCTCGGACGGCCGAATGTAGGCAAGTCGAGCCTCCTGAACTCTCTCGTCGGCCAGGAGCGCGTGATCGTCTCCGACGTCCCCGGGACGACCCGCGATTCGATCGACACGGTGCTCGAGCGCGGCGACCGGAAGTTCGTCCTGGTCGACACGGCCGGCCTGCGCCGTAAGCGCCGGCAGCGGCAAGGGGTGGAGTACTACTCGGAGCTCCGCGCCATCCGAGCGGCCGAGCGCGCCGACGTCGCACTCGTCCTCGTCGATTCGAGTGAAGGGCTGGTCGACCAGGACCTCGCAGTGGCTGACATCGCCCGCACGGCCGGGTGCTCGACCCTGGTTGTGCTGTCCAAGTGGGACATCGCGACGGTAGGGATCGAGGACGTTCGCGACCGTCTCGGCGATCGCCTGCGCCAGCGGCCGCCGATCGTCGCGGTGTCGGCTCAAACCCGGCGAGGAGTGGGCAAGCTGCTCGACCGCATCGAGGAGCTCTACGCGAAGCACACGAGCCGGATCGCCACCGCGGAGCTGAACCGCTTCCTCGGCGAGTTGCGGGAGCAGCGGCCGGGTCCGAGCCGGAACGGCCGGCGCCTCAACCTTCTGTACGGGACTCAGGTGAGCGTGCGCCCGCCGCGTTTTCGACTCTACGTCAACGATCCCGGCCTGATGACCCGCGACTACGGTTACTGGGTCGAGAACCGCCTGCGCGACCACTTCGAGCTCTCCGGCGTGCCCGTGATCATCGACTTCGTGCGTCGCTCATGATCTCGCTCACGTTCCTGGGGGCCTGCTGGCCAAGGAGTCAAGCGAGCGGCGCCGAGACAGTACAGCGTCGGTACGGCGAGGGGCCGCGAGTGCAGAATCCTGCCGCCAGCGGGCTCAGCCCTTTGCGGAGCCCGGCTCCGCCGGGCGGGAGCACAGGGCGGCCAGGGACGTGAGGGTTGTTGTCGTCGGAGCCGGTTCGTGGGGGACGACCTTCGGGGCGCTCCTCGAGGAGCGCGGCCACGACGTGATCGTCGCCGGCCGGCGGCCGCCTCACGTGCTCATCGCCGATGCGCCCGTCGCCGAAGCAGACCTCGTTTGCGTCGCCGTGCCGAGCCGCGCCTTTCGGGAGGTTGTCGAGACCCTGCCCGGCTCGGCGCCGCGGTTGATCCTGACGAAGGGCCTTGACCCGTCGAGCGGCGAACGCCTCTCGCAGGTCGTTATGGACGCGCCGGTCGCCGTGCTCTCGGGCCCGAACCACGCCGAGGAGATCGCACAAGGCCTGCCCGCGGCTGCCGTGCTGGCAAGCGAAGACCAGGAGCTCGCCGACGAGCTCCAGCACGCGATCATCTCCCCACGCTTTCGCGTGTACGTGAACACCGACCTCGTCGGCGTCGAGCTCTGCGCCGCGGCCAAGAACGTGATCGCGCTTGCGGCGGGGGCCGTCGACGGCCTCGGCCTGGGCGACAACGCGAAGGCCGCGCTCATCGCCCGAGGGCTCTCCGAGATGACCCGCCTCGGCGAGGCCTGCGGGGCGCGGAGTGAGACCTTCTCAGGTCTCGCGGGGATGGGCGATCTGGTCGTGACGTGCTGGAGCCGCCATAGCCGCAATCGCCGCGCGGGCGAGCTGATAGCCCAGGGAGCCTCGCCCGAGGAGGCCGTCGAGTCGATCGGGATGGTTGTCGAAGGGCTCACCACCGCCCCTGTGCTCCGCGATCTCGCGACGCGGCTCGGCATCGAGCTTCCCATCACGGAGGGTGTTTGCGCAGTGCTCGGCGGTGCGAGTCTCCAGGATCTAATCTCAGGTCTGATGGGCCGGAAGCCGACAGATGAATAGCGTGCGCTCTCTTGCCATTCTCGTCCTCACGGTGCTGCCGCTCGCGGTCGGCTGCGGAACGACGACCGCCGCTGGCCCGGCCGGGGCGACGGTCGCGCCTGCGAGCGCCGAGCTCTTCCTCAGCGTCCGTACGGATTCCGGCTCGGACCAGTGGAAGCAGGCGGCGAACATCTTCGACGCGTTCCCGGACGGGGACAAGGCCATTCAGGGGATCCTCGACCAGGTCGGAGCGCAGGGCATCGATTTCGCGCGTGACGTCGAGCCGGCTCTTGGCCCCGAGACGGCCTTTGTGGGACTTGACCTCAGCAAGAGCGAGTTTGTCGGCCTCACCCAGCCCGACGACGCCGGAAAGCTGAAGGCGCTTCTCGCCAACGCAGACGAGGAGCTTTTCACGCGCGACGTCGGCGGCTGGACGGCGTTCGCCGACAGCACGGCCGTCCTTGACCGCTTCGAATCGGCCCGCGAAGACGGGACGCTCGCGGGTTCGAGCGACTACGAGGACGCTATCGCAGAGGTCGACCAGGACGCGCTCGCGCTCTTCTACCTGAAGGGCGGTGGTCTCCAGGGCACGATCCAGCAGGAGGAGAACCTCCCGCCCGGCGCCCTGCGAGCACTGTTTCCGGAAGGGAAAGTGCCGTCGCTCGCGATGTCACTAAAGGCGGAGGAAGACGGCCTGCGGGTTGCGGGTGCGGCGAAGCTCGCCGGGGACGAAGGCAGCTTCGCCCCGGAGAACTTCAAGGCCGACCTTCCCGAGGAGGTGCCGGGCGGGGCGTTCGTCTACGTCGGTTTCAACGACTTCGAGAGTTCGCTGTCGGCGCTGCGGGATGTCATGGGGGAAGGGGCGCCGGACTTCGACCGCGACCTGGCCCGCATCGAGGCCTCGCTCGGCGTGTCGCTCGAGGAAGACGTCTTCCCGCTCTTCTCCGGAGAGACCGCGCTCTATGTGCGGCCGGGCTTCCTCATTCCCGAGGTCACGCTCGTCACGCAGGTCGACGACGAAGACGCCGCCATGGCGACGGTCGGGAAGCTCGTCGCCGGCCTGGGCGAATACTTGCCCGCCGCCCGACGAGTGCAGGACGTCGACATCGACGGCATCCAGGCGAAAGAGGTGCCGGTCCGCCCGCCGGTCTCGCTGTACTGGGCTACATTCGACGGGCACCTCGTCGTCAGCAGCTCGCGCGACGGCATCGCCCAACTCCGGAAGGACGACGAACGGCTCGCCGACGACGGCGACTTCCGCGACGCGCTCAAGCGCGCCGGCGTACCTGAGGAGACGAACGGCTTCGTCTACGTGAACCTGCACGACGCGATTCCGTACGTCCTCGGCCTCGCCGGGGAGGCTGTGCCTGCCACGGTACGGGCGAACCTCGAACCACTCGACCAGCTCGTGCTCTACGGCTCGAAGGACGGGCGTACGCTCAAGTTCGCCGGCTTTCTCGGCGTCGACTAGCCTTCGCCCTCCATGTCCGCCAGAAGCTTCCTCTTCACCTCCGAGTCTGTTACCGAGGGCCATCCGGACAAGGTGGCCGATCAGGTCTCCGATGCCGTCCTCGACGCCGTCCTCGCTGACGACGCCAACGGCAGGGTGGCCTGCGAGACCCTCGTGACGACGGGCCTCGTGATCGTCGCCGGTGAAATCACCACCGAGACGTACGTGGACATTCCCCGACTCGTCCGAAGCCGGATCAAAGAGATCGGCTACGACCGCGCCAAGTACGGATTCGACGCTGACACCTGCGGCGTGATGGTGGCGATCGACGAGCAATCGCCCGACATCGCGCTGGGCGTCGACACCTCCTACGAGGTCCAGCACGACCCCGGCGACGACGACCCGCTCGACCGCGCCGGCGCCGGTGACCAGGGGATGATGTTCGGCTTCGCCTGCATCGAGACGGCAGAGCTGATGCCCCTCCCGATCATGCTCGCTCATCGGATCTGCAGGCGCCTGTCCGAGGTGCGGAAGGCGCAGATCCTCCCGTACCTGCGTCCGGACGGAAAGGCGCAGGTGACGATCCGGTACGAGATCGACGAGCACGGTCACCAACGGCCGGTCGAGATCGCCCGCGTGCTCGTCTCGACCCAGCACCGTGATGGCCTCGACGCCGACACGCTGATCAAGCCGGACATCATCGAGCACGTCCTCCATCCGATTCTCCCACGCGAGCTCTACGACGAGCGGCGCTTCGAGGAGCGCGACTTCGTACTGGTCAACCCGACTGGCAAGTTCGTGACCGGAGGCCCGATGGGAGACACCGGGCTGACCGGGCGCAAGATCATCGTCGACACCTATGGGGGGATGGCCCGCCACGGCGGAGGCGCCTTCTCCGGCAAGGATCCGACGAAGGTCGACCGCTCGGCCGCCTACGCCGCGCGCTACGTGGCGAAGAACCTCGTCTCCGCGGGTCTCGCCGACCGGGTCGAGCTCCAGGTGGCCTATGCGATCGGCGTGGCCCGTCCGGTCTCCATCGAGGTGGACTGCTTTGGCACCGAGCGCGTGCCGCTGGGAAAGATCGAGGAGCTCGTCCGCGAGCATTTCGACCTGCGGCCCGGGGCCATCCTCCGCGACCTCCACCTGCTACGCCCGATCTACGCGAAGACGGCTGCGTATGGCCACTTCGGCCGCTCCGACCACGATTTCACCTGGGAGCGAACCGACAAAGCCGAGGAATTACGCGTCGCAGCGGGCCTCACGGCTGAGGTTCCAGCCGCTTCCTGAACGGGTAGAACCCAGGAATCATGGCCGTTGTCACGCCCGAGCGCAGGCGCGCGGAGCCCCCTCCGCCTGCACCCCCGCAGTACGAGCCGCCCCGCCAGCGGCGCGAGGTTCCCTGGGGCCTGATCACGCTGGGCGTCCTCATCATCGCCATCTTCGGAGGCGTGAGCTGGGTCAGGGGTGTGATCCCGGACTTCCACAACCCCTTCGCCGAGACCACGATCGACCGAAGCGGCGCTGCCGTTCTCAAGTCGATTCAGGACCTGCACGAATACCACGCCGCCACGGGCAACTTCCAGCAGATCGTCGACCTTCACCACGACACGGGCCTGCCGGACAAGCTCCTCGGCGACCGAACGCTGTTCGTCGCCGTGGGCTCGGTCGATGCACTCGTCGATTTCGGGCAGGTGGGGAAGGGAGGCGTCCAGGTCTCCGACGACCGGAGCGCGGCCACGATCACGCTCCCACGACCGCGGCTGTCCGATCCGGAGATCGACGTTGGTCGCAGCTACGTCTACGACCAGGATCGCGGCCTCTTCAATCAGATCGGCTCACTCTTCGGCAACGACACGGACAGCCAGCGCGAGGTCTATTTGCTCGCCGAGCAGAAGATCCGCGCTGCGGCGCAGAACGGTTCGGGCCTCGTCCCGCGGGCCGAGGACAACACGCGCAAGATGCTCCAGAGCCTGCTGCGCTCGCTCGGGTTCACCCGTGTCGTCGTCAACTTCGAACCGAGCTAGGCCCTATTTGGCCATGCCTGCAGCGGCCGTCGGGGTCTGACCCCCCGGTGTCTTGACGAGGCATGGCCCTAGGGAGCGTGGTTTCGGTGAAATCCTGTCCATTTCGGACGTGAAAACCGTCCGCTTCGGACGTCCAGGGGTCTGACCCCGGCTGTCGTTATCGGACGTGGAGGTTCTGACCCCGTCTACCGTTAGCTTGGCCGTACGAAGAGGCCGGCGGCGGCCTTCTCCTCGATCGCCCGCTCGCCGCCGTTCACCTTGAGCGTGAACTGGCCTGCGGACGGCGCAGCGCGCAGCTCGACGGTCGTCCCCGGCACGAGCCCCTCGTCGTAGTACCAGTGGAGAAGGGAGCCGTCGTGCTCCGCGAGGCGCACGATCTCCGCCCGCGAACCAGGCTCGAGGTCGGCGAGCGCCTGCAGCTCGCGGTTCTCCGCCTGCTCGAAGTCGGTGTCCACGGGCCACCCATGAGGACAGCGTTCGGGATCCCCGAGCTGCTTGGCGATGCGCTCCACCATCTCGTCCGTGAACGTGTTCCCGAGGAGGTCGGCCTGCTCGTGAGCCTCCGCGGCGGTGTAGCCCATGAAGTCGGTGAGAAGGCGCTCGATGATCCTGTGCCTGCGAACGACCCGCTCGGCCTGCACGCGGCCTTCCGCGGTCAGGATCGCCTCCTTGTGCTCGCCGCGCTCGATGAGGCCGTCCGCCTCGAGGCGCTTCAGCATCTCGCCCGCAGACGCGCGGGAGACGCCCAGCATGTCGGCCACGCGGACGGCCAGAGTGGACGCGCCCTTCGTGTCGGGACGGTACTCCCCAATGGGGAAAGCAAGGAAATAGATCGTCTCGAGGTAGTCGTCTACCGAGTGTCCCGCCGCCATCTCAGGGACAATCCTACCTCTGTCCAAGTTCGCCTCTGTGTATCCGCTCGTCACCGCCCGCGCCCTGGCGCGGCCGTTCACGTATCTCGCGGACGGGCTCGAGAAGGGCTCCGTCGTCGCGGTGCCGTTCGGGCGCGCACGTCGCCGGGGCGTGGTCGTCGGCCTAGGGGACGAGGTTCCGGCAGAGGTCGAGCCGGTCGCCGTCGAGCGGGTCCTCGGTGCGATTCCTCCGCCCCTCGTGGACCTTGCGCTCTGGCTGGCGGATTACTACGGCTCGACTCCCGCGCGCGCCCTGTCGCTGGTGGCCCCCCTCACCCGGGCGCGTCGCGGGGAGATGAGGGACCGTGCGGCCGATCTGCCGGGAGAGCCTGCGCCTGCAGCGCTCACGGATGAACAGGAACGAGCCCTTGCGACGATCACGAGCGCGCTCGACGGCGCAGGGGGCGCCTTCCTCCTCCACGGAGCAACGGGGAGCGGCAAGACCGAGGTCTACCTCCGCGCCTGTGCGGCGGCGCTCGAGCGCGGGCGGGGAGCGATCGTGCTGGTCCCTGAGATCGCGCTCACGCCCCAGGCCCTCGGGCGCTTCCGTGCACGTTTCGGCGAGCGCGTGGCCCTTCTCCACTCGGGCTTGACAGAAGCCGAGCGCCGAGACGAACGGGAACGCATCTCAACCGGGCAGGCCCGGGTTGTCGTCGGCGCCCGCTCTGCAATCTTCGCGCCGGTGGCCGGCCTCGGCCTGATCTGCGTCGACGAGGAGCACGATCCCTCGTACAAGCAGGAGTCCGACCCGCGCTACGACGCTCGCACCGTCGCGGCGAAGCGCGCGGCGCTCGAGGGGGCAGTGGCGATCTTCGGCAGCGCCACACCGCGGCCGGAGAGCTGGCAGGCGCTCGAGCGGCTCGAGCTCGGCGGTCGGCTCGGGAGGCGGCTCCCGTCGGTTCGCGTCGTCGACCTGCGCCGCGAAGCCGGGTATCCGCTCTCCGCGCCGCTCCTCGCCGAGCTCGGCGCCATTGCCGACGGAGGCGGCAAGGCGATCCTCCTCCTCAACCGCCGCGGAATCGCCCCTGCCATCCATTGCCGCACCTGCGGAGCCACGCGCCGTTGCGAGAGCTGCGACGTGGCGTTGACTCTGCACGGCGACGGGCTACTCCACTGCCACCACTGCGGCCGCCGCGAGGCCAAGCCCGCGCTTTGTCCCGACTGCGGGTCGCCGGAGCTCGCCCGCCTCGGAGCGGGCACCGAGCGGCTCGAGGCCGAGCTCGCCGCCCAGGTTCCCGAGCTCGAGCTGTTCCGCCTCGACACGGACGCGGTGGCCAAGCCCGCCGTCTTGGCCGAGAGGCTCGCGCGCTTCGCAGCTGCGGACCGGGCCGTGCTCCTGGGCACGCAGATGGTGGCGAAGGGCCACCATTTCGAGGGGGTCTCGCTCGCCGCGGTGGTGGACGCGGACACTGGAATGGCCATGCCTGACTTTCGCGCCGAGGAGCGCACCTTCCAGCTCGTCACCCAGCTGGCCGGGCGGAGCGGGCGGGACGCGCCTGGCCGCGTGATCGTCCAGACCTACCAGCCCGACTCGCGGCCCGTTGCGCTGGCCGCCCGCCACGCGGTGGAGGAGTTCCTGGCGGGGGAGCTCGAGCGCAGGCGCGAGCTGGGCTACCCGCCCTTCCGACACCTCCTCCGTATCGTCGTCTCGGGGCCTGACGCGGGAGGCCCAAATGCCGTGCTCGGCGAGCTCCGGGCGGAGCTCGAGCGGGCCGGGGGAGAGGCAGAGCTCCTGGGGCCTGCTCCCCTGCTCCGTCTACGCGGCCGCCACCGGGCTCAGCTTCTGGCGAAAACGGGCAGTCCGCGGCCGCTGGCGGCGCTCGCGGGCCGGCTGCTCAGTGCTGCGGCGCCGGCCATGCGCAAGGACGGCCTGAGCGCCTCGGTCGACGTCGATCCACAGGGCCTTTCCTAGGAGGGGTTGGCCTGATGAGGCCGGGAATCACGGTCGCCACAAGCATCGGTGCGTAGTTAGAACACGGGTTCGCCTCGATAAACTTCGCCCCGATGGGTGAGATCGAAGGGCAGATTCGAAGCGAGGAGCTCGACGCCGAGCGTGAAGCCCGGCGTCGGGCCGCGCTTTCCCTCGTTCGCCAGTATCCGGACCCGGTTCTGCGGATGAAGGCGAATGAGGTGAGCGATTTCGACGAGTCGGTCACCGGGCTCGTCGAGCGCATGACGCTGCTCATGGACGAGGCGCGCGGTGTCGGTCTCGCGGCCCCCCAGCTCGGCGTCCTCAGGCGGATTCTCATCTACCGGAAGGACGAAGAGGAGCCGGTCGTCGCGCTCGTCAACCCGCGGGTCGTCTCCACCGGCGAAGAGGTCGAGGTCGCCGACGAGGGCTGCCTCTCGCTCGGCGCCGCCACCGTCGTAGTCGAGGTCGAGCGTCCAACCGCGGTCAAGATCGAAGCTTCGTCTCCGGAAGGAGAGCCCATCAGCATCGAGGCCGAAGGGCTGGAGGCAAGGGTGATCCAGCACGAGCTCGACCATCTCGACGGCGTCCTGACCATCGACCGGGCGACACCGGAGCAGCGCCGCGCCGCGCTCGCCCAGCTCCGCCCCCAGCCCGTCCTCGGCCCGATCGGCTAGAAGTGCCCCGTCTGGCGATGCCCGCCAACACTCCTGGCGGCTGCAAAGCCGCTCGAGGCGCCGTCCTCGGTCGCCTACGTACAGCTTGGCGTACGCAGGCTCCCTGCGTCCTGGCCTCGCTTGCTTTTCGCGCGCCAGGAGCGGGGGAGCACCACCAGGCGAGGCACTAGCCATGAAGATCGCGGTCGCCGCGACCGCGCCCTTCGGGGCCGCGATCCTCGAAGGGCTAGCCGGGCGCGGATACGACATCGAGCTTCTGCTCACGCGGCCGGATAAGCCGCAAGGGCGCGGGCGCAAGAGGGCCGCGCCACCCGCGAAGGAGAGCGCGAAGCGCTTCGACATTCCGGTCGAGCAGCCCGACCGTCTCACCGCCTTTCCCGGCGAAGCCCGGGTCGTCGTCATCGCCGGCTACGGCGTTCTCATCCCGGAGAAGCTCCTTGCGGAACGTCTCTGGCTGAACGTCCATCCGTCCCTCCTGCCGCGCTGGCGGGGCGCGGCGCCGGTCGAGCGGGCGATCATGGCCGGCGACCGCGAGACGGGCGTGACCATCCACAAGACGACCGGAGATCTCGACGCCGGGCCGATCGCGGCCCAGCGCCGCTTTCCGATCGGGCCTGAGGACGACTCCTCCATCGTGTTCGGGCGAGCGGCCCAGCTCGGAGTGGAGCTCCTCGGCGAAGTCTTTGCCGAGCCCACGTTCGTGCCGCAGCCCGACGGCGCGACCTACGCGGAGAAGATCACGGGCGCCGACCGGGAGATCGACTGGTCGCGGCCTCCCGAGGAGACGCTCAACCAGATCCGCGCGCTGGCGCCGCACATCGGCGCGCGGGGGCTCGTCGACGGGCGGCGGCTGCTGGTCTGGCGCGCCCGGCCGGCGCGGGAGGACTCCCTGCTGGTCGCGGACGGCGTCGAGGTGCTCGACGTGCAGCGCGAGGGCGGCAAGCGCATGACCGCGGAGGAGTACCTACGCGGACGACGTTAGAACTCCATTCAGAATGAGACCCGAGCCGCCTGAATCGCGCTCGGCGGCGCGATGCGGCGTCCTCGGTCGCGTCCGTATTTCATTTAATACGAACGCTCCCTGCGTCCTGGCCTCGCACCCCCCATCGCGCCCAGGCGACGAGGCCCCATCCTGAAAGGAGTTCCGACGCTGAGCGCGCGCGGCGTCGCCTACGAGGTCGTTCGGCGCGTCTTCGAGGAGGACGCCTATGCCGACCGCGCGTTCCGAGCCCTGGCAGAGGGGCTGGATTCGCGCGACCGCGCCTTCGCCATGCAGCTGGCCTACGGAACGGTGCAGCTCGTCAGGCCACTCGATCTCGCGATCGAGACCCTCGGACGCCGGCCGCTACGAAAGCTCGACCCGCCTGTGCGGGCCGCGCTCAGGCTGGGCGCCTACCAGATCGGGTACATGGGCTCGGTCCCCGTGCACGCGGCGGTGAACGAATCGGTCGAGCTCGTGCGGGCGGCCGGCCTCGACCGTGCGGTTGCGTTCACCAACGCGGTCCTGCGCCGCGTGGGGGAGGGGATGGAGCGGTTGCTCGCCGGGCTCGGCGAGGGAACTCCGGCGGAGGCGGCGCTCAAGCACTCCTATCCGGACTGGATCGCGGAGGTGTGGTGGCGGGAGTGGGGCCGTGAAGAGGCCCTCGGACTCATGCGTGCCCAGAACGAGCCGCCCGAGACGGCCGTCAGGACCCGAGAAGGCCCGCTCGCAGTCGACGAGATCCCGCCGGAATGGATCGAGGAGGGTCGCGCGTGGCCACAGAGCCGTGGCTCCCAGCTTGCCGGGAGAGCGGTGGGGGCTCAGCCCGGCGAGCGCATTCTCGATCTCTGCGCAGCCCCGGGCGGCAAGGCGACACAGCTCGCGGAGGTGGCGGCGGAGGTCGTGGCGGTGGAGAAGCATCCAGGCCGCGCCCGCGAGCTGGAGGAGAACGCCGCCCGTCTCGGCGCGACCAACCTCAGCGTCGTCTTCGCCGATGCCCTCGAGCTGCCTGCCGACCTCGCAGGCTTCGACAGGGTGCTGGTGGACGCGCCCTGCTCGGGTCTCGGCGTCCTCAATTCAAGGCCAGATCTCCGGTGGCGGGCGCATCCGCTGCCGGAGCTCGAGTCAGCGCTGCTGGCGACGGGCCTCGAAAGGGTCAAGCCCGGTGGAACGGTGACTTACTCCGTCTGCACCATCCATCGTCCCGAGAACGAGGAGATCGTGGACGCGGCCGGGGCCCAGCCGGATGACCTCGGCTCCGAGTTTCCGGAGTTTCGCCATCCCCGCCGGCCGGAGTTCCTGCTGACGCTTCCCAACGTCCACGGGACCGCGGGCTTCTTCGTCGCCAGGCTCCGCAAATAGAGTCTTCCCGATGGCCTGGCGAGAATGGGTGCGGACGGCCGAGATCGAGCCGTCGCTCTACGCGGCGGATTTCGCACGGCTCGGCGAAGAGGTGGAGTACCTCCTGCACGCCGGCGCGCGCGTGTTCCATTTCGACGTCGGCGACGGGCATTTCGTCGAGCCGATCACCCTGGGGCCGGTCGTCCTCAAGTCGATCGCTCCGATCATCCACAGCGCGGGCGGGGTGATCGACTGCCACTTGATGGTCGACAACCCGGAGCACCACTTCGAGCAGATCAAGGATGCGGGCGGCGACAGCGTCACCTTCCACGTGGAGGTGTCCGCGGAGCCCTGGAACACGATCAAGAGGGCGCGCGACCTCGGTCTCGGGGTCGGCGTGGCTTTCAACCCGGAGACGGAGGTCGAGATCGCGGTCGAAGCGTCTCTGGGCGCCGACCTGGCGCTGTGCATGAGCATCCATCCCGGGTACTCGGGCCAGGAGTTCCTCCCGGACAGCCTGTGGCGCATCCGCAAGCTCCGCCAAGAGCTGCCGAGCTCGCTCTTCGTCCAGGTGGACGGCGGGATCACGGCCGAGAATGTCGCGGACGTACGCAAGGTTGGCGCCGACCTGATCGTCGCCGGCAGCGCGATCTTCGGGATGGAGGACCTGCCGCGCGCCTACGCGCGCCTCGTCAAGGCGCTCGAATGAGCCTCGAACGCGCGCTCGACCTCGCCGAGCGCGGTCGCGGGACGACGCACCCGAACCCGGTGGTGGGCGCCGTCGTCGCCCGGAACGGAGAAGTTGTGGGGGAGGGATGGCACGAGCGCAAAGGCGGGCCGCACGCCGAGGTGGTTGCGCTCGAAGCGGCGGGTGAGCGGGCGCGCGGGGGGACCCTCTACGTCACGCTCGAGCCGTGTAGGAGCTTCGGTCAGACGCCGCCCTGCACGGCTGCCGTGCTCGCAGCTGGGATCGCAAGAGTCGTCGTGGCCTCGCTCGACCCGAACCCGGAGGCCGGGGGAGGGCTGGAGGAGCTTCGCGCCGCCGGGGTGGAGGTCGAGCTTGCCGAGGGGAAGGTCGCCGAGCGGGCGCGTCGCCAGAACGAGGCCTGGCGGACCTGGATCGCGCAAGCACGCCCGTTCGTCACCTACAAGGCCGCGATCACCCTTGACGGGCGGGTGACCGTGCCGGGCTCCCGCTGGGTCTCGGGCGAAGAGAGCCGCCGGCGCGTGCACGAGCTGCGGGCGGCCTCCGACGCCGTCGCCGTCGGGATGGGGGCCGTTCGCGCCGACAACCCCCGCCTCGACGCCCGTGGTGTCGAAGCGGACCGGCAGCCGCGCCGCCTTGCGTTTGGGAGCGGGCCGCTCCCGGATGACTCCGACCTCGAGCTCCTCTCCGGGCCGCTCGAGGAGGAGCTGAGGCGACTGGCGGAGGAAGGCGTGCAGTCGCTTCTGCTCGAGGGCGGGCCGACCCTCGCAACCGCATTCCTCCGGGCCGGACTCGTCGACAAGCTGCTGCTCTACGTCGCGCCGCGTCTCTCCGGTGCGGGCCCGCGCTTCCTCGGCGACCTCGGCGCGCCCGTCGACCTCAAGGGCGTGGAGGTGGAGCAGGTCGGAGAGGACGTGCTCCTGACGGCCTACATCCACGAGCCCTGAAAATTGGACTTTGTGTTCCACGAGCACAATCCTGCCAGTGAGGAAAACAGGGCGAAGCGTCGGCCAGAAAGGCCCACGCATAGGCTTGTGCGCGTGAAACACAAGCGGCGCGTGACGCCGGGATATCGTTGCTTGCGTGTTCACCGGCATCGTCCGAGAGTTGGGCCGCGTCGCGGCCGTCGAGCAGGCTGACCAGGGGGTGCGGCTGCGCGTCCACGCGCCCGAGACGTCCGCCGGCCTCTCGACCGGCGATTCGGTCGCCGTCAACGGGGTCTGCCTCACGGTCACCGAGAACGGCGACGGGGTCCTCGCTTTCGACGCCGTTCCCGAGACGCTGCGACGCTCCAGCCTCGGGAGGCTCGAGGAGGGGGCAGATGTGAACGTCGAGCCGGCGCTCGAGGCTGGCGATCCGGTCGGAGGCCATTTCGTCCAGGGCCACGTCGACGGCGTCGGCCGCGTCCGCCGGGTCACCGATGAGGGCCTCGAGATCGAAGCCGGCCCGGAAATCCTCCGCTACTGCGTGGAGAAGGGGTCGATCGCGGTCGAGGGGGTCAGCCTGACGATCGCCGCGCTCGACGAAGAAGGCTTCACGGTCGCGCTCGTCCCGCACACGCGCGAGGTGACGACGCTCGGGCGTGCCGCCGAGGGAGACGAGCTGAACCTCGAGGTGGACATGCTCGCCAAATACGTGGAAAAGCTGGCGGCCCGCTAGCGCGCGTTACGATTCCCTTGTGACCCAAACCGCGACCGAAACGCCTTTCGCCACAATCGAGGAAGCGCTCGAGGATGTCCGGCAGGGCAAGTTCGTCGTGGTCGTGGACGCAGCCGACCGCGAGAACGAAGGTGATCTCACCATCGCCGCCCAGTTCGCGACGCCGGAGGCGGTCAACTTCATGGCCACGCACGGTCGAGGGCTGATCTGCCTTTGTCTGACGGACGAGCGTTGCGACGAGCTGGCGCTGGAGCAGATGACCGATCGAAACGAGACCCCGTTCGGGACCGCGTTCACCGTGTCGATCGAGGCTCGCGAGGGCGTCTCCACCGGGATCTCCGCCCAGGACCGGGCCCGCACGATCCAGGTTGCCATCGACCCGAGCAAGGGTCCCGAGGACCTCGTCCAGCCCGGTCACGTCTTCCCCCTCCGTGCCCGCGCCGGCGGAGTCCTTCAGCGGGCCGGGCAGACCGAGGCGGCCGTCGACCTCGCGCGCCTCGCAGGCCTCAATCCCGCAGGCGTCGTCTGCGAGGTGATGAAGGACGACGGAACCATGGCGCGCGTGCCCGACCTCGTCGAGTACTGCGCCCGCCATGACCTCAAGATGATTACGGTCGAAGACCTGATCGAGTACCGCCGGCGTACGGAGAAGCTCGTCGAGCGCATGACGTCCGTCCGCCTCCCGACGGCCTACGGAGACTTCACAGCGATCGCCTTCCGGGAGAAGCTGACCGGCAAGCATCACGTCGCGCTCGTCAAGGGCCAAGTCGAGGGCGAGGAGGACGTCCTTGTCCGCGTCCACTCTGAGTGCCTGACCGGAGACGTCTTCCACTCGCTCCGCTGCGACTGCGGCGAGCAGCTCGAGCAGGCGCTTGCGCGGATCGGCTCCGAGGAGCGCGGCGTCGTCCTCTACATGGCGCAGGAGGGCCGCGGCATCGGGCTCCTCAACAAGCTCAAGGCCTACGAGCTGCAGGAAAACGGTATGGACACCGTCGAGGCCAACCTCGAGCTCGGTTTCGCGCCCGACATGCGCGAGTACGGGATCGGCAACCAGATCCTCGCCGACCTCGGGCTCTCGACGATTCGAATCCTCACGAACAATCCGAAGAAGATCACGGGCATCGAGGGCTTCGGCCTGACCGTGGTCGAGCAGGTGCCGATCGAGATCTCGCCCAACGATGAGAACCGCGACTACCTGGAGACCAAGCGCACGAAGCTCGGCCACCGGCTCCACCACCAGGACCTTCGCTTCGAGGAGCCCGAGGGCGAATGACAGAGCGGGCTGTTGAGCAGCACGCGGCCGGCGAGCTCCGCATCCCCGAGGGAGTGGGCGTGTACATGGGCTCCCCGAATGGCGCCCGCCGCTCGGTCGGGATCGTTGTCGGGCGCTTCAACGGGGACATCACATCGAGGCTCCTGGACGGCGCCTTGGAGGCGCTCGGAGAGGCAGGGGTCCCGCGTGAGCGCATCGACGTGATGCCGGTCCCCGGGGCGTTCGAGCTTCCGCTGGGCGCGATGGCCTTCGCCAAGACACGCCGCTACGCCTGCGTGATCGCTCTGGGCTGCGTCATCCGGGGAGACACACCGCATTTCGAATACGTCGCCGGCGAGGCGGCCAGCGGGCTCCAGCTCGCTGGGCTCGAGACGGGCGTCCCCGTCGCCTTCGGCCTGCTCACGTGCGACAGCCGCAGGCAGGCCGAGGAGCGAGCAGGAGGCGAGAAAGGAAACAAGGGCACCGAAGCCGCGCGCACAGCCCTCGAGATGGCGGACGCGCTCTCGCGCCTGCGTGCCTCGATCCCTCGCTAGGCCCTGGCTATACTCAGCCGCTGACCATGTCGAAGGTATGCGCAGTCTGCGGGAAGGCCCCCGGCTTCGGCCATAACCGGAGCCACTCGATGGTGGCGACGAAGCGACGGTTCAACCCGAACCTCCAGCGTGTGCGCATCCTCGTCAACGGGGTCCCGCGCCGGAGCTACGTCTGCGCGCGTTGTCTGAAGTCGGGCAAGGTTCAGAAGGCGCTCTAGCGGTTCGCCCGGTGACGTTGCCGGGTTCCTGACGCGCGAAAAGAAAGCTGTGCAAGGACGCAGGGAGCGTGCATGCTTCGCAGCATGCTTGCGACCGAGGACGCCGACCAGCGACGCTTTGCAGCCGTCCAGGGCCGGGTGGACGTTGCGGGGTGAGCCGCTGGCTCTCGCGCGGGCGGCGTTGGCCGCCCTCGAGGCGAGCAGGCAGCGGATCGACGACCTCAACGTGTACCCGGTCCCGGACGGGGATACGGGGACGAACATGACCGAGACCGCGCGAGCCGTCGTATCGGCGCTCGAGCGCGGTGAGACAGACGTCGTGCGGGCCTCGCTCATGGGCGCGCGCGGCAACTCCGGGGTGATCCTCTCCCAGATCGTGCACGGCGTTGTGGAGGCGCTGCCCGAGGACGAGATCGACACGCCGGCTCTCGCGCAAGCGCTGCGCGGCGCCAACGACGCCGCGTACGCAGCTGTGCGCAACCCGCAGGAAGGGACGATGCTCACCGTCATCCGCGAGCTGGCCGAGAAGGCCGAAGAGCTCGCTGCCGGCGGCGTCCGCCCCGACCAGGCTCTCGCCAAGCTCGTCGAGCACGGCGAGGCCGCTCTCTCCCGCACGCCGGAGCAGCTGGACGTTCTGCGGCAAGCGGGAGTCGTCGACGCGGGTGGAGCCGGCGTGGTGGAGATCCTGCGCGGGATCGCGGCGCATGTCCGCGGCGAGCCGCTGCCGGAGGGCCTCTCAGGCACGGGAGCGCTCCCGCTCGAGGCGGTGCACCTGGAGCCGTCCAAGTACCGCTATTGCACCTCCTTCTTCGTCGAGGGCGATGCCGTCGATCCGGAAGACTTCGAGGCGAAGCTTTCCGAGCTGGGCGACTCGCTGCTCGTCGTGGGCGCTCCGGGAGCGGTGAAGGCGCACGTGCACACGGATGAGCCCGGCCGTGCGCTCGCCCTCGCGACGGCCGCCGGCGAGGTCGAGGAGATCGACATCAAGAACATGCACGTGCAGACCGCTCAGCGGACGCAGCGGCTCGAGCGGGAGGCCGGCGTCACCGGAGCAGTCGCCGTCGTCGTCGGGGGCGGGAACCGCCGGCTCTTCGAGAGCCTGGGCGCCGTTTGCGTGGACGGCGGCGAGACGATGAATCCCTCCACGGCCGATATCGCGGCGGCCATCGAGTCGCTGCCCGATATCGGTGCGATCGTGCTTCCCAACTCGAAGAACGTCGTCTTGGCGGCTGAGCAGGCAGCGGAGTCAGTCGACACGGACGTGCGGGTCGTCCCGACGCACACCCTGCAAGCCGGCCTGGGCGCTCTCGTAGCCTACGACTCAAAGCGACCGGTGGACGAGAACGCCAATGCCATGGCGGAAGCCGCGGCGGCGGTTCGGAGCGGCGCCGTTGTCCGGGCCTCCCGGAACGCTTCGATCGGCCCGATCGAGGTCGACCAGGGCCAGTTTCTCGGCCTCGTGGAAGGGGAGCCGGTGACGGTCGGCCCCACACTCGACCCGGTCGCACGCGAGGTCGTCGACCGGCTCCTGCAGGCGGATCCCGACGTGCTGACGATTCTCCTCGGAGAGGAAGCAGGCGACAGCGACGCGCTTGTGGACGCGATCCGAACGGCCCATCCCGAGCTCGAAGTGGAGGTGCACGAAGGCGGCCAGCTCCACTATCCGCTTCTGTTCGGAGTGGAATAGGCCGATACTTCGGGCGATGGCAGGCGCCGAGCCCATCGAGGTCGTCCTCGTGGAGGACAACGACGTCTTCCGCCAGGCGCTCGAGTTGATGCTCGAGGTGACCCCTGACATTCGCGTCGTGGCCGCGGTGGGCGACGGCGAAGCGGCACTCGAGGTCTGCCCGCGGGTGGATCCCGACGTTGTCCTCGTCGACTACAGGCTTCCGGGCCTCGATGGCGTGGAGACGACCGCAAGGCTGCGATCCGCGTGCCCCGCAGTGTCGGTCGTCGTCTTGACGGCCGCGGCGGAGACGGGAGAGGTCCAGGCCCTCATGGAGGCCGGCGCCGTGGCGTGCCTGACCAAGGACCGGGGGCTCGAGGAGATCGTCGGCGCCATTCGCGAGGCAGCCGGCCGCGGTGCAGCTATCGGCTGAGAACACAGCCGTCGTCCTCGACTCGACGGCTGACCTGCCGGACCCTCAAGCGCGCCACCCCAACTGGCGCCTGGTGCCCCTCTACGTGCGCTTCGGCGACGAGACCTTCCGCGAATACGTGGACATCTCGGCGGAGGATTTCTACCGGAGGCTCCGTGGGAGCTCGCAACCACCCAAATCGTCTCAGCCGTCGCCCGCCGACTTCGAGGCCGTGTTCGACTCCCTGTCGGAATACGAACGGATCCTCTGCGTCGTCCTTTCCTCCAAGATCTCGGGGACGTACGAGAGCGCGCGTCTGGTGGCGGAGCCTGCCGGCGAGCGCGTTCAGGTGATCGACTCGGGCGTGACTTCGGGCGGGACCGTCATTCTTGCGGACGCGATTCAGCGCCGCCTCGACCGAGGAACCGAGGAGAAAGAGGTCGATGCGCTCGTGGAGCGCTTCAAGCGTCAACGCGGCCTCCTCTTCACGGTCGACACGCTCGAGTACCTGATCAGAGGCGGCCGGATCGGGAAGGCGGCCGGCCTCGCGGGTCAGCTGCTGTCCGTCAAACCGATCCTCGTCCTCGACGACGGCGAAGTGGCCCCGCTCAAGCGCGTCCGGGGACGGAGGAAGGCAATCGCGGAGATGGAGCGGCTCTTCGTCGAAGGATCGCAGGACGGTTCGGGACTGCATGTCGGCGTCGCCCACGCCGATGCCCAGGAGGATTGTGAGGAGCTCGCTGGGCGGGTGCGCGCGGCCCGCCCGCACGCATCGCTCGACCTCGTCCTGACGCTCGGCCCGGTGATCGGGACGCACGGCGGCCCGGGTACGCTCGGGCTCTTTTGGTTCCAGGACGAGTCCGGATAACGTTGCTCCTTCATGGAGCACCTTGTTCACTGGGACGACGTGGAGCCGTCCCGCCGGGCACTCGGCCACCTCGCTGTCACGACGCGTGATCTCGGCACCCCGGCCGGCACCGTCGGCGTCGGCGTGACCCGTTGGGAGGTGGATCCCGGCAGGTGGTCGACTCCAGCCCATGCGGAGCTCGTCGAAGAGGAGATCTTCTACGTCCTCGGCGGCTCCGGGCTCGCGTGGATGGACGGGGAGACGTACGAGATCGGGGAGGGCGACTGCATGGTCTACCTCGCCGCTGAAGAAGCGCACACCCACATGGCGGGCTCCGACGGGCTCGACATGCTCGCCTTCGGAATGCGCTCGTATCACGCGGGGACTCTGCTCCCTCGTGCCGGAACCGTCCGGATGGATCCGGCGTGGCTGGATGCGTCCCCGGACGTCCGCCATCCGTGGGAGCGCGAGGCCGCTGCGGGCGAGCCGGAAGCACCGTCGCCGAAAGAGCGGCCCAGGAGCATCGTGAACTTCACGGATGTGGAGCCGCTCGATGTGCGCGGCGCCGCATTCGATCGCGATCTCGGACGGACCGCCGGCTCGGAGCGCACCGGGCTCTGCCACGTGAAGCTTGCTCCCGGCAAGAGGGGCGCGCCGCATCACTGCCATTCGGCCGAGGAGGAAATCTTCGTCATCCTCGAAGGCAGCGGGATTCTCTATCTCGGCGACGACGAGCATCCCGCGCGGGCCGGGCACGTGATCGGCCGGCCGCCGGGGACCGGCATTGCGCATTCGTTCCGGGCGGGGGACGACGGCATGACCTACCTCGCCTACGGAACCCGCGAGACGAACGACATCGCGTACTACCCGCGCTCGAACAAGGTCAACTTCCGTGGAATCAAGCTCATCGGCCGCATCGAGCGCTTGGATTACTGGGACGGCGAGCCGCCCCCCGAGTAACGTCCGGGGCGAGTCGTATGCTGGTGACGCCCTGGCCCTCTTCGTGAGCACGCGCCCAGCGCTGGCCGGCTTTGCTGGTATGGACCAAGGTGCGCCGGAACCCAGGTTCAGAGTGGACGAAGAGGCCCCCGTGAGCACGCTCTCCGGCGTGGGCCCGAAGGTTGCCGAGCGGCTGGCGGCCCTGGGGATCGAGAGCGTCCGGGACCTTGCGGAACACGTTCCCCGCGACTTCCTGGACTGGTCGGAAGCGAGAGGGTTCGCGGCGCTTCGACTCGGACAGGAGGCGACCGTCGAGTGCACGGTCGAGCGGGCGCGCCTCCGACCGACACGGCGGCGCAATCTGAAGCTCGTGGAGGCGGCGGTCGTGGACGGGGAAGGCGGTAGGGCGACGGCGGTCTGGTTCAACCAGGCCTGGCTGGCCGAGCGTCTCGTCCCCGGAACGCGTGTCCTCGTCCACGGCCAACTCCAGGCCGGCGGCACCTTCAAGGTCGAGCGTCACGAGCTGGCGGGGGACGGCGCGGGCCTGCACACCGTCGGGCTCGTCCCGCTCTATCCCGCGAGCGAGGCCGTCTCGACGACGAAGCTCCGGGAGCTGACCGAGCGTGCGCTGCCACTCGTCCGCTGGTATGCCGATGCGCTTCCCGCGGCGGTGCGTCAGCGGGAGAAGCTTCCTCTCCGCGCTGATGCCCTCGCCGCTTACCATCGGCCAGCGCGGCTCGAAGATGTGAGAAGCGCTCGTGAGCGGCTCGCCCTGGAGGAGTTGATCGTGCTCCAACTAGGCCTCCTGCAGCGGCGGCGCGAGCTCGAGGAAGAATCCGTCGCGCCTGCTCTCGGCGCCCCGGGCGAGCTCCTCGCGGGCTACCGCAAGGCGCTTCCCTTCGCGTTCACCCCCGAACAGGAGCAGGCGATCGTCGAGATCGACTCCGACCTCCGAGGAACACGTCCGATGCAGCGGTTGCTCCAGGGCGACGTCGGCTCGGGGAAGACCGTCGTCGCGCTTTACGCTCTTCTCCGAGCCGTCGAGCGCGGCCATCAGGGGGCGCTCATGGCTCCCACGGAGACGCTGGCGGAGCAGCATTTCCTCACGGTCGAGCCGATCTGCGCGGCCCTGGGCGTGCGCGCCGCGCTCTTGACCGGGTCGGTGAGAGGCGAGATCGAGGACGCTGACCTCGTCGTCGGGACGCACGCCCTGATCCAGGAAGGCGTCGAGTTTCGCTCGCTGGCGGTTGCTGTCGTCGACGAGCAGCACCGCTTCGGCGTCGAGCAGCGGCGGGCGCTCGGCGCCTCGACGCCTCACGTCTTGCACATGACGGCGACTCCGATCCCGCGCACGCTCGCGCAGACCGTCTACGGCGACCTCGACGTCACGGAGATCGCGCGTCCGCCCAAAGGACGCCGGCCGGTCGTCACGAGCTGGGTCTCCCACGAGCGCGCCGCCGAGGCGTACAAGCGGCTCAGGCGCCACCTACAGGAGGGACGTCAGGCCTACGTCGTCTGCCCGCTCGTCTCCGAGTCCGAGGCGATCGAAGCGCGCGCGGCCGAGCAGGAGGCCGAGCGGCTGCGCCAAGCGGAGCTCCGCGACTTCCGAGTGGGCTGTCTCCACGGGCGGATGCGACCGGCCGACAGGCGCGCTGTCATGGACGAGTTCAAGCGCGGCGAGCTGAACGTGCTCGTAGCGACGACCGTGATCGAGGTCGGCGTCGACGTCCCGAACGCAACGATCTTGATCGTCCAGGAGGCCGACCGCTTCGGGCTCGCACAGCTCCACCAGCTTCGGGGCCGGGTGGGTCGCGGCGCCGAGCAGTCCTACTGCTTGCTTGTCTCCCGCCCCAAGGAGGAGCTGACGGAGGAGGCGCAGCGGCGCCTGGAAGCCCTCGTGGCGAGCTCGGACGGCTTCAAGCTGGCCGAGGTCGATCTCGAGCTGCGCGGCGAGGGCCAGCTGCTCGGGACGCGCCAGTCGGGGCTTCCCGACCTCAAGTTTGCGAGTCTGACGCGCGACCGGAAGCTGGTCGAGAAGGCGAGGCGATGGGCCGAGGAGCTTGCTACCGACGAGAGCGACGCCGTTCAGCCTCTTCGCCGCCAGGCGGAGCGGCTGAATGAGGATCATCGCGGGTTCGCATAA
>WNFV01007862.1_pt1 | contig 26537 bp, 26 predicted proteins | sample 5400101 | NCBI WGS metagenome assembly WNFV01 (sample SAMN13153361, study PRJNA577476) | soil metagenome | isolation source: 115 cm soil or saprolite under grassland replicate 1 | place: USA:California | collected 2016-06-15
CCTCGCCGGCGTCAAGGTCGTTCGTCCGGCAGGGCGCTCCACCTTGACTCCGGCTTCGGGTCCGTCGTCCCCGGCAGCCAGGAGGTGATGCCCGGGAGAGGCCTTGACACCGGCCCGCCCTTCATAGATGACCTGCGGAGACGGCGTGCCAGGGAGGCTCCCGGTCGGTCGTCGTCGGGGCGGGCGGATTCGAACCGCCGACTTCCTGGCCCCAAACCAGGCGCGCTACCAGGCTGCGCTACGCCCCGCGGCCCGATTGTAGGGGTCGTCCCACGCCCTGACTGGTCAGATCCGGAAGCTGCCCGCGCCGACGATGGCCACGCCCCCGCTAACCCGGACACTCCAGGAGTCACCCTCGGGCTCCACCTCGACGTGGAGCACGCTGGGCCTGCCCACCTGGTCGCCCTGGCGGATCGCGAGCTTCCCGGGCATGCCGCCGACCCCCCGCGCCGCCAGATAGGCGCCCAGGGGCCCCGCGGCCGAGCCGGTGGCCGGGTCCTCTCCGATCCCCAAACCGGCGTCGAATAACCTCGCGGTCGCGCCATGGTGGGTCAGTGCGAACAGGTAGATGCAGTCCGGTCCGTAGCGCTTCCACAACGCCCGGAGGGCGCCGTCGTTCCGGGTGGCCCCTCGGAGCGTGGGTTCGTCGCGCACCGGGACCAGCAGGTGGGGCAGCCCGGTCGAGACGAGCTGCGGTGGCAGGTCAGGATGCAGGTCAGCCGGGGTAAGCCCACCACCTGCCGCGACTTCGGCCAGGTCATCGATCTCCGGGCCGAGCGTCGGTGGCAACTGGTGCATCGTGGCGAACCCGCGGTCCAGGTCCACCTCCGCGGGGAACTCGCCTGCCGCGACCACCTGCCTCAGCGGCGACCTCACCCTTCCCTCCGCCACCATCACGAACGCGGTCCCGAGCGTCGGATGGCCCGCGAACGGGAGTTCCGCGTCCGGCGTGAAGATCCGCATCGAGTACCGGTCATCGTCGTAGACCGTGACGAACGTTGTCTCCGAGAAGCCGATCTCACGAGCCAACGACTGCATGGTCGCAGCGTCGAGCGATCCCGGCTCAGGGACGACGCACAGCTGGTTCCCTGCCAGCGGGCGCTCGCAGAACACGTCCACAAGGCGGAACGGGACCTCGGTACCGGGAGGGCTCGGCCTGCGGTGCATGCAGGGCAACGTATCGCAAGCCCAGCCCCCCGACCCGTTGCTACCGTGGTCTCTATGGAGGGGAGGCCAGAGCGCCGGTACCGCGACGGCGCGCGAGCCGTGGCCCCACTCGCCGTCGCGGTCCTCGGGTTCGGCATCTCGTTCGGCCTGCTCGCTCGCTCGGCGGGCATGAGCTGGCTCGCGCCGATCGTGATGTCCGCGACGACCTTCGCCGGATCGGCGCAGTTCGCCGCGGTCTCGATCCTGGGGGCGGGAGGCACGGTGTCCGCGGCGGTCACCGCGGCCGTCCTTCTGAACCTCCGCTACGGACCCATCGGCGTCTCGGTGGCGCCGTGGCTCGACGGGCCGGCGTGGTGGCGCTTCCTCCGGGCTCAGCTGGTGGTGGACGAGTCGTGGGCCGTGGCGGCCGAGGGCGAGGGACGGTTCGATCCCCGGATCCTGGTCGGCGCCGGGCTCCTGCTCTACCTCGCGTGGGTGGCCGGAACGGCCATCGGGGCGGTGGGCGGCCAGGCCCTCGGTGACCCGAAGACCCTCGGCCTGGACGCGGCCTTCCCCGCGCTGTTCCTTGCGCTGCTGCTGCCGCAGCTTCGGAACCGGCGAGCGATCCTCGCTGCCGTCCTCGGAGGGGCCATCGCGCTCGCCCTCATTCCGGTGGCGCCGGCCGGTGTCCCGATCATCGCGGCGAGTGCCGCCTGTCTGATCGGGGTGGGCCGGAAGTGACCGACGCCTGGATCGTCGTGCTGGCGGTGGGAACGACCACCGTGGCCATCAAGTCGCTGGGGCCGGTACTACTGGGGGGCCGGTCCCTGCCCTCCGCCGTTACCGGGGTTGTCGAGCTGCTGGCACCCGCAGTTCTGGCCGCCCTGGTGGTGACCCAGGCGCTGGCCAGCGGTCAATCGATCTCCCTCGACGCCCGCTTGGTGGGGATGGGCGCCGCGGGGATCGCCCTGTGGCGCAGGGCGCCCATCCTCGTGGTCATCGTAGTGGCCGCGGCCGCGACGGCCCTGACGCGCTTGCTCGGCTGAGGCCGGTCCGCTGCTACGCTTGCGGCTGTTCGCGGGCGTAGCTCAATGGTAGAGCTCCAGCCTTCCAAGCTGGTGGTGCGGGTTCGATTCCCGTCGCCCGCTCCATCGCCTACTGGGCGCCTGCTCGACCGAGGAAGAAGCCACCGAAGGAACTATCGCCCTTCCACCTCCGTCGCCTCCTCGTCGGTCATCCACGGCGGGCGGACGCGGTGTCCGACGGTCGAGATGTGATTCTCCTCGACCTCCTCGCCGTACTCCCAGGCCTCGGCCCGGCGGATCGCCAGGATCTCGTTGATCTCGCCCGCGTGATAGGACCAGTGCCCAGCCACCATGGCCACGATGTCGTGGAGCGGCGCCGTCTCCCCCCAGTGGACCGGCCGCGGAGCCTCGAGGTCGACGGGCTCCGCCGTGGAGGCGAGCCATCGCCCGTAGCTGCGCTCGAACCAGGCCACAACTTCCTGGAAGTACGCCTCGGTCGGCTCGATCGCATCGCGCATTCCGCGGGGCCAGTCGGTCTGTTCCCAGCGCCTCGGCTCCTCATCGAACGCGCAGGAGTGGTACACGGCGCTCCATCCAGCGACGTGCTTCATGAGGCCGAGGATCGAGCGAAAACCGCCTGCCGCATCCAACGCCTCATCCAGCGACACGTTCCGGACGTTGTCCACGAATGTGTCGTGCGCGGCCTCGAGGACCGCGTGCGCGAGGCGGTGTTGCTCCGCCATGGTGGCGTCAGCGAAGGCCCGTGCGAAGGTCCATGTAGTTGGTCTCGATCGAGACATACTTCTGCCAGGCCTGCACCCACCCGTCGTCCGAACGCGCGAAGCGGTAAGCCGGGGTGGCCGGCGCGTTCCGGTCCCAGATCCCGAAGTACTCGCGGCCGTAGCCGAGCAGGTATCGCTGGCCAGAGTGCGTGAACTCCACCTTCTCCTCCGGCCCGGCCTGGGTCGCGGGTACCTGCTGAGTGGGGAACGCGGTCGCGGCGGTCGGTTGCGGGCCGCTCGTGGCCCCAGTCACGCCGGCGGGTGGGGTCTCCGCTCCGGCCGGAACGGTGTCCACGAGCCAGGTCAAGCAGTACCGGCACCTGATGGCCTCGTCGTGGATCTCCTCCACGCAGTACGGACATTTCTTCATCGACGGCTCCTCCGGTCCGAGGCCCCCAACGCTACACGGTGCGGGGTACCTTGAGCACCTCGCCGCCTTTCATCACGAACGCGACGTCCGTGAGCCTGGCCACATCCTCCAGGGCGTCCCCCTCGACGGCCACCAGGTCGGCGAACTTCCCGGCATGGACCGAGCCGATGCGGTCCTCCCATCCCATCAGCTCGGCGGCCGCGATCGTCGCGCTCTGCACGGCCTGCATCGAGGTCATGCCGAACCGCACCATGTACGGCAGCTGCCGGGCGTTCCAGCCGTGCGGATACACGCCACTGTCAGTGCCGAAGGCGACCTTGACCCCCGCCTTCACCGCCTTCTGGAATCCTTCGCGTTGGGCGTCGGTCGTGTCCTCGTTCTTGCGCAGGATCTCCTCCGGCCATCCGCGACGGCGGCCCTCCTCCTCGATGTAGTCGCCAGAGTAGATGTCGGCCACGAGGTAGGTCCCGCGCTCCGCCATCAGCTCGATGGCCTCGTCGTCCACGAGCGAGCCGTGCTCGATGGAGCGGGCGCCGGCGCGGACGGCGCGCTTGATGCCCTCCGCCCCGTGCGCGTGCGCCGCCACGAACGTCCCGTACAGCGCGGCCTCCTCGACCGCAGCACGGATCTCGTCCTCGCTGAACTCCGGAGCACCCGGCGCGGTCCCCCGCGTCAGCACAGCGCCAGTGGCGATGACCTTGATGAAGTCCGCGCCTCGATGGAGAATCTCGCGGACCACCCGCCGGATCTCGTCCACGGAGTTCGCCACCCCGAACCGAAGCTCCCGCGGGACCTCGAGGTCCGGGGCCACCGGCGGGATGTCGCCGCCGCCGCTCGAGACGGTGACGAACGGTCCGGCGCACTGCATCCTCGGCCCGACGACATCGCCCGCGTCGATCGCGTCGCGGAGGGCGACGTCGACGAAGGCCCGGAAGGTCCCGACGTCGCGGACGGTGGTGAACCCGGCCATCACGGTGTCGCGTGCGTTGCGCACGCCCGTGAGAGCTTCCTGCGCGCCCGTCCGCATGAGCAGCCTGGCGTACTCGCCCCCTTCCAGCTCCCCCACGAGGTGCGCGTGGCAGTCGACGAGGCCGGGCACGACGGTGTGCTGTGACAGGTCGATCACCATGGCGCCGTTCGGATACCGGCCCTGGTCGGGACCAACCGACTCGATCCGCTCGCCGACGATCTCGACGACCTGCGCCCGAAGGACCTCGCCGACGACCGTGTCGATCAGGCGACCGGCGCGTACGACGGTCGGCCTTTCTGGGGTCATGGAGCGAGAGCTTAGCCAAGGAGGTCTTGGCCCGAAGGGTTCAAGGCTCCGAAGGAGGGGGTCGATGAGGCGGAGGTGAACACGTATCGACCGGCCAGCGGATCAGGGACCCGTCGTCTCCTCCCGGTCGTCCTCATCTTGGCCGCGTTCGCCTCCGGGTGTGCCTCGGGCCGGACTTCGCCATCCGAGAGCCCACCGGCTCAGCACTCCGTCACCGAGCCGGCAGGTTCGACGTCTTCACCGGTTACCGATGGCGCGACGCCCAACGAACGCTTCCAGTCGTGGCTGAACGGCGGGGCGCGCCAGGGCGCATACAGCCTGTGGTCCTCGGGGGACCTCGGCGGCGGCCCGCCCGCCGGGGCCACCGAGAAAGAGCGCCGAGCGCTGTTCGAGAAGTGGCTTGCGGCGAACATGGACGCCCTTCGCAACGCGTGGGACCGGACGCAGGTCCTCCATGCCCAGGCCGACCTCCGAACCGCCATGGCAGTGGCGCTCACCTACCGGGTCGATCACTCAGGCTTTGCCGGCCTGACACCGGGCGAGGCGGGAGCGATCGAGCCAGCCCTGGCGTTCAACGTCTCCGAGACCGTGGTCGGCGAGGTAACCATCCGAATCGCGACCCAGGGATCGGTCCTCCTGACCACCGAGAGTAGGTCGGGCCAGGTCCTCTGCATGGCATACCGAACCGATGGGGTCTCCTACGGCACCAAGGATGCCAAGACCCTCGGGGGCTGCCACGGTGGTGGCTGGCTCACGTAGGACGAGGCGCCGCGGGCCGGGGGCTATTCCTCGAGGCGGAAGGACAGATCCGCGGGGACCTCGGCAACGTCCATCTGGGCCTTCTGGAGCTTCCCCGAGTAGTCCCAGTTCATCGCCTGCCATCTCGTGAACTGATCGAGCACCCAGATGCCGGCCTGGCGCGAGCCGTTCCCCGACTTGCCGTTCCCGCCGAACGGCAGGTGCGCCTCGGCGCCCGAGGTCGAGTTGTTCACGCTCACCATCCCCGCACTGATGCGCTCCCGGAACCGGAACACGTTCAGCGGGTCATGGGTGTAGATCGACGACGACAGCCCGTAGCCGTGGCCGTTCGCCAGGTCCATGGCCTCATCGAACGTGGCGAACGACCCCACCCCGACGATCGGTCCGAACGTCTCGGACCGGTACAGCTCGTCGTCGGCGCCGACCCCGTCCACGATCGTCGGGTGGCAGTACAGGCCGTCCGACGGCTCGCCCACGAATCCCTGGCGCGGGTTCTCGGCGGTGATCCGCCCCGTCCCGGACGACCCATACAGCTTGTGGTGTGGCCGTACCAGATCGATCCATCCCAGGAACCGGTCGCAGAACCGGCCGTTCATCATCGGCCCGTAGAGGACGTCCTCCATGGGCTCGCCGATGGCTGCCCCCGCGACCGCCGCGGAGAACCGGGACAGGAAGTCGTCGTGGACCGACTCGTCGACGATCACCGTCCCGAGCGAGGTGCACCGTTGCCCGGCGGTGCCGAACCCGCTGAACAGGGCGCCCTCCACGGCGAGGTCCAGGTCCGCGTCGGGCATGACCACGAGGGGGTTCTTTCCCCCGAGCTCGAGGCAGGGCGACTGGAAATGCCGTCCACACAGCTCCCCGATCCGGCGTCCGACGTCCGTCGAGCCGGTGAACCCGACCTTGTCCACCAGCCCGTCGTCCATGGCCCGCTCCAACCCGGTGAACGCCGTCGGCCCGTCGGCCAGCACCATGTTGAAGACGCCCTCGGGCAACCCGGCGTGGAGGATCAGCTGGGCGAACGCCTCGGCCGTGGCCGGCGTGTACTCGGCCGGCTTCCACACCACCGCGTTCCCGCACAGCAGCGCCGGCACGATGTACCAGGACGGCACGGCCACCGGGAAGTTCCCGGCCGTGATGATCACCGAGACGCCCACCGGCGCGCGGAACGTGAACAGCTGCTTGTCGGGGAGCTCCGATGGGACCGTCTGCCCGTACAGCCGACGACCTTCGGACTGGAAGAAGGCGCACGTGTCGACGACCTCCTGCACCTCGCCGAGCGATTCGGTGAACGGCTTGCCGATCTCCCGCGTGAGCAGCGTGGCCAGGGCCCGTTTGTTCTCCTCGACCAGGCGGCCGAGCTGTTGGACGGCTCGGCCCCGCACGGGCGCCGGCACGTGCGCCCACGCGTCCTGCGCGCGACGTGCGGTCCGACAGGCCTCGACGAACGTTGGAGCGTCGGCCAGGGACGCCTCCGCAACCACCTCGTCGAGATGCGCGGGGTTCGGCACGGTCATTTGGCCGCCGGGCGCTCCTTCAACTCCGCTCCCGCCGATCAGCGACGACACGGTCCTGGTCATGACAGGAACGTCCAGGCCTGCTCGGCGAGGCCGGCCCACCGCTTCGAGTGCTCGAGCGGCACCATCACCCACCCCTTCATGGCCCGTCCCGGCATCGGCTCGAACGGCTCGACCCCCTTGAGCTTCAACGCGGCGGCGACGTCGTCGGGGGCCAGCTTGAAGGTCATGGCGTCCCCGTACGTGCCGGCGAACACCTTGTCCCGGATCTTCAGCACGGGCATGCCGAACATCTTGGACCGCTTCGCCCCTCGCTCGACGAAGCTCTCGGCCACCCGGTCGAACTGCGCCCGGGTCTCTTCGCCGATCTTCGGCATCTTCACCGGTCGATGGTAGGACCAACCGCCGCGGCCACCAACAGGCCGGCGCGGTCTCGGCCTACAGCCTTTCGGGACCACCGCCGCACTCTATGGTTGAGGCAAGCCGATCGATGTTTCCAAGAGATGAGGAAGGACGATGCCCCGGATCCTGGCCGTCGCCGACGAGGTGGAAGAGTCGCTGGGGCGCGAGGCGCTGGTGCGGCTTCGGCCCGACCTCGTGCTCTCCGCCGGCGACCTCCCGTTCGACTACCTCGAGTACCTGGTGACGGCGCTGAACGTGCCGCTGCTCTACGTCCCGGGGAACCACGACCCCAGCCTCCGGGAAAGACGAGAAGAGCTGGCCTGGCCACCGAGCATCTCACTGAAGGACGCCCGCGATCCCGTCGGGCCGCTCGGGTGCACGAACGTGGACGGGCGGATCGAGGACGTGGGCGGCATTTGGGTGGCCGGCCTCGGTGGGAGCATCAGGTATCGGGAGGGACCGAACCAGTACACCCAGAAGGAGATGCGTCGTCGGGCGCGCCGGTTGCGGCGCCGGGTAGCGGTTCGAGGACTCCGCGGCCGCCGCGGCGTCGACGTGCTGCTCACCCACGCTCCTCCGCTCGGGGTTGGCGACGAGGATGACCCGGCGCATCGGGGGTTCGAGGCCTTAGTGGAGCTGGTCGAGCGGCTCTCGCCGAAGCTCCTGGTCCACGGTCACATCCATCCGTACGGGCAGGCGAAACCTGACCGTCAGCTTGGTACGACGACCGTGGTGAACGCCGTTCCCTTCCGGCTGCTCGAGGTGGAACCGTGAGCGACAGGCCGTTCGGACCGTCCTCCACGTTCGGACGGGCACGTCGGCAGGAGGCCTACCGCCGGCTGGCCGACGTGGTCCGCAGGCGCAAGCCCAAACCATTGCTCGACCTGGACGACGTGGGCAAGCGCCTCCGCGTGTTCGAGCAGTCCTACGTGGGGGTCCGCCCCATCCCGGTGTCGAGGATCGTGGGGACCCTCGGGCGGACCGGCGACTTCGACCGGGAGTTCCTCCCTCGCCGGGGTGACATCCAGTCCCGGTGGGAACGGGTGGAGCGGGCGTTCGACCAGGGTGACTTCCCGCCGATCACCGTTTTCGAGCTCGACGGCTCGTACTTCATCGTCGACGGGCATCACCGGGTGGCCGTGGCCCGCCAGCGCCGCATCGACTACATCGACGCGGAGATCACGCGCCTCCGCAGCAGGTGGCCGCTGCCCCCCGACGCCGACCTCGGCCGGATCATCATGGAGGAGCAGCGGCAGCAGTTCATGGAGGAAAGCGGCCTTGAGCGGGCCCGCCCCGAGGTCCGGATCGAGTTCTCTCGGCCCCAGGGATACATCGAGCTCCTGGAGCAGATCAAGGTCCACGGGTACAACGTGATGATGCAGCGAGGCGAGATGCTGACACCACAGGAGATCGCCGCCGACTGGTACGACCGGGTCTACCTGCCGACGGCGGAGGCCATCAAGCGCGAGGGCTTGTGGGAGCTGTTCCCGGAGGCGACGAAGGCGGACCTGTTCCTGTGGGTCACGCACCGACGGCGCGACCTGTTCCCCGAGCGAGGGGGGATGGAGACGGAGGAGGCCGTGCGGGCGGCGCGCGACACGAGCCCGAAGCCTACCCTCAAGCCCCGCCTGGCGAAGCGCCGGAAGGAAGACTGAGTCGGAGGGCGGGCGCCCGCCCAGGACATCCGTTCTCGCCGACGCCAGTGCCAACCCCACTCGCTCCAACCGTCGGCCCTCTTGATGACGTGGAGCGTGAGGGCTGCCGGGGGAACTCGCCGAGAGGGTCGGGGGTCGGATCCACCGAGCCGAGAGTCCTTTCAAGGGACCTGTCACACCGACAGGGGTGAGCGGCATAGTGGGTCGGAGCGTTCCGACGGACGACCGGGGGCCCATGTACGAGGAGCTCAGCGACGGGGAGGTGCTCCGCCTGTCGCGCGAGGAACCCGAGGCCTTCGGGGCGTTCTACGGGCGGCACGCGGAGACCGTGCTCCGGTACTTCGCCAGGAGGACCCTTGACCCCGAGGCGGCGGCGGAGCTCACGGCCGAGACCTTCGCCCAGGCCTTCGCGTCGCGGCGGCGGTTCCGCGACCAGGGCCGCGGCGGGCTGGTGTGGCTCTACGGCATCGGCAGGCACCTGCTGAGCCGGTACTTCCGGACCGGGGCGGTCGACGCCAGGGCCCGACGGCGGTTGGGGGTGCCGGAGCGCTTGATCTCGGACCAGGACTACGAACGGATCGAGGAGTTGATCGACTTCGAGCAGGTGGGACGGGCCATCGCCAGCGCGTTCTCGGTGTTGTCGGAGGAGCAGCGCGATGCGCTGACGCTCCGCGTGGTCGAGGGGCGGCCGTACCACGAGGTCGCCGAGCAGCTGAGCTGCACGGAGGAGACGGCCAGGGCTCGGGTGAGCCGCGGGCTGCGGCGCCTGGCTCGGGTGCTGGACGTGCCCCAACCCGAGACGGAGCTCGAAAGGTAGGAGAGATGTCGACCATCGCATTCTTAGAACAGCTCCACGAGGATCTGCTCGACGCGGGCTGGCGCGAGTCCCTGCCGAAGGGAGGGAGGGTTCACAGAGGCGGTCGCAGGCTTTCGGTGGGATGGCTCGTCGCCGCGGGAGCGGTGGTGGCCATCGTGGCAGCGGGGACGATCGGCTGGGTGGTGACGAACGGCGGCCGCGCGTTGAGGAACCAGATGGCCGCGATGTCCCGTCCGGGGGCCTCGCCGACCCACGCGCTGGCCGGCCAGCTGGGGGTCCCCTCCGGCGAAGGAGAGTTCTCCACGATCATGGCGAGCCAGCCCGGCGTGCTCGATCAGTCGGCGGGGGCCGTGGCGCCAACCATCGGTGGGAGCCCCCTGGGCGACCTCTCGTTGATCGTGAAGACGGCGAGGCTCTCGGTGGTCGTCGAGCGTGACACGTTCGCCGAGCGCTTCCAGGACGCGATGGACCTCGCAACCGCGAACCAGGGTTACGTCCAGACCTCGACCTCGCGAGACGGCCAGTTCGGCTCGCTCGTGATCCGCGTCCCCTCGAGCCGGTTCGAGGAGACCTTGCGGGAGCTCAAGGAGCTCGGGATCGCGGTCGAGGGCGAGACGGTCAGTGGCGAGGACGTGACCGCCCAGCACATCGACCTGCAGGCGCGGCTGCGGATCTCGCGCGCTCGTCGCACCGTTCTCCTCCGGCTGATGGATCGGGCGAACACCATCGAGCAGACGCTCCGTGTGCAGAACGCGCTCGACGACGTTCAGCTGCGGATCGAGGAGGTCCAGGGCGCGCTCAACGTCCTCGACTCCAGGGTCTCGGAGGCCACGATCCGGGTGCAGATCCGTGAGACGGGTGTCGAGCCACTAGAGAAGGACGTGCGGAACCCGAGCATCCCGGGCGCGTTCGATCGGGCGATCGCGGGGTTCTTCGCGGTGATCGCCGGAACCGTCGTGGGGCTCGGCTACCTGATCCCGGCGCTGGTGATCGGGCTCGGCGTGTTCCTGGCGGTGCGATTTACCCGCAGACGCCTCACCTGATCACATCTCGTCGCGGCCCTCATGAGGGCCGCGAGAGCGGAACCTCGTCAGCGTACTCGAGGCCGCCACCACGCGAGAACCAACAGCGTCCTGCCCCAGTCTCCTTTTGCGTGGAGCCGGCTCCCCACGAGCCTCGCCCAGCGAGCAGGCGACGATGACGATCGATACCCGAAAGGAAGCGCGGTCCTCCGGCCCGGGGGGGCTCTCGTTCCCCCGCCCGGGAGGACGGCTTGTGGCTGCCCTCGTTGCACTGGCCCTCGCGACGGTCGGCGTCGCCTTCGCGATCGTTGCGTTCCGAACGGGCGCGGAGCGCCAACCTGAGGCCATGGCCTCAAACGTCGTGCTCCCGGATGGTCTCGGCGCGAGCAGGATTGCGATCGGCGAGGACGCGGTCTGGGCGCTCGCATCAACGGGCGAGAACGGGCTCGATGTCCTGGTTCGTATCGACCCTGCGACGGATCGGGTCGTGGCAACAACGTCGCTGGCGCCCGGGCCCTGGTTCGAAGCCGCCGGCGCCGAAGCGGTCTGGGTCGGGTTTCCGAGCTCCAATATGATCCAGAGGGTCGATACCGCCACCAACGAGGTGACCGGGCAGATCCGGCTACCCGGAGACGGCGTCACGTCGATCGCCGCGGATGATCAGGCGGTGTGGGTCGAGGTGATCCATGACCGCTCCGACCAAGGCCTTCAGAACCTCGCCTCGCTGGTACGGATCGACCCGCGGACGGGCGACGTCGTGGCGACGATCCCGCTGGAAGGCCTGTCCGGGTACGACGATGAGATCGCCATCGGAACAGGAGCCGTGTGGGTCGCGGGCGTGAACCTCACCGGACCGAGCGAGGAACGAGGAGCCGACCTCCTGCGGATCGACCCGATCACGAACTCGGTCAGCGCGGTCCTTCCAGTCTCGGCGTTCAGCGTTCAGGCCGGAAGCGATGCGGTCTGGGTGACCGCACCGGCCGACGGCGTTAACGACTCACTCCACCAGTCGGAGGCCTGGGTGACACGAGAGATCGATCCAACCGCCGACGAGATCTCGGCCCCGACGCCACTGCCCGGAAACGTGTCTGGGGTACTCGCCGTAACCGCAGATGGCGTCTGGTTCTCCGGATACGACGCCGAAGGTCGGACCCACCCCGTCCGGCTCCTTGACGGGGTATTTGACAGGTCCGCTCCACCCATCGACGCTCTGTACACGGACATGGCGTTCGATGGAGCTACCGGCACGATCTGGATTGCCGCTAATCAGTGGGCTGAAGCGTGTCGACCGCGGGTAAACGGCCGCTTGGACACGTCGGGAATCCGCTCATCGCAATCGACCCACGAGCGAGACACACCGCGTGAAGGGTCGCCTTCGAGCTTCCGGCGTACCGAGCGGCCTGTGCGGTCTGGGTCTGTCGCGCGGAAGTGTGACTTGCACCGATGAGACCTTCGGATTCGGCACAGTGGCGCTCGCTTCGGGCAGCACATGAGTTTTCAGCTGTCATGCGGTGAGCCAACCGCCACGAGCCCGTTTCCGCAGGTCATCGAGCGCCGGTAGCTCAGTGGACAGAGCGGCTGCCTTCTAAGTCAGCGGGGTCAAACGGCGTGCTGACCTGGGGAAATGCACCTCAGACGTGAGCGAAACGGGCCCAGTTATCCGCTGAGAGACAGCTGATGCCTGGCGGGCGGTCCGCTGCAAGAGGCCCGCTGGACCTTTGTTTCGTCGCCTCGATGTTCGACGCAGCCAATGAGAAGGGCAGCGGGCCAACATTCGACGGTGGCGGCAACAGACAGCCAGCTCCGCATCTTTGAACGGACGACTGTTCGACGGCGATCCGCAGGGGCTCGTCCTCGCGCCGCACCAGGAGATCGTCGTTACCTTCGGGACGACGGCCGACCTTCCCGATCCGATCCCCTCCTCCTAAGAGTTCGCTCTGGGTCTCTAGGTCACTCGGCCTCTCCGGGTAGACTCGGGAACCGTCCTACGTTGTGCCAAGGAGGTTGGCCTTCATGGCGGTCGTGAGTTCCCGAGAGCGGTTCATCTCGTGGAGTCCGGCGACGACTGCCAACGTCGCGCTGGCAGTGACTTCGCTCGCCGCCGCAGGCATCCACTTCGCCGTCATGGGTGACCACTTCGCGGAGTGGTTCTTGGCCGGCCTGTTCTTCTCGGTGGCCGCCTGGCTGCAAGCACTGTGGGCAGTCGGGGTTGTGGTCTCTCTAGATCGCCGCCTGCTGATGGCTGGACTCGTGGGGAATCTCGCTGTCGCGCTGATCTGGACCATCTCGCGAACCCGCGGCCTGCCGATCGGACCGGAGCCCGGCACGCCTGAGGCGCTCGGCTTTGCCGACGTTCTGTCGACCGTGCTGGAGGTGCTGCTCGCGGCGGGCTGCGTCATCCTCCTTGCCGCTAGGTCGCCGATCAAACTTCCAGGCGGACGGACCGGGCTCGCCGCCGTGTTCGCCCTAACGCTGGCCTTGGCGCTGCTCACCACTACCGCCATCGCCACAGCTGGGGGTCACGGCGGGGAGCAAGGCGCCCACGAGACCGAGACAGTCGGGCCAGAGCAGGCTGTCAGCCGCGTTGACCTCGGTGCCGGAAGACAGCTGGCAGGCGTTCGTCGACTCGGGGCAGATCCACTTCACCTTCTTCGCCAACGGCGGGGAAGAACTCCCCGTCTCGTCTCTCGCCGTCGAGGGGACTTCACCCTCGGGCTCCACGCTCGACCTGGCGCCGGAACGGTTCGGTCCGGGCCACTTCGTGTCGACGGCTGAACTGGAGCCGGGCGAGTGGCAGGTTCGGGTCACGGCCAGAACTGCTGAGGGTGAGCCACTGCGGGGAACGTTTGCGGTAGACGTCTGAGAGCAACGAGCGGCTCGCGATCGGGTCGCCTGGGTAACACATCCCACCTTGGAGCACTACAAGGTACTGTTCCACGGGTCGGCGAGGGACCCCATGACGCATCGCCTCCTGGAACTCGGCCACCCCGTCGTGGGCGCGGATCAGACTCCCGAGATGCATGCCCAGTTCGAGGAGCGGAGAAGGTGTTGGCCGAATCCGGTAATGCTCGACGATCCCCCGATACTCGATCGCGTAGCCAGCAAGAATGGACAACACCGAGTCGTTGAGGCGTTCCGGCCGGTGGATCGGTTACTGTCTCGCTTGTAGGGCTCGCACAGGCAGGGGCATGTCGGCCTTCACTTGCCTCACTCGGCCGTCGTGCTCGATCAAACTTCCCACGGCAAGGAGGTCTCCGACGCCGCCCACTCGACACCAGCAGAGGGCTGCCAGAAGGGACAGGCCGTCTCCGAGGTTAGGATCGTCGTTCTCGAAGCAGAACCGGCGGAACGGCGACCAACAGCCGAACCCGTGCGACGAGGCCCAGAGTGCCAACGGACATTCCGGTGAGGGCAGCGCCGAGTCCGGCCAGGGCGTCGGCCCTGCTGCAGGGGCTACTCATGGCTCGGATTCCGGCCTCGACCACCGCGGAAGCCACCGCCCGCCCGGCTAGGCGTTCGCCGTGCGATCTGGAGCCGGTTACACACTTCAGCCGTAGCGAGGCCTGGCATGCGGGCCTCACACTTTCCTCCCATGCCCGGCGTCTCCCGCTCGCCGAGACCCTTCCGGGCGCGGGTTCGTCGGATCGCTGGGGGGCTCGCGTTCGTCGCGCTATTGGCAGCGGCATTGCCCCAGCCGGCGACGGCGTTCTCGGATCCCAAGCTGAAGAAGGCGCACGAGCAGCTCCAGAGGACCCGCGACAGGATGCACGCGCGGACGGCCAAACTGCTCGTCCTCCAGAAGGACATGAACACACTGGCCACCGAGATCTTCAACACCTACCAGAAGATTGATGGGAACCGGATCCGCATGGGCAAGCTCCAGGCCCAGATCAAGCCGCTCCGCAAGCATCTGGCCGTCCTCAAGAAGCACCTGGACCAGCGGTCCCGTGAGGCATTCATCATGGGACCGGGCGCGCCCATCCTGTATCTGCTCACCGCGACCTCAGCGGCAGAGGCGGCCTCGAGGATCTCGCTGCTTGACGAAATGAGCCGGCGGGACGCCGTGCTCGCCGAGAAGGTCACGGCCGCCCGGGACACTCTTGCTCGCAGCCGAGACGCCCTGGGGCGCGCTCAGATGGCGAACCGGATCCTCCTCGACCAGCTCGCGGCCAACCGCAAGGAGCTGAAGGCGAGGATGAAGGAGTCCCGGCGGCTGCTGGCCCTGCTCGAGACGCGCAGGAATCTCATCCTGTCACAGATCTCCGCGGTCCACCCCTTCGCGTTCTGCCCCGTCGATGGGCCGCACGCGGTCACGAACAGCTTTGGGGTGTGGGTCCATAGGCCCAAGAAGTGGGGCGGGGACCACATCCACCAGGGCGCCGACATCATGTCGCCGGAGGGGGCGCCGATTGTGGCTCCCTTCGACGGAACCGCCACCGACGCGACCAACCACATCGGCGGCATCGCGGTGAAGGTCTACGGGGAGTTCGGGTACGTCTACAACGCGCACCTGTCCCGCCTGGGCACGCTCGGAGAGGTCAAGGCTGGGACGGTGATCGGGTTCGTGGGGCACACCGGCGACACCGGCGCCAACCACGACCACTTCGAGTGGCACCCGAACGGGGGCCCGGCCGTCGACCCCTACGACTTCCTGATGAAGGTGTGCTGAGTCCTTTCGGCGATCTCCACGTTGACGGAGACTTCGGTCTGGCCGAGCGGTGGCCCGGCCGAGTTCCGTCCATCGGTCCACACCGGGTAGACCACCTCGTCAGACACCGCCAGCCCGTTGTAGTCGCCGATGAAGCACCCGCACGTGAAGAATGACTTGTCCGGGTTCAAGGCCACAGTGCTGATGTAGAAGTTCGTCCAGGTCGCACCGGCTGTCGGTCGATAGGGCCGTGAACGTCCTGATCAGCTTGTTTTCGGGGTCCAGGCGGTTGTCGAACCAGATGGCGTGATAGCGACCCCTCTCGTCCACGGCGATCTCCGGAAAGAACTGGTCCCCGGCTGCTGTTCCGGCGACTCCTGACCCTTGCCGTGGACGCCACCGGCATACGGCCTGATCGAAGGAGCCTCGGTCAAAGTCGCCGTCTCGTTCACCGGAACCGAGCAGGAATGCCTCAGATGCCTCTCAGCAGGATTCCTGCAACGGCCGCCAGGAGCACGAGGATCGGCTCCCTGTTCTTGAACCGCCAGACGAAGAGCAGGCTGATCAGAAGGATCGCGAGGGTCCGGAGGTCCACGACGGCGCCGCGGGCCAGAACGATCGTCGCCCCCCCGATGGCACCTGCGGCGGCCGCGGTCGCTCCTTTCACGAACGCCTTCACTCGCATGTTGTCCCGGTGGCGGATGAACCACCGACCGGGGACGACGACCCCGAGGTAGATGGGCGTGAAGATCGCCACTGTCGCGACGCCCGCTCCGGCGAAGCCACCGACCAGATAGCCGATGAACGTCGCGGTGATCACCACCGGCCCCGGCGTGATGAGGCCCATCGCCACCGCGTCGAGGAACTGCCGCTCACTCAGCCAGCCGTGCTGCACGACGACGCCTTCTCGCAGGAAGGGCACGATCGCGAGCCCGCTGCCGAAGATGAACGCTCCCGCCTTGAGGAAGAAGAGACCGAGGGCGAGAAGCGTGCCCGCAGCCGCGGTTCCCATCCCGACGCTGAAGTGCGGCGGCACGGCGGCGAGGACTCCAACGTTGCCACCGACCCCCGGCTTCAGGAAGCGGGGCGGCGCCTCCCACACCACCATGACCAGGCCCGCGGCGATGAAGAGGACCGCGATCTCGGCGCCGGTCAGCGCCGTGACGGCGAGGATCCCGACGGAGATGACCCAGAGCCGCACATCGCGCTGATTGGTCAGGCGGGCGAGCTTCACGGCGGCGACGGCGATGATGGCCATCACCGCGGGGGCCACGCCGTAGAAAATCGCCAGGACGACCGCCAGCCCCTGGTACTGGACGTACAGGACCGCTACGGCCAGCACCAAGACGAACGAGGGCAGGATGAAGATGAGGGATGTTCCCAGTGCGCCCAGGGCGCCACGTTGCAAGTACCCGACCCACATGACGACCTGCGCCGCCAGCGGGCCCGGCATCGTCTGCCCGAGCGCGACGCCGTCGAGGAAGTCCCGCCGGCTCAGCCAGGTGCGCTTCTCCACTAGATCGCGCTGCATGTAGCCGACCGTAGCGATGGGCCCGCCGAACCCCCACGTCCCGAGCCCAAGGAAGTAGCGCAGGAAGCGGGCGAAGGGGACCGATTCGCCCGCGGCGGCCTCCTCGGGCATGGCGGGCTTGCTCACGCGGTTGCTCGCTTGCACCAGGCATACAGGGCGTCGTACACAAAGGAGCCGCGCTCCAGGAGACGGTGATCGTCGTCCTCGACGTCGAGACCGCCGGAGCCGATGGCCTCCAGCCCCGCGCCGAGAGGGTCGCTGTCGCGATCCTCCGACACGTCGGCGGCGTGCACGATCCTCGCCAGGCGGACGAGCGCCGAGTCACCGCCGAGATCGAACTCGTCGATGAGTGTCTCGAAGCTGCACTTGCTGCCTCGGTGGGTGTACTCGGCGCCGGGTGCGTCGAAGGAGTGAGCGCCTTCGCGCTCTGCAACGACGAGCACTTCGTCCCGTGCGACGTAGAGGATCTCCGCGTCCGGGTCGATGAACTTTCTGATGAGCCAGGGGCAGGCGATCCGATCGGTCTTCGGGCGTTCCCTCGTCACCCACTTCATGACGGCTCACTCCCAGCATCGCCCGGCTTCGGTACTTACCAAGCAGCTTACCGGCACCCTGGACGCAGGAGACTCGGGGGCCTCGGTCGACCCGGCTCGGGGGGCCGCAGACCCGTCAACGATCTCCCGGTTCCGAAGTGGAAAGCATCTCCTGGGACCTTCACACTTCGGGGGTCTTCGGTATGAGGACTCTGCGGCCAGCAGAGGCAGCACCTTTCCTTGCCATCCGAGGGCTACACTCCGGTGGGCCGATGACGAGGTTGAACATCGCCGACGTACTTGCGACCTGACCGGTTGACGAGGACATCCTGCAGCGTCTCGGGACGGCGGACATGACCGGAGCGACGGAATCCGTGATGCGGCAACCGTACGCGGTTCCCGAGACCAAGCGGGCGGCGGCGCATCGTCTTTTTGCGGGTGGCCGTCGAGAGACCGGCTTGATCGCCCAAGTGCTCCGCGCGCTACTGGATCTGGGTCTCGCAGTTCGTGAAAGTGTCGGTCCCCGGCCTCCCGATGCACACGTCCGTGCCGCGTGCCGTTGAAGGTGCCCGAACCGGTGACGAGACCGGTCAGGGTGATGCCGTTGTAGGCCGCCGGCTTCTCCTCGTTGACGTTGACTCGTTGCGACCGATCGGCGGCGTGCGAAGACGCAACGACGTTCGATGCAGTTCTTCCAGCGATTCCTTTGATACCAAATGCCGCGGCCGGCCCGGGGCGTGACCGTCGCAACGTCGCAGGGCACGGCGTTCAGCGTAATCGAGTCACCACTGCGGGCGACCGTGGCGGTCGCCGTCGGCGACATCCACCGTCACGGCGTGTGGCGGGTCGTAGCAGCCCGACACGGCCCCAGCCGGGCGCGGCATCGAGCGCTATAGGAAGGATCCCCGCGACCACGACGAGAACTCGTGCGCCCCAACGAGACAGCGACACGATACCCGCACGAGGACGCGGGGTCTCGTAGCCTTGACGAGCGACCGTCTACCATCGAGTGAGCGATGCGCCATCCGACCGCGTGGCCCGGGCCGTAGCGGAGGCGAGTGGGTCCCCGATGCCTTGGCTGTGGGCGATCGTGGCTCTCCTGGTGGCACTGGGCTCGGTGCTCGCCATGGCGGAGACCTCTGTGAGCCGCATGACGAGGGTCCAGGCGATGACCCTGCGGGACGCCGGGCGCCGAAACGGCGAGACCCTTGCTCGGATCCAGGAGGACCCCGCCCCGTACCTGAACGCGATCTACCTATGCGTGATGATCGTCCAGAACGGCTCGGCGATCTTCGTCGCCGTCCTGGCAGAACAGACGTTCGGCGAGCTCTGGGTCACCGTTCTTTCCTTCGCGTTCACCATCGCCTACTTCGTCGTGGTGGAGGCGATGTCCAAGACCTTCGGCATCCTGCACAGCGCGAGCGTCGCGCTCACCCTCGCGCCGGTGGTGTGGGCCCTCGGCCGGGCGCTCAGAGTCCCGACCCGGTTGCTGATCGGCTTGGCGAACGTGCTGCTTCCCGGCAAGGGGCTGAAGGAGGGCCCGTTCGTGACCCCCGAGGAGATCCGCTCCATGGCCGAGGTCGGCCGGGAGGAAGGGACGGTTGGAACGCAGGAGCGGGAGATCATCCACTCCCTGTTCGACCTCGGCGACATGCTGGTCCGTGAGGTCATGGTGCCGAGGCCGGACATCGTGGCGGTCCCCGCGACGTGCACGCTCCAGGAGGTCCTCGATCTCATGCTCGCAAGCGGGCATTGGAGGATCCCCGTGTATCGGGAGGACCCGGCGGACCTGCAGGGCGTGGTCTACGCGGAGGACATCCTGCAGCGTCTCGGGACGGCGGACATGACCGGAGCGACGGAATCCGTGATGCGGCAACCGTACGCGGTTCCCGAGACCAAGCGGGCGGCGGAGCTTCTCACCGAGATGCAATCCCGGCGCGTGCACATCGCGATCGCGGTCGACGAGTACGGGTCGACCGCGGGCTTGGTGACGCTCGAGGACGTCCTGGAGGAGCTGGTCGGAGAGATCGCCGACGAGTACGACCGGGAGGAGCCGAGGGTGGAGGACCTCGGCGACGGGACCTACCGCGTGAGCGGCGGCCTGCCGATCAGGGATCTGAGCGACGCCCTGGGCGTCGAGCTGCCGGAGGATGAAGCGGACACGGTCGGTGGCCTCGTGTACGCCTTGCTCGGCAGGGTGCCCGAGGGGGGCGAGACGGTCCGCTGGGTCGGCGTTCGTTTCACGGTTGAGGAGATCCAGCGGCGGCGCATCGTCTTTTTGCGGGTGGCCGTCGAGAGACCGGCTTGATCGCCCAAGTGCTCCGCGCGCTACTGGATCTGGGTCTCGCAGTTCGTGAAAGTGTCGGTCCCCGGCCTCCCGATGCACACGTCCGTGCCGCGTAACCGCAAGGAGGGTCCCGGAACGCCGTTGCAGTCTCATGGCCTTCTCCCGGCGGCGGATCATCCGACATTCGTTCCATCGGCATCGACGGGTCGACGGATGATGCCTAATCCTCGGTAGCGACCCCGCCGACCGGCGATCGCCCTTCGCTGGCGTCGCCTGCGTCGAGGGTCTCGACGCCCCGTTGCCAGACGGCGAAGGAGCCCCGGTGGGTGCGAGCCGGCCGGCATCTCCGGCAGCGCGTCGACCCGATCGACGAGCGATGCGACCCGGATCGATGGCGGCAAAAAATCCACCCAGGGAACCGTAAGGATTCCACCCTGGTCGCCTCTCATGTAAGAAAGGGCTGGATGTGCGCGTGGACATGAGCCCTCGTGGCGAGCTGGAGCGCCTGTACAAGGACCAGCGGGACCGGATGTGGCGAGCCGCGTTCGCGATCGCCGACGACCGGGAGGTGGCGAGCGACGCCGTGGCCGAGGCGTTCACGCAGGCGCTGAGAGGGGGAGACGCGATCCACTCAACCGAGCACTGGCTCTGGCGAACAGTCTTGCGGATCGCCGCAGGGTCCGTGCGCGTCAGCCCTGGGGCATCAGGCGACTGGTGGCGGTGTCAGCCCTGGGATCGGGCTGCCATGAGATCGTGTACTGGGACGGGTGGTCGATGATGTCTCTGGCGACAGCCTCGCTCACGGATCGGTCGAAGGGTCCCCCGTCTCGGCGAGAAGGAGGCGACCATCGCAGCCGGGACCTCTACCGGGTGTGACACGTCTCGATCGGGGGAACCGTGCGGGGATGGCGTCTGCGTCGGGTCGCTGGTCCCCGACGGCTGACGGCACCTTCTTACCTGAACTTGTGCCGGAGATGGACAGCGAGCCAGATCGCCAACAGCCCGCCCTGGACGACCACGACCGGCGTCGCGACATGGACTGACGGGACGAGCCGCGCCACGACGAGCCCCACGATGGCAGCGAACATCGCCGTCAAGGCAAGCAACATCTCCGCTCTGCTGGACCCGGCCATGGGTTCGGGTCCATCTTGACGTGCTGGCTGCTCCTGGTGCAAATCGGTGTGTCACGACCGCGCTTGCGCCTATCACGAGCGGGTCTGGCTGAGTATCATGCACGTCGGCCGACGCACGTGCGACGGAGTAGATGCCCAACGGATTCTTCCCTTCTGCCGGTTCGCCCCGCGTCCCGGCGGAATCAGATTCCCGCACGCCCCCTCAGCGACGATATCCATCCCGGCGGATCTTGCCATGCCGCTCGGTAAACCCGGTCCACAAGCCTTCAACGTGCGGAGATTTTCGGATTCTGTGCAATGGGGCCACGAGAATCCATCGGGTTCGAACACCGTGCTTACCGGGTCGCTGCTACCCACGCAGGTGTGGTTCGTCGGCTGATGCTTTTCCAGATCGTGGCGAGGAGGCCGTCGTTCGAATAATCACGGTGCCCGGCGGCTTCGAGGACTTCATGCGAGAGAGGCACGAGGCCGAAGGCGACGCGTGGGATACGGTCGCCGCTCGGTACTGGATCCGGATGCTGCCAACCGCGTAACGGCCGGTCGTTGGCGGCACCGGGCGGGCCTCGCTCCCCGGCCGCAGTCTGACTTTCCCTGAAAGGCCCGCGAGCCGATGACTGGTAGAGATGCGGGAAGACCGTCCTACCTACCGACCGGGCGTCCGGGAGGACTTCGACCGGCTGTTCCGGGACAGCTACCACAGGATCCTGTTCACGCTCACCGGGGTCCTTCGCGACCCGGGCGCCGCCGAGGAGTGCGCCCAGGAGGCGTTCGTCCGCGCCTACCCGGCGTGGGGTCGGTGGAAGCCCGAGGCCCCGGCCGAGGCGTGGGTCCACCGCATCGCGCTGAACGTGGCCATCTCCCACAGGAGACGGGAGCGTCTCCGCGGCCTGGGCGAGGTGCTCAGGCGAAAGGGTCCCCCCGAGCTCAACGGACACGACCCGGAAGGCGCGGTGGTGCTCACCGAGGCCCTTCGACGCCTCCCGCCGAAGGATGCCGCCCTCATCGTCCTCCGCCACCACCACGGCTACTCCAACTGGGAGATCGCCGCCGCCCTCGGGGCGCCCGAGAGCACCGTCGCGTCCCGGCTGGCCGCGGCCAAGCGGCGGCTGCGGGCCGAACTCGGATGGGAGGAGGTTCGTTAGTCCGGCTCGCTCGGGCGTTGTTATGGGGATGAAGTTCGACGATTGGCTGGAAGAGGAGCTGCGGCAGGGGGCTCGTCAGGTGCACGGCCGGCCCGTGGGCGCGCCCCGCTACGCGAATCTTCCGCCCCTAGCTGGAAGGAGCCCCATGATCCACGCCCTCGCAGCAGTCGCCAAGTCCAAGGTGGCCATCGCAGCGACCGCCGTCGCTCTCGCGACCGGGGGTGGTGTTGCGGCAAAGGCCGCCATCACTGGCGACGCGAACCCCTTCCACTGGGGCCATCAGGTCAGGCAACAGGTCATCTCCTGCAAGGACAACCTCGCCCCGGATGAGCACGGTATCGGCCAGTGCGTCAGCGACTTCGCCAAGCAACACGGTCAGCAGGTGCGCGAGGCCCATTCGCAGGCTGGGTCCCACTCGCAGGCCGGGTCCCACTCGCAGGCCGGGTCCCACGGCCTCGGCGAACCGACCACGGGACACACGCCGGCCGGGACGCCGACGTCTCCTCAAGCGGGGCAGCCCGGCTCGTAGCGGGAGAACTCTCGTGGTCTCGACCAGCTGGAGTCGCCGCCCACGGGTGTCTCAGGCTCGCCCGGCGGGCGGGTGAAGCCGGCTCGTCACCGCTACGAGGGCTGGAGTCCTCCGGGTCCATAGACGATCAAGGTCGCTCCTTCGTCGCGCGAACGAGATATTGACTCCAGCTCGGCCCGGCCGAGCCCCTGGGGCCCGGAGCACTCTCATGATGGTAGATGCGCCCACCCCTGCGCAGCTCGCCCTGGATGCGAACGTCGCCCCAGGGGGGTTCTCCCTAGCCAGGCGCAGGACGAGGTCATGGATCTCGGGGTCGATTGGAGTGCCGCCGAACTCCTTTCTCCCTCGGTAGGTCCACTTCTGCAGCACACGCTCTGGATGCCAGTGAAGGCGCGTCTGCGGCGTGACCATCAACGAGGCCCAGCGGTCGCGGGGCAGGAGCCGACTGGCCGCCGCGAGGAATGCTCGGTTGGTTGGGCGAAGGTGCGGACGCCTGATCTGCCGGCGTGAGGAAGCTCAGCTGGTGACGCAGGACCGCGATCTCGACCTCTTTGAAGGTGACGGGCGAACTTCCCAGCGCTTCGACCGATCAGCCTGCGGAACACGAGATAGAGGACGGACCCAGACCATGGGGCGGCGATGGTACCGATCCGCTGTCCACCGAGGCGAATCGGACTTGTGGCACCCTTTCAGGTCATCGGGGTCGGCATCCGAAGACAGCAGAGGTGCGAGGGCGGTTCTGGACGGCTCGAGCGTCGGGGGCGACGCTGCGGGAGGCCAGCGGCCGTTGGCGTATCCAGGTCGGCGCCACTACTGGCTAAGGACTCGGGTGGGTCCGGCCCAACGGTACTGTGGAACGTCGCGGGAGGGTAGAAGGAGAGGATGCGCAGCAGGGCGAGCGTGCTCGCGGGCCGTTACGAGATCGAAGGGACGCTCGGCGAGGGCGGCATGGCCCTGGTGTCCCGGGCCAAGGACCTGGTCCTCGGCCGGACCGTGGCCGTGATTCGTGGTCATACGCGCCGATAGATCGCCACCTGCCACGCGGGTCCCACTTGCATCGAGGAATGGCGTCGGAACCCCATCCTCCCTAGGACTCGATCGATCGCGTCAATCGGCACAACGGCGGCACGAATGCGCTTGCGCTTCAGCCGCATCACCAGGTTGATGGCCGAGATGACGATCCTCACGAACGGCGTGTTCCTGGGGATTACGATCCCGTAGAGCCGTCGCGCCCGCTCCGCGGACAGCGCGGCGAGCCGCTCCCAATCCGGATACACATTCAGCACCCGCTCCAGGGTCACAACATCGGCCGAAGGCACCGACGGTGCCAGCTCGACGAAGTCGCCGTGATGGTATGTGACCCGGCCCCTCAGGCCGCGGCGATCGCTCTCCTCCCGTGCCGCATCGAGGTATGCGAATGATGCGTCCACCGACGTCGCGCTTACGGCGCCGGCCGCAAGCAGCTCGTGCTGGATTGCGCCGATCCCGCCGCCGATGTCGAGCAACGTCGTCCCCTGCACTCCCTCGGCCTCCAGGGCCTCGACCAAGGCGCGCGTCCACGGATTCGGACCCTTCTTCCGGTAGCTCCTCAGCTCAGCGGCGGCGATCTTCTCGTCGTAAGCTTCGAATGGATTCGCGGTCGTCTCCATCGCATCTCCTCGGCGCGCACGGTGGCCGGCTGGGCGGGTCTCGAGCGATCGCGACATCGCGCTCCTCCTTTCCGAGGGGAACCTCGTTCCTCTCGTCGTGAGGAAGCGTGGACTGCTAGCGGACCTCTCGCATCGGGTGTTCACCCCATTCCCGGATCGCGAACCGAGAGCGTGGGCTTTGGAGCTACGGATGCTCCGGGACGAGACCGTGCTCGATGGCGAATAGCGTCGCCCCGACGCGGGTGGAGACGCCAAGCTTGTCGTAGATGTGCTCCACGTGGTGACCGACGGTCTTCGGGGAGATGAACAGGATCTCGGCCATCCTCCGGTTCGACAGGCCCCGGACCATGAGGCGCAGGACCTCGACCTCGCGGTCGCTGAGGCCTCCTGGCAGCTCGGGCGTTCGCTCGGCCTGCTCGGTATGTACCCCTGAGGCGAGGAGCGCCTTGGCCACGTCGCCGTCGAGCCCGCCCCGGCGGACCTGCCTCCGGATCTCCTCGCCGGCGGCATCATGGGCGAGCGCCTCGCGGTGCGGTCGCGGCTCGATCTTGGCGTGATAGGTGTCGGCCGCCGCCAGGATCCGAGCCCCTACCGGCAGGAACGACCCGCGCACGCCCCGGTAGCCGGACCCGTCGAGCCGCTCGTGGTGCAGCCCGGCAAGCGTTCCGAGATTCCCCAGCGCCGTCGAGCGTGCCAGGACGAGCTCGGTCAGCGCGGGATGCTGCTTGGCGCGACGCCATTCCGCTTCCGTCCACGGGGTCGCGGTGTTCCAGTAGCCGGCTGGCACGCCGATGCGCCCGATGTCGTGCAGGTAGCCGGCCCGCCGCAGCGCCACCGCATCATCCTCCGACAGCCCCAGCCGTCGTGCGGTCTGCTCCGCCAGCAACCCCACTCCGGTGGAGTGGCCGAACGTGTAGGGCGACCGCAGATCGACGAAGTTCGCGATCGTTCGTGCGTAATCGTCGGCCTCTTCGTCCGAGAGCCATCGCAGCGGAGTCGGCTCCGCCGCCATCACCGCGTCCCAGGGCTCGTGCGTCTCCAGACGGCCGAACAGGTCCTCTGCGACGGCGCAGAAGCGGTCCACCACTGCCGGATCGAAGAAGGTGCCCGCCTGTCGGCGCGCGCGGGCCACGGCAGCCTCGATGCCGTCCATCCGGCCGCAGATCTCTGCATCGGCGGCCACGTGGAAGATGCGGGCCGCGAGGGCGATCTCTTCGGCCTTGAGCCCGCGGGGCCCGCCTCGTCCGTTCCACGTCTCGTGGCACTGCGTGAGCGCCTGTTGGATGGTGGGACCGATGTCGAGCATCTCACCGATGCGTTGGGCGACGTCCCGGCAGACCGCCTGGAACTCCGCCGGGCCCCCGGACCGCATCGCCGCGAGGACCCTTCCGGCGCGAAGCACGGGCCGCTCGCCCGCGCCGAAGTTCCGCAGCCCGAACGCGTATGCCTGCAGGCGACTCGTGGGATCGATCGTCAGGGTCTTGGCGTTGAGGGCGATGTCATCCTTGGCGTACTTGGCGAACAGCGTTTGTTCGACCGTGCACCCAACAGACCCGAGCAGCGCGACGTAATACGCATCGCTGAGTTCGGCGGCGCCGAGACCGAGCGCCTCTCCGAGCCACACGGCGAGCAGCCCGCGTCGGAGGCCGTGCTCGATGGGCTGGCCCGTGCACAGGCCCGTGGCGAGGGAGAGGGATGCGACAACCTCCGCCAACCGCACGCTCCGCTCTGCCGAACCGCCACGCGCCATCGACATATCATCAGGCAACGAAGCGGGGCGGTCGACGGCTGCGGTTGTTGGTCGTGGGCTCCCCGGGATTCAAACCCCGAACCACGGATTCGGAACGGTGCGCAATGGCCATCAACCTGAGCAGGACCAATAGGCCGCAGGCTGGAACGAGCCCGGCAGAACGTTGGGTTCGGGTCTCCAGGCCGGGTGTGGGGGCGGGACCTCCCTGGCGGTTCGATTCCCGTTCGTTTACCGCCCGGAGCCTAAGTGCCCTCAGGCTCAGGGCCGCAGACCCCTCCCAGAATCGTGGCTCAAGGCCTTCGGAATCAGACGTTCCTGCTCGCCATATCCGACGTCGGTGCCGTTCTTCGGCGCCCGACTACCCAGGCAATTAGCAGTGCCGGGAGCGCAAAGAGATCGGCTGGATTCTGCGTCAGCACGCCGGAGCGGCCAGCAACTGCCCCCAAGGCGCCGATCGGCCACCGGAGCCAGCCGAATACCACCTCAAGGAGGTGATCCCCAACCGGGAACAGTTCCGCCGCGGCGAAGATACTCCCCGTGAGGAGGATGCATGTCGTCAGCAGC
>WNFV01005054.1_pt1 | contig 26510 bp, 25 predicted proteins | sample 5400101 | NCBI WGS metagenome assembly WNFV01 (sample SAMN13153361, study PRJNA577476) | soil metagenome | isolation source: 115 cm soil or saprolite under grassland replicate 1 | place: USA:California | collected 2016-06-15
CCAGTGGATTCCGGCATCGCCCTTGGGATGTATTTGAGTGTTACCTGCTCTGAATCGATACCGCTGATTGCCGAAGACGAGGTCGTCCGCGAAACTCAAGGGACGTTTCCGGGCGACTATCGGACGAAACGACATCAACAAGCGTGCAGTGTCTGGCCACGCGGCGAAGTCTCACCCGAATATTATCGGCCGGTGAAGTCCGAGGTTCCAGTGTTAATGTTGTCCGGCGAAATCGACCCGGCAACTCCACCTGAGTATGGCAAAGCAGCATCTCAGTTTTTGTCGACGAGTCGGCAAATTTTGCTTCGTAGCACGCCGCACAATTATCAGTCGGATTGCGCGACTCGCCTAACCGTGGAATTCATTACCAAAGGATCTGCGAAAGATCTGGACACGACCTGCGCTGACTACATTCGTCGGCCACGTTTTTTCACGGAACTACCCGAACGCTACAATCGTTAGAAACCGGCGAGCAAGGCCTGAAATGACTAACGCATCGAGCACCGTAAATTTTCACGACGCTACTTCATTCGACCGAGGTGGGAGCACAATGCGAAGAATCGGTGCCGCGATTTTCTTCCTAACAGGCATGTTTGGCTGCGCGGAAAAAATCGAACATGACCTCGCATTAGCGGCCAAGCGGGCCGTTCAGTTCGCAGAAGTCACGTTCGTGCGCCGCAATCTGGACAAAGGTTACGCACTGCTCGCCACTAAGTCACGGAGCTATGTGCCAATAGAGAAATTCAATGAAACCGTAAGCGAGATGCATCGCAGCGGCTATCCAGTCAGAGTCACTGTTGTGGGCGCAGCCTCACCGATTCCAGGTGAAAAGGTTGTTAACGTAGTCTTACGCGGCGAAGACGGCGGAAAACAGTTTCATTATACAGTGACCGTCGCAGGAACGGCTACTACGGATTACCACGTGACCACATTTGGCGGCGGCGCGACGCCGTTGTTACCGTTGGGCTAAAAACGGGGTGCTCACGGCGGCGGCGGCGCGACGGCAAGATCCATTTCGGTTGTCATCGTCCAAACGCTAGAGCTTGCTTGCGCTGCTGTTTATCGCGTATCGACGGCCCAAAAACAGTTTCGAAATATTTCTCTTTTACCAACTGGTCGACCAAGCTGTTGTCGATAGCCTTCGATAGATCGACTCCTTTCAATTCCTGGCTTTGCCGTTCCACCACCGCTTCCACCGAGCCCTTCAGCGCGTAAGGGATTGGCTCCAACACCCGTGCTTTCTTGAAGAGATCGTACACCCGGTTGGCGTCCTCAGTGTTCCTGGTACCGCCGTATTTGATCATGATTTCCGTCGCAAAAGCTTTATCGTCATAGAATCGTTTGATCGCTTCGGCGTGAGCCTTGATGAAGGCTAGCGCCGTCGCCCGTTCCTTGCTCAAGGCTTCGCGACGGAAAAGATAATAGGTCGAAACATAGATATCCTCGTGGTCGAGCAACACAGCCAACACGGGCAATCCGGCTGCCTGCAGACGAAAGTAAGCCGGCGCCGTAATCAAGGCGGCATCCACCTGCCCGCTCTGCAATGCCGCTGCCCTGGCTGCCGCATCGACACCGATGGATACCCACTGAATATCGCGCGGTGTCATGCCGTATTTTTTCAACAGGCTCACCGCCATATGATAGGGCGGATCGCCGACACGACCGACCCCAATTTTTTTGCCGCCGAGCTGCTTCATCTCCGTCGCCGTCTTCGAGCCGATCATCGCGAAGGAGCCCTTGTTCATGAAACCGCCGAGCACGACCAATGATGGATCCTTCGCCGCGGCCAACAGAGCTGGATCGCTTCCCGAAGAAGTCATCGCGGCGTGGCCACTGATGATCGCCGCGATCGGACCCGGATGAACCGCATAAACCAACTCGACATCGAGACCGTATTTGGCGTAGAGGCGCGCGTCTTTAGCGATCCACAGTGGCCAGGAGGCGCCGCTTCTTGCTCCGATCATTGCTATGGCTTTCTGCAACGGCTGGGCAAACAGCGGAGGCGCACCGAGAGTGAACAGCGCCAGAAACACCGCCATGACGATGGCACCCTGAAGCTCAGTTTTTTCTTGTTTCACGTCTTCAACGAATTCTTTCTTCGCATGGCTTGATATTAATTTCGCAGAACGTCTTGAATGGTTCCATCGCTGGAGTGCCGTCAGCCATCATTGGGCCCCATCCCTTCCATGACCTGTCGCCAGTCCGTGCCCACGGGCAAAACGCCTTTGATGGAACGCAATTTGGAGAAATCGTTGCACTGGGGATCGCGAATGATGTGCGGCGGCTCTTTTCCTTCGGCGACCTCCCTCACCGCTCGGAGCAGTATTTTGCGCAAGGCAATGATGGTTTTGTCGCTATAGCCTAGGTGCTCTTTGCTGCGGTCCCAGATCGCGCCCATGCTCTCCGTGGCGCAACCATCCTGTTCCGCCGGATTGAACGCTTCGATGCCGGTGTAGCTGGCCGTTCTTTGGAGCTCGCGGTTTTGCAGGTAATCGTTGCCCAGGTTACGAACTCTTCTGTAATCGGCGCCGATCCAACTGCGCAAACTTTTTCGCTCTTCATCGGTGAACGGCTTTTTGCGCATGTTCAAAATGTAAAGCCACGTTGTTTGATCATCGATCGGCACCCAAAAGCGAAACCCGCGAATATCATCCTCTTCGAATTTTGCAGTCGGTGGGCCCGGCACGATGCTGAACGACGGCATCATGTAAGGGCTCGTGCGGACGTAAATCTGCCCTGTTCCCACTGTTCTGATTGAGATCGCCCGCATACCGTAACTGGTCTCCTCAGCGTCCAGGGTCGGCGCCCCGTCGCGCTTCAACCGTTCAGCGTTTTTGATATTGTTGTTGTGCAGAAACGATGTATGCGAGGAATCGAAGTCCCCCTCGATCCCCTGCAGATAATTACACTCGAGATAAGACTTGACCGGGCATACTTGTTCTTCCGCCAGCGTGAACCATTCGTAACCGGGAATGAGCGGCTGTTTCTCGGCCGGGCCCATGTAGGTAAAAATCATGCGCGCCACTTCTTTACACGGGTACGCCACATGGCGAAGTTTCTTTTTGAAGTCGCTGTCCGCCGGCTCAGCCGGAGTGTCCAACACATTGCCGTCTACGTCATACTTCCAGCCGTGATACACACAGCGCAGGCCGCACTCTTCGTTGCGACCGAAGAATAACGACGTGCCGCGGTGAGCGCAGTGCTCGCCCAACAAACCGACCCTCCCCTGCGAATCTCTAAAGGCGACCAGGTCTTCGCCCAGTAGGCGCACCCGAACTGGCGGGCAGTCAGGCGCCGGGATTTCTTCCGACAACAGCGCGGGAATCCAATAGCGCCGTATCAGCTCGCCCATCGGGGTGCTGGCCCCGACCCGCGTCAAAATTTCATTTTCTTCACGGGAAAGCATTTCCGTGGTCCCCTTCTTCGCTCAAACTGGGTCTCTATTGACCCGCGGTCATTTGCTCACGCTTCTATCTCCAGCCAATACGCTAAGCAAGTGGTAATCTTGTGCCTCAACGATTAGGATGGCATTGGGGAATTAGTGCTTGCACTCCCGGGGGGGAAAACCAACCCATGTGGTATATAGTACTTTCACGATCATTACCGGAAAAAGACCAAGACAAGGAACGCAACTACGAAGCGCACCGGCAGTGGCTTGACGATCAGCACCGGGCCGGACGCTTGCTGTTTTCCGGCCCGACTACCGACGGCAAGTACGGCGTCTATATCGTGTTAGCGTCGAGCCTCGACGAAGCAAGATCGCTTGCGGCCCAAGATCCGCATCACGTAAATAACATTCGTACGATGGAGGTTTTAGAATGGCGCGCGCACCGCGCGTTTCGCTTGGACGGTCCTACTATCGCCGAGGTGGAAAGGCTGGCCAAAGGCAGGTAATGACCGCACAATCCCGTCAGTCGCCGAGGAATTTTTTCGCTGGTCCAACCCGGATTTCGCAGCCTTTCCACTCCATTTCTATCCGAGTCGCGGCAAAATCAACCAGTTAATGGGCGAATGGTGCTTGGCATAGGCATTGCTCATCCCTGGGCTCATCACTTATAGCAATAAAGAATCCCTCAAGGAGGCAGTAATATGACCAAGAGTATTTCACTACCGTTAGTCGCAATCGCTCTCGCGGGAGCGATTTTCACCGGCTGCTCCGGCGGCTCATTGACCACGCGCGAAAAGGGCGCCGGGATTGGTGCAGTCGGTGGTGCGGCAGCCGGCGGCCTCATCGGCGCAACTGTCGGCCATCCTGGAGCTGGCGCAGCGATCGGTGGCGCCTTGGGGTTAGGGGCCGGCGCGTTGGTGGGCGACTACATGCAGGGCCAAGAACAGCAGCAGAATCAGGCCAATCAGCAACAGATCCAGCAGAACCAGCGCACCATCGATCGCAACAATCAACAAATCCAACGCTCGCGCCAGACGGAATACTGACGCACGCTCAATTGAATCTTTTCGAGCCTGGTTCCCAGCAGACTGCGAACTGACTTTGCCGACCACGACTGGTACCATTAGCGGCTCGCCCTGAGCGGAAGCGAACGGTCTTGCACCGCCAAAAAATAAAAAGGGGATTCAGGAACAAACCTGAATCCCCTTTTGCCTATGAAAGTTGCTGGGTTTAATACTGGCCGCTGATCCCGCTAATCACTGGCAGCTTCGCATTGTTTCCTCGCTGCGCGACTTGATACTGCTGCAACGCCGCTTTCGTTTTGGGCCCCATCACCCCGTCAAATGGCCCTGGATCAAATCCGGCATCTCGTAACCGCAGTTGAAGAATGCGAATATCTTCCTGAGACCGTGCGGAAGGAGCGTTACCGCGTCCGGTCGCGCTCAACGATTGGAGCTTAGCTGAATTAGTCTCCAAAGTGTGTGCCGGAGGGGCTGGCTTGCTCGACGGGCTGAGGGGAGTATTAAGAATCCCAGCGAACTCATTCACGGTCGGACAATCGGCTTTTAACCGAGCCAACACGGATCTCGTTTTGTTACCGAAGATACCATCCACAGGCCCGGGGTTGAAACCGGCCTCGCGAAGTTGCGTCTGAATCGCTTGAGTCTCCTGCCGTCCCGGAACTCTATTCACTGTCTGACTCACTGCCAAATTTTGCGCTGCTCCTTCGGACGAATTTTCCATCAGTGGTTTGACCTTGGAGCATCCGCTTTGAAAGCGCGCGAATGCCGCTCTGGTTTTTGTGCCGGCGACGCCGTCAACCGGACCAGGGTCGAAACCGACTTCGCGCAGACGCAATTGTATAGTGCGGATCTCATCGCGAGTCAGGCTTCGCGCTGGAGCAAGCTTAACTTCAACAGGAACCGCTTGGACCGTTGCGACTTTTGTGGATTCGTTCTCGACGACAGGAGCTGGCACGGCCGGTTGCTCAGATGTCATTTCCGAACTGTCAAAGAGCGCGCAGCCGCAAGCCAAAAAGAAGCACAGTGGGACAATTAAGCCGGATTTGGTCATCGCGTTCCTCCTCCCTTGTTTCCGAACAGAGCAATGTAGCAAGCGATATGCCGAATGCTGAATTAATGCCAAGCCACGACAAACGACAAATTCAGTCGCGACCTTGGACTGCAAAGCACATCGCAATCGCAAACTTCTTACCCACCCGTGGTAAATATTTGGTTCTTCGTGTAAACCTTGCGATGTTGTATGGACAGTGACAGCCAAACATTGCCGAGAAAGGGAATGAATGAACCATAAGCTATTGATCGTTGTACTGCTCACCCTTGCGCTGGCAATCTTTCCCTGCTACCGCGGTGATACTGCCGCGCCATTAACAAAATTAATTCTTACTACCGGCTCTCTTAGCGAACGCGAAGGCGTGCTTTACGTCGCCCAGGACCAAGGATTATTTCGCAAGTACGGTATGGACGTTACCTTGGTCCAGGTACGCAACGGACCCGTGGGCATGGCGGCGCTCAGCTCCGGCGAGTCGCAGCTTCACTGGGGTTCGGTGTCGGCGGCAAATCTTGGCGCAATCGCCGAGGGCGCGGATCTGGTTTTTGTCGCGGGATTCATAAATCGGCTAACCGGTGTTTTTCTCGCCAATCCAAAAATTAAAAGCCCGCTAGAACTCAAAGGCAAAACTATCGGCGTCAATAGCTTGAGCGGCGGGGCATGGATTTTTTCGATGCTCACCCTGGATTACTGGGGACTCGCTCCGGAACGCGACAAAATACAATTTAGATCCCTCGGCGATCAATCCGTTATCGCTCAAGCGCTAACGGTGGGCACTGTGGACGCCGCCTACATGGGCTATACGTACGGAAAGATCGTCCAAAGCAAGGGGTTTCGCTTGCTGGCCGAGCTGGACAAGTTACCGATCCCCTATCAAGGTTCGGGAATCATGGCCCGACGCAGCTTCATCGCCGCGTCATCATCCAGCGCCGAAAACATTTTTAAAGCGTTACTCGATGGTGTGGATTTTATTCGGAACCCTGCCAACAAGGCGCAGGTTCTCAAGAGCCTCGTCAAAGGCATGCGCCTGGTGCGAGCCGACGACGCTGAAGAAGGTTACCAAAGCCTGGCGAATCTTTATGAACGGAAAATCTATCCGAGCGTCGATGGGGTGCGCAATGTCATTCGTTTGCTGGGAACAAACAATGAAAAAATCCGACGTCTCAAAGCGGAGGATTTGGTGGTCGACAGCATCGTCAAAAAATTGGACAAGGAAGGCCGGTTTGCGGAAAGGCAATAGATGAGGCAACAGGCAACAGTTGTACCGGCAATAGGTGCCTTGCCCCGACCTCGAAAATGGCTTCTTACCAATTTTTGCGTACCGGCCGTGCTGTTTGCGCTGGCGAGCTGCGCCGGGTCTGTCAAGCATGATGAAACGCTCGCGGCCAGGCGCGCGATCGAATTCGCGCAGTTTGCATTCATCGACAAAAATTTTCAAAAGGCTTACGAGCTGCTCTCCGACGGCGGCAAACGACATCTCTCGCTCGAGAAATTCAAGGAAACCGTCACCCGGATGCATCCCAGATCTTTTCCGACGAAAGTCACGGCAACGGAATTTCAACCGATGCCCGGCGAAAAGGCAATTTGGATCTATCTCGCGGGACAAAATTCTGAAGCGCAGTTCCAATATCGACTGACGATGGAAATGACGGAAAACAGTGACTACAAGGTGCTGACGTTCGACAGCGGTGTCGTGGGCAGGATGTTTTCACCCTTGAGCGAGAAACAGCCGTTCAAGACCACGATCAGCACGCACTAGTGTTACAGTCCACTAGTGTGGTGTTTTTACGCTTGCACAAGCCTAGCCATTTGGATATCTCCGGTTTGACCAAGTCGCGATCTGGGTTTAATCGGAGGGGTCGATGACTCAACGAATCGTCCAGGCTTCAGCTTTAGTTCTTCTGTTGGCGCTTGGCGTAATCGAGTCTGCGCGTGCCCAATCTGCTCAAGAGCTGATCGGTGAGGCTGCCACAGCCATGGGCGGGATGGCGGCGCTGCGCGCGGTCAAGAGCCAGGTGGTTGAGAGCGAGGGCAAGCAATTCGATTCATCTTCCACGCCAAATCCGGTCGGTCCAACTCGGCAAATCAGCACCCTCCGCTTTGTCGAAGTCATCGACGGCTCCGTGGGTTTGCTGCAAGAAGGGGACGCAAAAACCGGCAAGCAAAGCCGCTTGCATCCCGGGCGGCTGGCGACTCGCTTACGAGAGGAAAAGCGCTCTCCGGTTAGTTTGATCCTCTTGGCCAACGCTAACAAATCTCTCAAGCGTCTTTCAGACGCCAATATCGACGGCAACCCCTGTCGCGTCGTTTCTTTCAAGGATAGCGGCGATGAGTTTCATCTGTATTTAGATGCCAAAACCAAGATGCCCGCACAGGTGGACATCCTGGAGGACGATCCTCTCGAAGGCGATAGCAGTTACCTCCTGCGTTACGCCGACTGGCGCAGAACTGAAAATATCATGACGCCTTTCAGCTTGCGCTATGAGCTCAACGGCAGAGCGTTGCAGGAGGAACAAGTCAAATCCGTTCGCCACAACGCGCCGCTTGGCGCCGATATTTTTTCGATACCCGAGTCCATCCGCAGTCAGAAGACCGACGCCAAGCCGCTCGCGTCGCAGTGGATACTTCGCCGAGTAGCGGGCAATGTGAGCTACCAGGACCTCGGGCGGGCGCCGGTCGTTGAATGGAACCAACTCGCCAGCGGCGTGTACAAAATCCAGGGCAGCTCGCACGCGACCGTAGTCATCGAGATGAGGGATCACCTGGTCGCCGTCGAGGGGCCACTGTACGAGGCGCGCACCGCGCCGGTGGTGAAATCGATCAAAGAGCGCTTTCCGACCAAACCGATTCGATACGTCATTCCGACCCATCATCATCTCGACCACGCCGGCGGCATCCGCGCTTTTATGGCCGAGGGCGCGGCCGTCGTCGTGCCGTTTTCCGCCAAAGTATTTTATACCCAGGTCGCAAAGGCGCCCCATACTCGACAACCGGACAGCCTGGAGAAAAACAAGCGAGCCGTAATTATCGAGTCGTTCGGCGGCGGGCACCGCGTGCTCACCGACGGCAGCCGGCGCGTCGAAGTTTATCCATTGCCGACATCCCATGCCGAAGATCTGGTCGTGCGCGATGGACAGGTTAGGTCAGCGCCGGTGGTTAAAGAATTTATCGACGCACTAGACAAACTCAATCTCGATGTCGTCACTATCGTCGGTATTCACGGCGACAGCGCCACGTTACAGGCGGCAAGAAGCGCTGCAAGCGCACAGCGTTAACGCTCACAAGAATGGCGCTAGTTCGCTACAAAGGAGCAAATGTGAAATCGCAAAGACTTGCGGCAACGATTATGAAAATTCTCCTGACGATGGGAATTTCGCTTCTGGTCGGTGACAATTTAACTTGCCGCGCCTGGGGCCAGGAAAAACCTGCGCCCGCCGCCTCTGATCGCGCTTCGCGTCCGTTGATTCGGGTGCCAACGGCGCTGCCATTGGACGAGGCGCGCATCCTCATCGACGCGGCCAAAGCGGTAGTGAAGGCGGATAACGGACGCGCCGCGATCGCCGTGGTCGATTTCAACGGCAATCTGGTTTCGCTCGATTCCATGGACGGCACCTCGGGCTTCTGGGTGAAGTTTGCCATAGGCAAGGCGATGGGGGCGGTGACGCTGCAACAGACGACCGCTGAATCCGCCGATCAACTGCAAACCAACCCGCAGCGTTTTCACAGCGCGCTCAGCTTGATGGAAGGACAGATCATTCTGATACCCGGCGGATTTCCGCTCATCGTCGACAACGTCATCGTCGGCGCTGTCGGCAGTGCCGGCCACCGCGGCGACGGCGACGTGCGCGCCGTCAAAGCCGGCATCGCCGCCTGGGAAAAATACCGCCAGAGCAAGCGTCAGGAAGCCGCCGGCAAATAATCGAAACGAATTTTAATCATATACGGGAGGACAAAATATGGCCGCTGAATTTATCGATATCTTAAACTTGCCTGAGCTGGACATCGGTCACAGCAAGAAAGTGCTTTTCACTTCCGATCAATTTCATACCTGGGTGCATGGCGATTACCCGGGAACGAAAGGTCCCATGCACAAGCACACCGCCGATCAGCAATTTTATTGCGTCAAGGGCGAATGCACGTTTCACTTTCCCGATGCCGCGGCGCACAAGCTTACGCCCGGCATGCTGGTGACGATTCCCGCCGGCCAGCTCTATCAGCTCGATAACACCGGCGACGAATACATGATTCTCTTGGGCGCACGGGCGGAACCGGCGGGCAATCCGAGATTCAGCGCCAAAGACACCGAGGTCGGACACGGGGACTTCGCCAAGAGAAATTTGGACAAGATCAAAGCCCCGGAAGAAAAAAAAGAAAAAGCGCGGCTGGACACCTGAAAGCCGGTTTCAGTCAATGTTCGCGATCATATTTCTCTTAGTGCTTGGCGTCACGTCCGCCACGCCGCCGGCTGGTCTTGGCGCGGACCGCGTCAGGCTCGCATTGCCGGCCAAGTCGATGGGCTATCTTCCCCTATTTGTCGGCGTCCATCGCGGCTTTTTTAAAGATGAAGGCATCGACATCGAGATTTCGATGCTGCTACCGCAGCTCGCACATAATGCGCTGCTCTCCGGCGAGGTTGATTATCACGGCGTGGCCGACTCGGCTTTGCGCCTGGCCGCCAAGGGCGCGCCCATGAAGTCGATCTTCTTTGGCGCCGCCCGTCCGAATTACTTCTTGATGGCCAAACCGCAATACAAATCCGTCGCCGAGCTGCGCGGAAAATACCTTGGCATGGTTCGCTTCGGTGACACCGTCGAGCTGGCCACGCGAATCGCGTTCAATCGGGAAGGCCTCGATCCACAGCGTGACGCGATACCGATTATGATCGGCTTTCCAGCAACCCGCGTCGCCGCGCTCGCCGCCGGTTCGGTCGATGCCACCATCGTGGTCCCACCCGATAACGTACTGCTCAAACAGAAAGGCTTTCGCGAGTTGCTGTTTTTGGGCGACGCCGTCGAATTTCCCAGCAACGGCTACGCCACCTCCGAGCGCCAACTAACCGAAAAACGAAGTTTGACCAAGCGGGCTTTACGAGCGCTTTATCGTGGTCTCATTTTCGCCAAAGAACGCCCCGACGACGCGATCCAGATCATCGAACGGGAGTGGAAGGTCGATAACGCCGTCGCGCGCGAATCCTATGCGTCACTGGCAAAATCGTTTAGCCGCGACGGCACCGCCAGCGAAGCCGGTCTCATGTTTCACACGCACCGCTAATCAACTTCTTGTTTTCGAGAAATTCATTCAAGACCTGCGAGCCGCTTGGGCCGAGCTTCCCGATACTGAAGCGCGCATGAAGAAAGGCCAGAAGCTGCTAGAAGAGTTGGTGCAGGACCCGATGTTGCGCGCAGCGTCGAAGAGCTGGCCGTCTACCGAAGGTCGCAAAAATCTGCTGTTCTACGAAGATTCGGACTATGGCTTCGCAATCAACGGCGTCGTGCGTGTGCCGGGGCGCAAAGGCAGCATCCACGATCACGCTCACTCTTGGACCGCGTATGGTCTGCTCGACGGCACTGAAAGTCTCGAGCGCTATCGCCGCGTCGATGATGGCTCGGAGGATGGTTACGCCAAGCTTGAGTTGGAAAGTGTCACCGAAGGGAAACCCGGCAAAGTCGATCTGGTCCCGCCCTTCGACGCTCACGCCGAGCAAGGCGGACCAACTCGATCGGTCGCCATCATCCTTCGTTCTGAACGGGTCGCCGGCAAAGCCTTGCAAGGCAGTTACAATATAGAGAACAACACCGTCCGTCGAATCGACGGGCCGACAAACATCCCTTACGAGATTACCGGCTAGATCGTTTCCAGCCAATTATTCTGTCCCCCACGAATGCCCTAACCTCGCAAAGCCGCAATCAAAGACGAAGAGGCGGAATTTACCGCAGAGGCAGCGGAGGACGCAGAGTTTGACAATAAAACTTTGCGAACTCTGTGCCTCTGCGGTAAACCCTCCGAGTCATGCATGCTACATAGGAATTGGCACTCATTCGCGCCGTTTGACGCCGGCAATGCTCAGTGCGTATTCCAATCGGCCGTCTCGTTCCAGCCGCCGTTGGATCTTTGCTTCGATCGCATCGCTGTAAGGAACCCAGGCGTCGTCGGGTATTTGCAGATGATACGCAACCGAAATAGCCAATTGATTTAACATCAACTCACGCTCCCACGGTTTCACCGAAGAGAAAAGCTCGCCTGTGATGTGCGACCGATACGTCACCTGGCGATGCGAAAGCAGCTGGAACCGGTCGGGGTCCAACGCGGATTCCAGTGCTCCGACGAGCCCTTCCGGCGATGTGTGGAAGGAGAATTGATCACCAAAAATCGTCTCTTTGAGCTCGCTGACCTGTCCGCCGGCGACGGCGTGAACGTTGATTAATACTCCCCCAACCGAGAGGCCGTCGGAGAGCGGAAGCAAAATGTTCCGGCAGACCCAACTCGGCTCCTTATCCCGATTAAACGCATGGGAAACAATTGCCAGGTCCCAGAAGAATTCCCGAATTTTGCCGCCATCGACCGCGCCGCCGTCTTGGCGCGTCACGTCACCGTGAAATGCTTGCTCTTGCCGCCCGCTGCCGCTAATTCGTCAAAGATTTCCCTGGCGCGGATCTCGTCGCCCAAAGCCGTCAGTGCCGGGGTCGCGGCGGCCGAAAAAGCGCCCGAGAGAAGCGCTCGCTCACCGAGCCATAGATCGTTGATCGGCATAACAGGATAGGCTTCGCTCTCGTGTCGAATTTGCCCGCCGGCTCGAAGAAAAGACAAACGCGGCGAATCATCTTGTCCGAGCACGGCCGCTGTTCCGGCCATCGCCGAAAGTCTATATCCAGCAATATCGTCAAAACAGACGGTGTTCGCGGAACACAAGTCGGCGGGGAACTCTTTCAACTGACGAAATACCCGGTTGGTAACGAACAGACTCAGCCGGGGCGAGCGACGAAGTAAGGAAGCAATATTTTGTAAGAGAGTCTCGATATGATGAAAATCATACTCCTTGAGCAACATTTCGCAGGGCCCTCCGCGGTGGTTTGAGAGCAGATACTCGGCTACGCCCTTGAGCACCTGCCCATCACCCGTGCCCGCGTCAAGCACGCGGAGGTGGTTTCGCGTCAGTCTGAGATCGGCAGCCGCATAGTCACACACGGCCGTGGAGATTGCTTCCGCCTCGTTCCTCACGGCGCGATGCATTCGATACGCAGTGGCGGTATCATGAAACCGCATGTTCATATCGCGTGACGTCTCGCCTCCGGCGCATCAATTTGCCGTCACCAAGGGGAAAACAAGCCATCGTCGCGGCTCGCCGAGCGATCGCCAGGCCGCGAGAGTAAAATTCTCAATTCTTACTTCAGACCTAAATCCCTTTCGCGTCATTTTTGGGAGACAAACGCTCCAGGATCGCGAAGTCCTTTTCTTTGCCGACGATCATGAGATGGATGCCCTGGCAGAGTTGCCGCAGCGCTTCGACGAGCTCGGCGGCGATCGCCAAGCCGCATTCGATGGGATCGGCAGCTTTATCGAGGCGCTCGATCATCGCGGGTGGAACATGAATGCCGGGAACTTTTTCGTTGAGAAAATGAGCCATTCTCACGGAACGCAAAGGAATAAGTCCGGCGATGATATAAACCGGCAACTTCCGCGCGATGGCGATGAAACGCGCAAACGCCTCGAGATCGTAAATCGCCTGAGTTTGGACGAATCGGGCGCCGGCCGCGACCCTCTCCTCAAATCGTTTCAACTCGGGCCCGAGCGGCTCCACGCACGGATTGACGGTGGCGCCGCAGAAGAAGTCAGTCTTTCCTTCCAGCGGATGGCCCGCGCCGTCATTGCCTGAGTTGAGCTGCCCTATGAGTTCCAATAACGCCGCCGAGCTGATATCAAAAACGGCTTTCGCCATCGGGTGATCTCCGGCGTCGACCGGATCCCCGGTCATGGCCAAAACATTTCTCACCCCCAGCACCGACGCGGTAAGAAGATCCGACTGCAGCGCCATGCGATTACGATCGCGGCAGGTCAACTGTAGGATCGGCTCGAGTCCCTCGCGCACGAGCAGAGCCGCCCCGCCCACCGAGCTCAGCCGCATGATCGCGCGTTGATTATCCGTCACGTTGATAGCGTCGACTTTCCCTTTGAGCAGTGCGGCGGTGGAAAGAAAATGGCTCAGGTCGGTGCCTTTGGGCGGCTCCATTTCTGTCGTGATGACAAATTGTCCTGACTCCAGCCGTTCACGTAGAGTACTCATTGGCCACACCCCACCGTAGGATTAAACGTCAGTGTACCTGCATTCGAGATCACTTAATAAAGCGGTCAAAATAATCTTGGGAAATTTCATCGGCTACATTAATCGTTCCGGCTATTTTTAACGATTTCACTGGCCGGCAATTTCATGGCGCACAATCTGCGTTCCCGTCGCGGACGCCCCGATTTTTATACCGCTCGTTGACCACCCCCGGCATCAGGTGGATCCCCACACTTGCCGGGCCGTCTCCACAACAACTTCTAATTTTCGTTTTTGATCATCCTCGCTGATCAGATTGCCAACCACATCCGAAGCAAATCCACATTGCGGGCTGATCGCCAACTGCTCTAAAGCAATATATTTGCTCGCTTCGTCGATGCGACGCTCAAGATCATCGACCCTTTCGATTTGCGGAACTTTAGTGCTGACCAATCCCAGCACGGCAACCTTTTCCTTGGGGACAAAGCGGAGCGGCTCGAAGCTGCCGGCGCGCGGGCTGTCGTATTCGAGTAGAAAACGATCATGGCGAAGGCCGCTGAAGAGCATCTCCGCGATCGCGTCGTAACTTCCCTCTCTATGCCACATGCTGCGTTGGTTACCGCGGCACAGATGGATGCCAAAGGTCACGTCGTCAAATAGACGCAAAATCTCGTTGTCTGCCTTGATCGAGCGCGCGAGATTTTTCATCGGGTCTTCGCCGCGCTCCTTCATTTCATTCAGCGAAGGCGCATCGACGTAGGCGGTATAGCTCGGCGCGTCGATTTGTACGTATCGGCAGCCGGCTTCGACCAAGCCTCGAATCATCTCCCGCTCAATGCGCGCCACGTCGGCAACGAAGTCGTCCGTACTCCAGTAAACCGATTTCGAATTTTGGTAATCGAAGCGCTCGGTGATGCGATCCGGTCCGACCAGTGTCACTTTGGCAGGCCGCCGGGCCACGCTGCCGACGAAGACATATTCTTCTAAAGGCAGATTGCGCATCAGACGCAGCTTTTGCGAGACCGGACGGCGCTGCAAGATCGCCGCGCCATGGGCTACATGATACGGGTCCCACCGCTGCAGCGGCTTGCCCTCGCGCGACAGGCTTTCCATGAACGATAGATCCGTCGGCCGCGCGTCGAAGCCGCTCACCGAGGCGGCGAAGCTGTCCTGAAAATTCAAGCGGCGAAACTCACCGTCGGTGACGACATCGAGACCGACCGCTTCCTGAAGCTCTACCGCCTTGCGAATCGCTTCGTCCTCGATTCGGCGCAACTCATCGGCGCCAATTTTTCCCTGATCGCGTTGCAAATAGGCCTGTTTGAGTTGGGCGGGACGAAGCAGGCTGCCGACGACATCAGTTCGAATCTTCGCCAATGGCTTCATCGGTGATGGCTCCATAAATTTTCCCTCGATCATTAGCGGGTGAATAGCTCGTTGATCCCCTTCTCCGCGCCCTCATCCCTCGCCCTCCGGCCCCTGCTTATTCCTATAGTGAATGGGAGTTGCCGTCACAAGCTGACAAATGATAAAAACTTTGTTGAAGATCATTGAACAATGCCTGAACGGCCGTCAGCTCCAAACCGGAGGTTGTGGCGTGATCCGTCATTCCGGCGAAAGCCGGAAGGGAATCCAGGCGGGTCTTTGACTTGAACTGAAAACGAACCTGGATGCCCTAAATTCACAAACGAAGTGCAACACCTTTTGTATAAGGTGTTGCGATGGGGGCGAGGGATTTCGAGCACTTTCGATAGAGACATTGAGTCATGGATCGATTCAAAACCATGGATAGCTTTGTGAGGGTTGCCAGCGCCGGCAGCTTTTCAGCCGCGGCGAAGCAGCTCGGAATGTCGCGCGCGTTGGTGTCGCTCCATGTTACCGACCTGGAGAAACGCTTGGGGGTGCGTTTGCTCAATCGGACCACCCGATGTCTGACATTGACGGAGGCCGGCGCGAGCTATCTCGAATTCTGCCAGCGCATGCTTGCGGAAATGAACGAGCAGGAATCCTCGATTGCCCAAATGCAGAAAGAGCCGCGCGGCTCGCTGAAAGTGACCGCGCCGAAGTCTTTCGGTACTCTCTACCTCTCAGACGCCGTAGTGGGCTTTTCCGCCCAGTATCCGCATATCCAGACGAGCTTGATTCTCGAAGACTATTCCTTTCGCGCCTATGATTTCGTCGACAACGGTCTAGATGTCGCTGTACGCTTGGGTGATCTCCCTGACTCAAGTCTGATCGCGCGCAAGATTGCAACGCTTCAATGGGTGGTCTGCGCCTCGCCGAAATACTTGAAGCAACACGGGGAGCCGAAGACACCCGCCGACATCGGCAAACATACGTGTCTCGCGCATGTAAACCTCGATCCCAACGACCGGGCATGGCGCCTTCACGACGCCGACCATTTGATATCGGTAAAAATCAGCGGCACGTTTTCATCGAATAGCGCGCTCGTGTTGCGCAAGGCCGCGCTAGGGGGACTCGGTATCGGTTATCTTCCGCTTTACTGCATCGACGATGATCTGAAGAGCGGCGCTTTACGCAGGCTTCTACCCGATTATTTGCCTCCGCAAAGACCGATCTATGTCGTCTATCCGCCCACGGCTCGGGTTCCCGAGCGGGTGCGCACCTTCGTCGACTTTCTCGCCCATTGGTTTGGCGAGACGAGCTCGGAGAAATCGAAGCCGAACCCGAAAAAGAAAAATGTTAAGCGCGGGCGGCGCGAAGGTCAGCGAACCGTCCGACCGGCGCTAGGAAGAATATAATCGACTAAGGTACGGAGGACTCGGGATCATACGCGCGGATGACGCGGAGCCAAGCCTGATTTGCAGGAGCCGGCCTCTTGCGGTGACTTGTTCGTTTTCATGGTCAAAAAGATTCTGATCGCTGGCGCGGGTATTGGTGGTCTAACGGCTGCTTCCTGTCTCATGAAGGCGGGCTATGACGTCGAGATCTATGAGCAGGCGCCGGAGTTGAGCGAGATCGGTGCTGGCATACAGCTGAGCGCCAATGCGATGCATGTTCTTAACGACCTCGGTCTTGGCAAGGCACTTGCCAACCTGTCGGTTCGGCCCGGCGCTTATGTGTTTCGACTCCATGATACCGGCGAGATCATTGGCCAATTTCCGCTGGCCGATGAGCATGAAAGGCTGAACGGAGCGCCATACAATCAACTTCACCGGGCTGATCTTCACGATCTGCTCGCTGCCAAGGCACGAGAGTGTAATAAGGACGTCGTGCGGCTGAACCGCCGAGTCGTGGGCTTCGAAGAAACTGCCGCCGGTGTCGAGCTGTTCTTTGCGGATGGTTCCAGGGCCGGAGGAGACCTCTTGATCGGCGCGGACGGCGTTAAATCCGCCGTGCGCGCCCAGATCGCAGGTGCGGACCACGCCTCCTATACCGGCGATGCCGCTTGGCGCTTGACGATCCCCACCGATCAGCTGCCCGACGACTTCATGGGTCAAGTCATGTCCGTTTGGATGGGCCCCGGACAACATGTCGTTTGTTACTATCTCCGCGGCGGAGCCTTGCTGAATTTCGTGGGCCTGGTCGAGACCGAAGAGATCTCCGAGGAGTCGTGGACGGCCAAATTTCCGTGGGAACGGCTGAAAGGTGATTTCGAAGGTTGGCACGAAGACATTCAGGCGGTCATCGATAGCGTCGATAAGGACTCGTGCTTTCGCTGGTCGCTCTATTACCGGCCGCCGATCGCAACCTGGAGCACCCGCCGCGCGACCTTACTCGGCGATGCAGTTCATGCGACGTTGCCTTACCTCGCCCAAGGCGCCGCCATGGCGATCGAAGACGCCGCCGTGTTAACGCGCGCCCTGCAGTCGACCGATTCCGTGGCCGATGCGCTTCAACTGTACGAACGCAACCGAATCGATCGCACCTCGCGCATCGTCACAGGGTCGAATGCAAACCGCACGCTGTTTCACATGCGCGATCAGGAAAAACTTCGCCAAGCGTTTGCGGCGCGCGACGAAGGAGCCGATCGAAATGCGTGGCTCTACTCTTACAATCCGTTGACCACGAAGCTCACGTGATACTTTGCCCAGTCTCTTCCACCAGCGCTGGGGAGAATAGATCACTTTGAAAACCTGGGAAGTTGACACACTAGTGTCTTGGCCCAGAAGTTCATTAAAAACTCCAAACCATGGCACTGGTTGAAGCCGCACTCAAATCCCCCTCTATCCCCCTTTTTTTAAAGGGGGAAGTTTCGCTCCAAGACTCTAACCCCTCTTTGGAAAAGAGGGGAAGGGGAGATTTTTGGGCGGAGTGAGGGTGGAATTATATCGCGAACTTCTGGGTCACCACACTAGAAACCCGTCGCTAATCATGCCGCATAATAGCGCCCACGATGCACACGCTTAGAATCACATAGTCCGAGTCACTTTGGCGCTTTCTCAAGCTAAGTCGATGAGCGCCTGAATGGAATATGACGTGACCACGGCGTCCTCCGCCATACGGAGTCCGACCGAGCCGGCCTGAGTTTCTCCGACTTAAATCTGTCGCGTTAGCGGATGTAAGGGATCTCTGTGACAGGATTGTCAAGATTCGCAGACCAACAATGCCGAAGGCTGCTCCCGCATCCGGGAGCAGCCTCTTAACCGAGCGAGCGGTCTCACTTCAGCTTAGTTAGGGAACGGCGGCCGCGTTCGCCTGATTGATGAGAAACGTGCGGTCCTCCGGAAGCAACAGGCGCTGCTTCACGAGACTGTCAGCTGCCGCAGTGACCTTGGCAACATAGTCCGCATGCGTTGGGTACCGCTCTTGGAGCGACGGGCGTGGATCACCGGCAGTGAGGCGCTCCGCCTGAGTTTTGAAGAACGGAATGAACGCCCCGGTAAGATCGCAAGAATCGCCCTCGCTGAATCCCGCTTTCCTGACGTTCCACCCCAGGTAGGTGCCCAGAGGAACCTGAACGTTGGTGTTGCGCAGACCGTCGATAGTGTTGCCGTTAACGTCAACCTGTGGTTGGAACACGGCATACTCAGCGCCGAATACTGGAGGTTCCACCATGATGTTGGAAATATCCTCGATATTAAACTGCGGTCCACGATCGAGGTAGAACTTCTGATTGGTCACACCGGGCAGGGTGAAGTTCACCGCGGGAATGTACGGGTAATGGATCTCGCTCAGCGGCACAAGAGTACCCGCGTGGAGCGTCGCATACAGGCTCGGCGGCGGCTCCCTTCCATCGACGATCCACTCGCGGAGCGCCACCAGCAGCGCCCGCTGGCCGTGGATAAAGGGGTTGCTGTTAGTCCGCAGCTGGCAATTTACCGGCGGGCTAGGCACCACAGTCGGCGGCTGCCTCGTTACGTCGCCGCCGCCGTGCTGAGTACTCGAAAATAAATAGATGCGCACTTCCTTCGGGATCGGCACGTCATGCTTGCCCTCGGAGTCAGTCGTGTTGAGCGCCATCATGGCTTGCCAATACTCGGTGTCGGTGTTCGTGTGGAAGATCTTCGGACAACTATTGGTATGCCGGCACCGATCGAGCTGCCCGGCCGTTACGCCCGAGAAGGCGTCATGGCTCACTCCCCATGTCTGCGGCGACTCCGCACCTGGGAATTGTGTCTCGGTGTGCTGCGTCCCTGACAGCCGGGTCGGTTGCGCGAAGCGAACGTTAAACGCACCTCGGTTGGAGGCCTTATGCGGTATCGCGCCTTCGAACACCTGTCGACGGTTCTCGTCCTGGTTGAAGCCGAGCTGGACGTATTCGCGAATCCAGCGACCGCTCTGTGACGAGCCGTAGATGATGGCGTACTGGATGGCATCGCCCAGCGGATTTGCCGGCCCTGGTACGACGACTTGTTTCTTGCTGTTGCCGTTGCCATGACGATCGCCATTCCCGTTGCGCAGGAAAGAGACGAAGTCACGTGTCGCGGCAAAGCCTAGACCCATGACCGTCGGATTCTTTGCCGTGTAAAGCAGTTCGTAGATGTGATTGGTGTCGAAGCCGCCCTTGAGGCACACCTTTTTCGTGTTCGGAACACCCGGGAACGGCGTGACCGAACAATACTGATGACTGATGACTGATGACTGACTGATGACTGAATGACTGATGACTGATGACTGACTGATGACTGAATGACTGATGACTGATGACTAATGACATGACTGATGACTGATGACATCGGCAAAAGCCCAATCGCTGTTTGGGATGATCTCCTTTGAGTCGAACTGATGGACGCGCTTGGTCAGCGTCGCGCCGGCGTTGCTCGTGCTAACCGACTCGTACGCCGGTGGAGCCGTCACATCCTGCGTCGACTCCGGCGCGTTGAGAGTGTACTCGGATCGAACGCGCCCCTGGATCTCAGAGCCGTCAGGGTTCTTGGGCACCGGCAGGGTAATTCTGAGGCCGGTCGTCAAATCGCCTTCCCATCCGCTATCAACGAGCGTGTACCCTTGACGCTCGAGGAAACCGTCGCCGATGTTGGTCGCGTTGCCGCCGACGTTGAGCTCCGGACTCCTGATATTTCCGCGGTTCGGCACGTCATAGAGGATCGTCCCGTTGCCACGACTCAGGTCGACGGGCTTGGTAATCGAAAAATCCATCGAGTACTCGACCATGCCGCGCGCGTTGCGCGGCGCCAACTGGATGTCAGTGATGACCGCATTCAGCGGATCGTTCGGATCCACCTCGCCGAACGCGACTCCGGTAAGGGTTTCGTATTGCCCTACGCTGCCGAATGAGGCGCCACCGAAGGCTGGTGATGTCTTCGTGCTAATGACAATCTGCGTTATTCGCGCTTCGGCCGGCTTACCAATACCCAACAGAGCAATGGCCAGCGAGATTAAAAACACGGCCCGCGCGACGCGGGGCAGACGGATAGGCATTGTAATTCTCGGCATGTTTATAGCTAGCATTGGTCCCTCCTAATTGGGGTAGGACGGTGGTTACCAAGCGGCGCTTATACCCGCTGGTTGCAGTTGTCAAGGATTATTTTAGCTGCTGAATGCAACTTTATTTTGTCAGCCCGAGTTCTTTGCGAGCACGATCTACGAAACTCAAATCGGCAACGTCCTCGACCTTAATAGGCCGAGTCACTTTGGCGCTTTCTCGAGCCAAGTCGATAAGCGTCTGAATGGAAGATGCCGTGACCACGGCGTCCTTCGCAATTACGCGCGCCACGTCTTGAAAGATCGATTCCGCCATCTTGCGGTCGCTGAGCTTCCAGCGCTTTATGATCATCTCGACGATCTCGCTCTGGCGGCCTTTGTCCAGGAGGAACATGACACTGCGCAATTGCGCGCGCACTATTCGGTAAACTTCATCGGGATTTTCCTTGATGCGCTTTTCAGTGGTACCGAATCCCGACTGAGCGAACTCGACGACGTCCCCCAGGAATAGTAGTTCGTTGAAGCCTTTTTCGCGCAAAGAAATTTTCCGTCACGGAAAGGAGCGAGGCATCGACGGCGCCGGATTCAGGTACAGCGATTCGCCCGCGGTGCTCGCCCGGGCAACTAGCGTGCTTCGGCGCAGTGAAATGGCTGAAAGCTAGCGGAGTGGTCAGTGGACCAAATAGGTAGTGGAAGTCGCTACTATGGTATGGGGCGTTTTCGGAACCAGTCGACGAGAAAATCGCCCAGCGAGCGAATTTTTTGCGGCGTTGGCTTGCCCGGACAAAAGACCAGGGAAAGCGGATGCACGGGAATCGGGAAACGACTGAGGATTTCGCGCAGAGCGCCGCTTTTGAGATCCTCTGTGACACAATAAAGTGGCACGATGGCGATTCCTAAACCCGCCAAGGCAGCCTTGCGCAACATCAGCACGCTGTTGGAAGCAAACGGACCTTGCACTTTAACCGACACTTGGCCAGCACCGCCCAGGCGCCAGACGCGGTCGCTAGGGTCTGAGTTGATGTGCACCAGGCATTGATGGCGCGCGAGTTCGCGCGGCTGCTGCGGTTCTCCATGTTTTTTGAGATAGGCTGGCGCGGCGCACAACAACCAGCGCAGATTAGCGATCTTGCGCGCGACTAAATTTGAATTGCGGACGGGCGTGGTGTGCACCGCGACGTCGAAACCACGTTCGATGAAATCGTAGGCGCGAAACGACAAATCGTCGAGCACCAAACTGACATTGAGATAGGGATTCGCCGCCGCGAAGCTCGCGATGGCATCCCCTAGCGCCAACGTAGTAAACGATTTCGGCGCAAGAATTTTAAGCGCGCCCTCAGGCACCTTTTGCGTTCGTTTGAGCGAGCCTTCGTTCTGTTCGATTTCCGTAATCACCCGCTGACAGAACTCAAAATGTTTCGCCCCGGCTTCGGTGAGCGTGATGCGCCGTGTGGTGCGCGTCAGCAGCCGCACGCCCAAATGCTTTTCCAGATCGGTGACGTGGCGCGAAACCAACGGCCGCGACAAGGCTAAGGTCTTAGCGGCTTCGGAAAAGCTGCCGAGCCGGATGATCTCGACAAAACTCTGCATAGTGCGAAGGCGGTCCATGTGGATTTCAATTGGTTAAACTTCTGCAACCGTGGTTTTAACAATTGCGCTCTTCTCGAACCGAAGCAAGAGGGCGTAAGGTTCCGTATTGCGGTCCGGCATCCAGTAATCCATGCCTTGAGCGCTTGTCAAGCGACCGGACAAGCGCTTCGGAGTCATCACAAGAGAAAAGAGGTGCCAGCACGATGACGAAAAGTCGATTCGTAACAGCCTGTGCGGCGATTGCTGCCGTTTCTCTTTGGGTTTGCCTGTTGCTTGTGGGTATGGCTCAAGCCGCCGAGCAACTAAAAAAAATTCGCATTGCCATTCCAAGCGTCGTTATCGATTTTGCGCCGCTCTGGATCGCGCGGGATAGGGGGATTTTTCGCGACGAGCGCATTGATCCCGAGGTCACTTACATTCAGGGCAACGTTCGAGTCGTGCAATCTCTGGTTGCCGGCGAAGTGCAGTTTGGCGTCGCTGGGACCGCGGGTGCGGTTTCGGCCCGAGCGGCGGGCGAAGAAGTGATCATTATCGCCGTGCCGATGAATCGTCTGGACTACACGTTCGTGGCGCGCCAGCCGGTCAACAAGCCCGCCGATCTTGCCGGCAAGAAGATCGGCATCGGGGCAGTCGGCGGCTCCGACGAACTGGCGACCCGCATTGCGCTGGAAAAGCTCGGCGTCAATCCAGCGAGTGTGACGATGATTACAGCCGGCGGTTCGGCCGAACGGCTGACCGCGCTGCGCATCGGCTCAGTCGATGCCGCCACCGTCGGCGGCGCAACCTTTATTGGCGGCGGGGCGGGGCTGCACAAAGTACTCGATCTTATCGATCTGGGCGTCGAGTTTCCCTTCACGGCGATCTTTACGACCAAGAAGTTCGCCGCGGCAAATCGCGACGCAGTTTTGGGATTGATCCGCGGTTACATGCGCGGCGTGCGCTTCTTCCAAGAAAATAAAGAAGAAGCGATCGCGATCACAGCGCGCAACTTGAGAACCACGAATAAAGATCTGCTCGAGCGCCAATGGCTCTATGTCAAAGACCACGTGTACGAGAAAATTCCTTATCCAACGGAAAAGGGATTCAAGCTAATCTTTGATATGCTAGCGCCAAGAAATCCTAGGGTAGCCGCCTTGCGAATGGACGATGTGTTTGACGCGAGCTTTGTTAAAGAGTTAGTGGATAAAGGGTTCTTTAAATAGCGAGGTCTAAGCAATGACAACGAAATTAGCCGATGGGAGCGGAGCGAGGATAGATGTTCACGCCCATGCCTTTACGCCCGAGTTTACCAAAGTGCTAAGAAAGACCGTATCTCGACCACTTGCCATAAGAAGCATCTGGGAATGGGATGAGAATAGATTCTTGGGTGAAATGGATCGCTGGGGTGTTACGTTGCAGATCCTATCATTGCCGCAGATGTACGAGTACTTCGATTGGGGAAATCACAAACCGGCGCTTGAAATGTCTCACGTCGCCAATGATGAATACGCGGAAATATGTGCTAAGCATCCACAACGGTTCAGGATGTTCGCATCGATTCCGATGATGGACGCCGACCAGGCGTGCAAAGAGCTAGAGAGAGCACGGCGTTGTCCCGGATTTTCCGGTATTACTCTGTGCACCCATATTCGAGAACGAGCGCTGGATGAGCCAGAGTTCGCGGCCTTCTTTGATTATGCCAACGCAAGCGGTTTGGCGATGTTTCTTCATCCGCTGGAGCGACCGCTGCCCAAAGAGTGGAACGTTTACCGTCTCGATCACCTCATTGGGTTACCAGTCGATACGACCTTTGCGTTGTCGAGACTCGCGCTAGGAGGGTTCTTCGACAAATATCCAAACCTCAAAATCATCGCTGCCCACGTCGGCGGAGCCGTCCCCTTTTTAATCCGCAGAATCGAGAGAGCCTTTCGTGAAGGCAAAAGCCAGTACAAACCAAGTCACTATTTCAGCCAACTCTTTTACGACACGGCAGGACCCACAGATGAAGCCATCGTGGCGTGCGTTGCCAGAATGTTTGGCTCGGAACAAATCGTATTCGGCACTGACTACCCGTTCGGACTCGGGCAAGAAGGGAAGCAGTACATTGAACACGCCGTTGAAGTGGTCCGAGACTCAGGTTTGAACGAGTCGGATTTGGCAAAAATATACGGCGGCAACGCCCGGCAACTCCTGCACATCGACCAGCCGTAACGCGCGAGGAGTAATATGATTCGTGTGGCTTTTGTGATCGGCGGCTATCCTCCCGAAGAGCACAAGCGGCGCGCAGATGTGGCGCTGTCTTATTCGACAGCGGAAATTCAGGTGGGCATCGTTGACGTGGCGGCCACCCCCTACTTTTATGGCATGACGCCCACCGAGATTCAGCTCGTCGCGCCGGCTTTCATCGAAAGCTTCAAGCGCGCCGAAAAGGAAGGCTATGACGCCGTGGTGCCGCTCGGCACGCTCGACCTGGGTGTCGACGGCGGCAAATCGGCCGTCGATATTCCCGTGGTCGGTCCTACGGAGGCTTGTCTTCACGTCGCATCTCTAATCGGCGACCGCTTTGGTGTCATGGTCTATCATCCGAGCCTGGTAACTTTTTCTCGTGCGATTATTCGGCGGTACGGGATGGAGTCGCGTATTGTCGGCTTTGGCGTCAGCGGCTTTGACCTGCCCGATCTCGCGGCGCACCACGATGAGGTTGTCGCCAACTTTGTCGGGGAAGCGAAAAAACTCGTCGCTCAAGGCGCCGAAGTCATTTACCCGATGGGTATCAGCCAGTGTCCGGTGCACATCAAACCTCAGTGGCTGCAGGAACAATTGGGCGTGCCGGTCGTCGAAGGCATCGGCACGCCCATCCGGATCGCCGGGATGCTCGCAGGTCTAGGTCTTTCGCAGAGCCGCGTGCGTTGGGTGAAGTCGCGGAACTAATGGAATCCAGAGAGAAGTCATGTCTCACCACGAAGGCACCCAGGACACGAAGATAGGACATTCGTAGGGCGGACCTGCGTGTCCGCCGTGCGTACAGACGAAGGAATCGTTATGGCAAGCTATGAAACTATTTTACTTGAGCGCCGCGATAATATTGCGACGATCACGTTTAACCGGCCGCACAAGCGCAACGCGATGAATCCGAAGCTACATCAAGAGATGGTCGAAGTTTTAACCGAGCTAAGATTCGACAAGGATTTGCGCGTGCTTATTCTCACCGGCGCAGGCGAAAGTTTTTCCGCCGGTGAAGATTTGAAAGAATTTTTCTACGAGCAGCGCGACCGCATGGAGTTCGAGCGCTTGCTGGACAAGGCGCTCGAATGGCGGGTGCGTATTCTGCGCGCCTTTCCGGTTCCCACCATCGCCGCAATAAACGGATATTGTTTCGGGGGCGCGTTTTCGATCGTCTCCGGCTGCGATATCGCGATTGCCGCCGATGAAGCGACCTTTGGACTTTCGGAAGTGAACTTCGGTCATTTTCCCGGCGGCCCGGTGAGCAAACAGATCTCGCAGATCCTGCGCGTGCGCGACGCGATCTATTATATCCTGACCGGCGATACGTTTAACGGCAAGCGCGCCGCCGAAATCGGCTTTGTCACCTACTCGGTGCCGCGCGCGTTGCTGCTGGAAGAAGTTAACACGCTTGCCCGCAAGCTCGCGGAAAAAGACGCGCTGGCGCTGCGCGCTTGCAAAGACGCCTACCGCGACAGTTTGCTCATTCCCGATTTCGAAACCGCTTTGAGCTACAGCTCGGCGAAAAGCGATCAGCTCTCGCTTCTCCAGGGCGGGGCGTGGAAAGATCAGGGCATCAAACAATTCATCGAAGGAGCATATCGCCCAGGTTTCGGCGCGTTCAAAAAAGACAAATAGGAGCGGGGCCGCCATAAGGGCATCCAAAGACCGACGGAGATCGCTCATGCGCAAATTTTTTGAGGCTGCGATGGTCGCCTTAACGGCTTGCGTTGGCCTGTACAGTCCGGCGCGCGCGCTGGAAAGTATTGTTATCGCTTACCCAACGACGAGCAGCCAGTTTACGCCGCTGTGGTTCACCCGCGACGTCGGACTGTACGAAAAATACGGCCTCGACGGAAAGTTGGTCTTTATTCAAGGCGGCAGCGTGCTACTGCAAGCGATGCTCGCCGGGCAAGCCCAGGCGGCGCAGAACGGCGTGGCTGAAACCGCGACGGCGATCCTGCGCGCCGGCGATGTTCGCATGCTGGGGGTCACCGCGAAGATTTTTCCCTATAGTTTGATCGCGGCAAAAAACATCAAAGGGGCCAAAGATCTCGTCGGCGGGCGAATCGCGATCAACCGCGTCGGCGACGTAAGTGCCTATGGTTCCCAACTCGCTTTGCGCAAGCTCGGGCTCAATCCAGACAAGGACGTGAC
>WNFV01007088.1_pt1 | contig 26474 bp, 23 predicted proteins | sample 5400101 | NCBI WGS metagenome assembly WNFV01 (sample SAMN13153361, study PRJNA577476) | soil metagenome | isolation source: 115 cm soil or saprolite under grassland replicate 1 | place: USA:California | collected 2016-06-15
CGCGCGATGTTGCCGAAGCCGACCAGGCCGAGCGTCCGCCCCGCGAGGCGATATATCGGCTTGCCCGGGGGCACTTCCCAGCGGCCGGCCCGTACCATGCGGTCGTAGAACGGGATCTTGCGCGCGGACGCGAGGATCAGCGCCATCGTCTGTTCCGCCACCTCCTCGATGCAGTAGGTCGGGTTGTTCGTGACGATGATGCCGGCCTGCGTCGCGGCGTCCAGATCGATGGTGTCCACGCCGATGCCGTAGCGGGCGATGATCTTGCAGTTGGGCATGCCTGCCATCGCCTCGGCGGTGATGGGGCCCGCGTAGGTGTTGAGGAGAGCGTCGCAGTCGCGGGCTTCGGAAAGAAATTCCTCCGGTTTTTTGGTCTTCAGAGCGACGAGGTCGGCCAGATCCCCGAGGGTCTTGCGTTCCACGTCCAGCGACTCCCAGACGTAGTCCGTGATCACGACCTTGGCCTTGCCGGTCACGCGCTCTCCGTCGCCCAGCGGACCACGCCGGCGACGCCGTCCACGGCTACCATGGCTCCGTCGGGAATGCGGCGGGTCGCATCGAGCACGCCCAGCACCATCGGCACGCCGCGCTCCCGCGCGAGCGAGGCGAGATGCGAAGTGCTGCCACCGAGCTCCGCCACGACGCCCGCGACATGCGTCAGCACCTGGCCGAGGGCCGGTCCGGCCACCGTCGTCACCAGCACATCGCCCCGCGCGACGCGTTCGAGCTCGCATTCACAGTTCACCACGCGGGCGCGTCCTGTTCCCCAGCCGATTCCTGAAGGATGTCCGTTCAATCGCGGATGCGCGAGCCAGATTTCGTCGCGCAGTTGCGCCTCGGCCTGCGGCTCGCCCATGTGCAGCGGCCGTGCCTGAAGGAGCTTGATGCCCGTTCCGTCCATCGCCCATTCGATCTCGACAGGCTCTCCGATGACCCCTTCCGCCTTGCGCATCATCAGGCCGAGCTCGGCGATCTGCTCGTCATCGAGACAGCGGCTGCCTGCGAGCGAGCGCGAAAGCGCGGCTCTGCCGTGAGCGCAGCCCATGCCGTGGTATTTCCTCCCCGGCGTGGATTCCTTCAGGTTCCCGGCGGGATCGAGCACATAACGGTCCGGCGCGACTTCTCCCTGTGCGATCGCCGGGCCCAATCCCCAGGCCGCATTGATCACCCTGTCGCCACCGGCGGCGCGGGAGAGGCCGCCTCCGGACACGCGCGCCGCCACCAAGGGCTGGATGATCAGCGCCATCGCGGTATCGGCCGCGTCGAGCCCGTGCGCCGCCATGTAGCGCAGCACGCGCGTCGACCACAAGGCCGCCCAACACGCGCGAACGGCCGTGAGAAACTCCGCTTCGTCCTGCAGCTCGAGGAAACTCTCGAACTGGCCCGCGAAGCCCGAGTCGGTGCGGTCTTCGACGAGCGCGGACGAGCGCACCACGCCCCGCGCACCCGAGTCCGTTACTGCGCGCCATGCGGCGAGCAGGGGCTCGCTCAGCTCGGGCATCACAGGGCGCTCCATCAACCCGAGTTTCATATCGAGCGCGTGATGCCTCGCCTGCGGACGATCTTCCGTGGAGAACACCCTGCGCGCGGTCTCTTCGAGGTCAAGCGCCGCGAGCTGCGTTCGATAGGCGCGCGCGTCGACGCAGAAGCCGGGCGGCACCGGCAGACCCGCGTGCACCAGAGCGGCGAGGTTCGCCGCCTTCGCGCCGAAGCGCGAGGGATCCGCTGCCTCGGGCGCGCTCAGGGGAACGACCAGCCGCGGCATTGCCTCAGCTCCCGGAATCGATGAGGATCCGCAGGATGCGGCTCGGATTGCGCTCGTATTCCTCGAATGCCTCGGCCGCTTGCGTGAGCGGATACGTCGCGGTGATGAAGCCCTTGACGTCGATCGCGCCGGATGCGACCAGAGCGATGCTCGGGCCCATGTCTTCGGGCAGCAGCGCGCGCGAGCCGATGACGCTGATCTCCTTGTAGTAGAACGGGAACAGGTTGACGTCCGCGGCGCTTTCGTGGCTGATCGAGAACGCAGAGAAGCGCCCGCCCGGACGCAGCATCTCGATTCCCGCGCGCAGCGCTGCCGCGCCCCCCGCCGTGTCGATCACCGTGTCGGCTCCTGACCCGCCGGTCAACCGCAGTACCTCGTCCGCGCTGCGCTCGGCGCCCGTGTCGAGCGCGTGGTGCGCTCCCATGGCGATCGCCCTGTCGAGCTTCCACCGGCTGCGCGACACCGCGATCACCGGATTCGCGCCGGCGAGCACCGCGAGGCGCGTGTGCAGCAGTCCGCTCGTGCCTTGCCCGAGCACGACGACGGATTCGCCCGCCTCGAGACCGAGCCGCTGCTGCGCGTGGCGCACGGTGGCGAGCGTCTCGATCAGCGTGGCCTCGGCGAGCGGCAAGGCTTCGGGCAGCGCGTAGAGGTAACGCTCGGGTAATAGCACGTACTGGTTGAGCGAGCCTTCGATTTCGCGTCCGAACATCCCGGCGTTGCGGCACAGGTGCGTGGCGCCGCGCAGACAGCAATCGCACCGGCCGCAGGAGATCACAGGGTTGACGATTACGTGTTGGCCGGGCCGCAATCCGGTCACGCCCTCCCCGGTCGCATCCACCACGCCGGTCGACTCGTGGCCCATCACGACCGGGTAGCGTACGCCCGGATGCGCGCCGGTATAGATCGAGAGATCGGTGTGGCAGACCGCCGTCGCCGCGGTGCGCACCACGACCTCGCCCGGCGCGGCCTGCGGCTTGCCGCGCTCGACCAGCTCGAGCCGCCGGGGCGCCCGTAGTACGGCCGCGCGCGTCATGGGTCGGCCCGTCAACGCCCGGCGAGCGTCGAATAACCCGGCATCGGATCGACGACCGTGATCTGCTCGACCGGGAAGTTGGAGATGATCTCGATCTTGTCCTTGTGGACGATCAGCATCTCCTCGATTCGGACGCCCCACTCGAACTTCTTGCCGTGCTGGGTCTCGAGCGCGAACACCATGCCTTCCTTGATCTCGATCGGGTGGTCGAGCGACCAGATGCGCGAAATGACCGGCTGGTCGTATTGCGCGAGGCCGAGGCCGTGGCCCCACAGGTTCGCCGCGGCCTGGTCCTCTTCCGCGTAGCCCCAGGCTTCCTTCGCCGAGGGCCATTTCGAGGCGATCTCCCGCGTGGTCGTTCCGACTTTCACCGCCTTGATCGAGTCGTACAGCCACTTGAGCGCGGTCGCGTAGATGTCCTTCTGCTCGCTGGTCGGCTCCTTTCCTGCGCAGTAAGTGCGGTAGTAGCAGGACTTGTAGCCGTTCCAGGTGAGCGCGGCGAGATCCATGAACACGATGTCGCCGGGCTTGACGATGCGGTCGGAGAAGTTGCGCCAGTTCGGCCAGGTGTTCGGACCCGAGGACACGATCACGTCCTCGACGTCCTCCATGCCCGGGACGGAGTACAGGTACTGCATGATGTGCGCGGTGAGCTGGTTCTCGGTGCGCCCGGGCTGCAGGAACTTCATGAATTCCCAGTGCGCCGCGTCGCCGATCGCGCCGACCATGCGCAGCGCCTCCTGCTCGTCCTCGTTCTTGACCGCGCGCGCCTCCATCATCGGCGTCATGCCGTCGGTCCACTCGATCTTCTCGTCCTTGAACACCTGGATCATGTTGATGTCGACGAAGTCCACGCCGAGCTTCTGGCCGTCGACGTTCGCCTTCTTCATCTCCTGCTTGATCGCATTGGTGAACTTCTTTACCTGGGAAAGCGAGGCGGGGCCGGCCGCACCCTTGATCCAGGCGTAGGACCAGCGGATGTGGTCCTTGGGGATCCACGGAGAATGGCGCTCGATCTGCATGCCGATGTCGCCCTGCTCGAACAGCACCGGCGCGTCGTCGCCGCAGAGCATGGCGTAGCGCAGGCCGGGCTTCAGGCGGTTCCAGCCGGGGGTCAGCGTGCTGGTGACGTACCGGACGTTCTCGTCGTACATGAGCAGCATCGCGCCGAGGCCGGCCGCTTTCATGCGCGCGCGTGCGCGCTCCAGGCGGTACTTGCGCAGCCGGTCCCAGTTGATGCGCTGCTGCCAGTCCAGTCCCACCATTCCCGCATTTGCCATTCCTAGTCTCCGTCTGTGTGAGTAAAATCCCGCCCTGGCACGTCCGTCAGTCGGCGATCGCCCCCGATTCTTTTGCCACTTTGCCCCAGCGCTGGGTTTCGGCCGCGATGAACTCCGCGAACGCCTTCGGCGAGGCGCTGGTCACCGCCTCGGCCCCGCCTTTGGCGAGGCGCTCGATGACCTCGGGCGTCTTCATGGTCTGCACCAGCACCGCGTACAAACGCTCGACGATTTCGCGCGGCGTGCCCGCGGGAACGAGCACGCCCTGCCATGAGCCCGAGGAGCCGTCGAGATAACCGGACTCCTTCATGGTGGGCAGGTCAGGCAGCTCCTTGATGCGCGTGGGGCTCGTGATGGCGAGCGCCTTGAGCCGCCCGCCCTTGATATGCCCCATGGCAGAGGAGACGGTGCTGAACATCATCTGGGTTTCGCCCGCGACGAGGCCGGTCACCGCGGGACCCGCTCCGCCCTTGTAGGGCACGTGCACCATGTCCATCCCTCGTTCGGCCGTTCTCAAGATCTCCATTTCCAGCCGGTTCTGGCTGCCGCTCCCGGGCGAGGCATAGTTCAGCTTGCCCGGGTTCGCCTTCACGTAGGCGACCAGCTCCTTGACGCTGTTGACCGGTACGGAGGGGTGCACGATAAGCACGCCCGGCACGTCGACGACCTGGGTCACCGGGATGAAATCCCTCAAGTTGTTGATGGAGAGATTCGTGAACACCCCGGGGTTGATCGCCACCGTGCCGACGTTGCCCAGAAAGAGGGTGTAGCCGTCCGGAGCCGAGCGGGCCGCGACCTCCGTGCCTATGGTTCCGGCTGCTCCGCCGCGGTTCTCGATCACGATCTGCTGGCCGAGCAGCTCTGAAAGGCGCGGCTGCATGATGCGGCCGACGAAGTCCGACGCGCCTCCGGGCGCGAACGGGACGATGATTTTTATTGCCCGATTCGGATAGCTGCCCTGCGCGAGCGAAAGCGCCGGGCACGACAGGGCCACGAGCGCGACCCACAGCGTCGATCTCAGCTTTGCCATCTCTCCTCCTTCACTCTTCGTTTTATCCCGCCACCCGCAGGCCTTCGCGCGGCCTTTCGTCCTCGGCCGCGATCGGAAGCGGCACGGCGCGCTTCAATCGCGCCGAGAGGTCGAAGGCCTTGGTGAGCATCAGCCGGTTGTGCGCCTCCGCCGCGGTGGCATGCTGCGTCGTCAGGCCCATCGCGAGACGGTTCAGCCATTGTTCCGTTTCCTCGCGCATGGGGCCGCGCAGCTCGCCGAGAGCGATATCGCCTGGCGGGTAGCTCCCCAGAAAGTCGACGCGGCGCGCCGCATCCGGCGCGTAGCCTTCGCCCTGCGTCTTGGTGGTCGCCAGCACGATGTCGCGGTGGGTGTCGTCTATGGTGAGCACGCCTTCGGTGCCGACGATGCCCACTTCGAGGCTGTACACCGCGCCGGGCCAGACGATCGGCAAGGCCCACGAGATGGAGGCGTGGTACAGGCTGCCGTCCTCGAAGGTGATCACGCCCGCGGTCGCGTCGATGCCTTTGCACAGGGGCCCCAGCGCCTTGTCCACCGAGCGCGCGTAGATTTCGACCGGGCGCTTCGCCTCCATCATCCACATGACGACGTCGAGCGCGTGCGTTCCCGAAATGACCATCGGGGAGATCTGCGACGGATCGTCGGTGCGCCGGTAGTTATCGAGCGCCACGAGCCGGTTCATGAACGCTCTCGAAGTCACGAGGGTCACATCGCCCAGCTGCCCAGTTCTCACCTTCTCCTTCGCCACCAGCCAGCGCCGGCGGAAGCGCTGCGTGTAGCCGACCACCGCGTCCACTCCGGATTTCTGGATGGCCGCGAGGACGCGCTCGGAATCGGCGAGCCCGGCCGCAAGCGGCTTCTCGATCAAGAGCGACAGGCCGCGTTCGACCGCCCCGAGAATGGGATCGACGTGCAGATGCTCGTCGGTGGAAATGATGGCCGCGGTCACTTCCGGGCGCGCCAGCAGCTCGCGGTAATCCTGCGTCACGAAGTCCGCGCGGATACTTGCGCCGATCTCCTTGGCGCGATCGGCTTTCAGCTCCGCCAGACCGATGAAGTCGACCTGCGGGTGCCGAGCCGCGACTTCGCCGCGGAATAATCCGACCCGCCCCCCGCCGATGATGGCGAGGCCGATGCGCTTGGGGTTCTTTTTCACGCAGCCGCGCGCACCGACTTGGACGAGGCGAGCGGCAGCGACACCGGTTGATTGCGCTCGGCGGAAAGATCGGCGGCGATATACACCTCCATCACCATGCGCGCGTGCTCCGGCGTCACCATGACCGGCCGGTCGAGAGCGACCGCCTCGAGGAAGTGGATCGTCTCCGCCGCCATCGGCCCGGCGTAGGTGTGCTCGACGCGCTCCCCGGGCATGGTCGACATCGGTAGCTGCATGCCTTTCTGCATCGTGTTCAGCACCACGTCGCGGTGGCTGTCGTCGACCATCAGCGCTCCCTCGGTGCCGACCATCTCGATCCAGGTGGTCGAGAAATTCGGATAGCCGGGCGGCAGGCTCCAGCCGCCGCCGACCACGAACGAGAGGCCGCTGTCCATGGTGACGGAGAGCCATTGCTGGTCCGCGATCGGCTGGCCGCTCGCCTCCTGCATGGCGCCGAAATTCTGCTGCGAATACACGCGCACGGGCTTCGCCGGCTCCAGGCACCACAGCACGAAGTCCAGATCGTGCGTGCATTCCATCGCCGCGGGCGAGAGCTTCACGCGGCCGCTGATCTTCTTGCCCAGGCCGCGGGTGATATGGCGGGAGACGAGCGCGCTCACCGGCCTGCCGATCGTGCCGTCGCGGATCGACTTCCTCACGTAGGCGAACTTGGGATTGAAGCGCTGCGAATAGCCGATGGTGAATTTCAGCTTGTTCTTGCGGGCGAGGGCGATCAGCTCATCGGCTTCCGAGAGCTCCATCGCGATCGGCTTTTCCAGAAAAACGTGCTTTCCGGCGGCGAGCCAGTCGCGCGCCATCGGATAGTGCGTGGTTTCCGGCGTCGCGGAAATGTACACCGCTTCGATTTCGCCCATCTTCAGGAGCTCGCCGTAGTCGGTCACCGCGGTCTTCGCGCCGGTCGCTTTGGCCACCTCGGCGAGCCGCTCGGGCCGGATCTCCGCGATGTGCAGGCCCTTCGTAAGGGGATGCGCCGCGCAGGTCTCGGCGCGGATGCCTCCGCACCAACCGGTTCCGACAATGGCTACGCCGATCTGCTTCATGGACTCCTCCTTCGAATGCCGCCTATTATCGCCTGATCTTGAGCAGGCGGGCAGCGTTGCCTCCCATTATCCTTTCCTTCTCGGCCGACGGAAGCCGAGGCACGCTGTTGATCAGGCCGACCGGGTCCTCCTCGCCCATGTCGAACGGATAATCCGTGCCGAGCAGCACTTGCGCCGCGCCGAACTTGTCGATCAGGTTGCGCAGCATCTCGGGATCGAAGGTGATCGTGTCGAAAAAGAATTTCTTGAGGTAGCTCGTCGGAGGCTTTTTGATCACGGTGCGGCAGTCGGGCCGCGCGCGCCAGGCGTGATCCATGCGCGCCCAGTAGTGCCCGAGGAAGCCGCCCGCGTGGGGCAGCACCACCTTGAGGCCGGGGTGCTTTTCCATCATTCCTCCGAAGATCAGATGGCTCGCGCCGACCGTCGTATCGAGCGGATTGCCGATGACGTTGTTCAGGTAGTGGTCCATCAGGCGATCGCCCTGGGTGAATCCGATCGGGTGCATGAAGATCACGATGTCCAGCTCGCGCGCCTTGGCGAAGAACCTGTCGAGGCTCAGGCCGGGGTCGGTGAGCTCCTTCCCTGCGACGTTGGGATTGATCTCGACACCGCGCAAGTCCAGCTGCTTGACGCAGCGCTCGAGCTCGATCACCGCCAGCTCGACGTTCTGCAGCGGCACGGTGCCCAAGCCCACGAAGCGGTCCGGCCACTTCGCCACGATTTCCGCGAGTCGGTCGTTCACCATGCGCGAGACCTCGGCGCCCAGCCCCGGCTCGGTCCAGTAGTAGGTCTGCTGCGGCGCCGGCGACACCGCCTGGATGTCGATCCCCATGCGGTCCATGTCCTCGAGCCTTACTTCGATCGTGGAGAGCTTGGCGGCGCGATCCTGCATCTGCTTGACGTTGACTTCGCGCGTGAGCGCACTGGCAAACTTGACCGAAGGCTCGTATTGCGCGGGGTTGAGATGCGCGAGCTTCGCAGCCGCGTCCCGGTTCAGGTAGTGGCAATGGATATCGATGCGCAGGCTCCGCCCCTTCTTGCCGCGGACGAGCTTGCTCGAGACCGAGCGCTTGCGCGCTCGCGCTGCCGCAGCGGAGCCCTTGCGTGCGGCCGCGAAGCGGCGCTCATGCGCGAGATCGGTGCAGCCGGGCGTCGTGCAGGTAAACATCATGTCAGTCGTTCCTTTCTTCAGGTCGATCGGTTAAAAGACTCCGAGATGCTGCGTGATCAAAGCCTGGTCGTTTCGCACCTGGCCGGCGCTTCCGCTGAACGCGACTCTGCCCGTATTGAGGATCACGACCTCGTCGGCGAGGTCGAGGGCGAGCTTGATGTTCTGCTCGACCAGCAGAATCGACTGGCCTTCCTGCTTCAGGCGCAAGAGGGTGCGGCCGACCTCCGCGACGATCAGCGGCGCAAGACCTTCGGAAGGCTCGTCCATCAGCAGCACGCGCGGATTTCCCATGAGCGCCCGGCCGATCGCGAGCATCTGCTGCTCGCCCCCGGAGAGCGAGCCGGCCGCCTGTTGCAGCCGGTCCTTCAGGCGGGGAAACAGCTCGATCACGCGCTCCAGAGTCCACGCGGCCGCGAGGCCCGCCCGCTTCCGCCTCGCAACGACCAGGTTCTCCCGCACCGTGAGGGTGGCAAAGATCCGCCGTCCCTGCGGCACGAAGCCCACGCCCTTTCGCGAAATCGTCTCGGGCGAAAGCTTTCCGATCGCCTCGCCGAACAGGCGGATGTCGCCCGTGCGCGGGGGCAGGAAGCCGATGATGGCGCTCATGCAGGTCGTCTTGCCCGCGCCGTTGCGACCGAGGAGCGCGAGCACCCTGCCCGGGTTCAACGAGAACGAAACGCCGTGCAGAACGTGGCTCTCGCCGTACAGCGCATCGACACCCGAAAGGGCGAGGGCCTCAGTCACCGAGGTAAACCTCGCGTGTTTTCGGATCGGCGACCACCTCGGCCCGGGTGCCCTCTATGATGATGCTGCCGTAGTGCAGCACGGTGATTTTCTCGGCGAGATCGAGCGCGGTATCCATATCGTGCTCGATCATGACCACGGTCACTTCCCGCGGGATGCCCGCGATCAGCTCCTTCATCGCGGCGCGCTCCTCGCGCGACAGCCCCGCGAACGGCTCGTCGAGGAGCAGCACCCTGGGCTTTTGCGCGAGCGCCATGGCGATTTCGAGCCGGCGCTTCTCCCCGTAGGATACTTCGCCTATCGACCGCTTGGCGAGATGCTCCAGGCCCACCCGTTTCAGCACGCGCCGCGACTCCTCGTTCAGCGCGGCGTAGCGGACGAGCGGCCTGAAGACGTCCCAGCGCGACTTCGACAATCCGAGCAGCGACAGCACCAGGTTGTGCTCGAGCGAGTCCTTGGGAAAAAGGGTGATGATCTGGTAGGTGCGGGCGAGCCCCCGGTGGGCGCGCTGGTGCGGCTTCAGGCGCGACACGCCGAACAGGCGGATCGCCCCGGAATCGCGGCGCAGATCCCCGGTGATCAGATTGAACAGCGTCGTTTTCCCCGCTCCGTTCGGCCCGATGATGAGCCGCCGTTCGCCGGGCATCACTTCGAGCGAAACCCCGTTCATGGCGGGCAGGCCGCCGAAGGACTTTCTCAGCTCGCGCAGCTGCAAGGCCGGCGTCATCGGGGGCCTCTCCACGCCCGCGTCGCCTGCCCAAAGAGGCGGCGCAACCCTGGCACGACGCCCTCGGGCACGAAGATCACGATGATCACGAACACGAATCCGAGCAGCATGTTCCAGCGCTCGATGTAGGCGGAAACGTAATTCTTGAGAATCATCACGATCGCCGCGCCGACGATCGGACCGGCAAGCGTGGCGGAACCCCCGGCGATGACCGCGAGCAGGCCTTCCGCCGAAGCCGTGATCGAGAGCGAAGCGGGATGGATGTACTTGTTGTAGTACACGAACAGCAGGCCCGATACCGCGCCCCAGAATCCCGAGTACACGAAGGTGATCCAGCGGATCACCCAGACGTCGTGCCCGAGCGCGCTCATGCGCCGCGCCTGATCGCGCGTTCCGCGCAGCGCGGCGCCGAAAGGCGACGCGACGAATACCGCCATGAGCCAGATCGCCATTGCGGTGATCGCCAGAGCGAAATAATAGAAAGAGCCCGCATCGTCCAGGCTGATGCCGAAGGGCGCGGGCCTGGTCAATCCGCGCAAGCCGTTATCGCCGTCGGTGACCGAGACCCAGCGGTATGCCGTTCCCCAAAGCACCTGGGACAGGGCAAGGGTCAGCATAAGAAACCCCAGCCCGGTGGCCCGCAGCGAGATCCACCCGAAGGCACATGCGACCAGAGTGGTCGCGAGCAGCGCCACCGGCGCGGTAGCCCAGTGCCCGAGCCCGAGCTTGAGCGACATCCAGGCCGAGATATACGCGGCCAGTCCCAGCCAGGAAGCGTGACCCAATGACGGCAGCCCGCCGTATCCGACCAGCAAATTGAGGCTCGCCGCGAAGATCGCCGCGATGAAAATCTGGCTGGTGAGATTGATGTAGTACTCGCCGCCCACCAACGGAAACCCGGCGAGCGCCGCCGCGAGCGCGACCCAGCCCGCATTCTTCATACGGATTGACGTCCAAAAAGGCCCGTGGGACGAAAGGCGATCACGACGATCATCGGCAGGAACAGGATCACGTAGGCGAGATCCGGGAGCAGCGCGGTGCCGAAAGTGTAGATCGCACCGATAAGGAAACTGCCGACGAAGGCGCCGAGCAGGCTGCCGACGCCGCCCAGCATCACCACGATCAGAGCGAGCGGCAGCATGTCCGCGTCCAGGCCCGGATAGGCGGACATGATCGGCCCGCCGATGATGCCGCCCGCGCCGGCGAGCGCCGCACCCAGGCAGAACACGGCCGTGAAGAGCCCCGACACCGGGATTCCGACCGCGCGCGCCATCTGCATGTCGTCGACGCCCGCGCGGATCATTGCGCCGATCCGGGTCCGGTCCATCAGCAGGTACAAGGCGAGCGCCGTCGCCACCGCAATGGCGACCACGACCAGCCGATAGGTCGGAAACGCTACGCCCCCCACGAAAATGGGCTGCTGCAGCGCCGGCGGCGTCGGGATGGGAATCGGATCGCCACCCCACACCATGAGGCACAGGTCGGCGATGATGAACGAGATGCCGAGCGTCACCAGCACCTGGCCGAAGACGTTGCCCGTCAGCGCGCGCAGGATCAGGCGCTCGACCAATCCACCGAACACCGCGATCACCAGGCCGCCGATCAATGCGGCGAGCCACAGATTGGGCACAAGCTTGAGCACGGACACGCCGACGTAGGCTCCCAGCATGTACATCGAGCCGTGCGTGAGATTCGCAATGCGCATCAACCCGAAGATGAGCGAGAAGCCCGCGGCAAGCAGAAACAGCAGGCCCCCCAGGGCCAAGCTGTTCAATGTCTGGATGATCCAGTACTGCACAAAAAAGCGGGGCCGGTGTTTCCGGCCCCGTCCTCACTCTCAGGACTCGAGGTTTTTTGCCGGCGGCCAGTCACGCGAATACACCGGGTTCTTCAGGAATTCCTCCGGCTTATAGGTCCAGAACTGGCTGACGTTCGGGTAAGTATGAATCACCCGGTTCACCAGCCGCCCATCCTTGCGCTCGACCTTGCGGATGTAGACACTTCCGACCACGTTTCCGTATTTGTCGAACGAAACGGGCCCCCGGGCGGTGTCGACCTGGATGCCGCGCACCGCCTTCATGAAGGCCTGCTTGTCCTCGATTTTCCCTTTGATGGCGTTCAAGGTCGCCTCCAGCACCGCGGCTTCGACGTACGTAGCGGCCGCGTAGAAACCCGGGTCGTAGGTCCAGTCGAGGCGGAAATTCGCGGCGAATTTCTTGTTGATCGCGTTTTCGATTTCCGCCGAGTACCAGCAGGAGGTGATGATGCCGAGCGCCTCGTCACCCATGTTGCGCAGCACCGCCTCGTCGAGCGCGGTCATGCCGCCGACGACCGCCACCTTCCCTCTCAACCCGTATTCGTTGAACTGCCTGAAGAAGCGAAAACCGTTCGAACCCGCGAAGCCGAGGAAGATCGCGTCCGCGTCGGTCTTGAGCTGCGCAATATAGGTCCCGTAGTCGGGAACCGTGAGCGGAGAGAACAGCTTCTGGATTATCTTGCCGCCCGCATCTTCGAACACGCGCTGGAATCCCGCGCACATCTCGTGCCCATAGGCGATGTCGTCGGCGATCGTCACCATGCGCTTGTACTTGAGCGTCTTGGCGCAGTAGTCGGCGAGCGGTTGAGCGCTCTGCGATGAAGTCGAGGTACCGCGAGTGAACCAGGGATTGGGCTTGCGCTGCGTCATGTCCTCGGCCGCGGCGACCGAAAGCGTCAGCAGCTGCGCCTGACGGATGTAGTCGTCGGCGGCCAGCGCCGACGCGGTGTCGAGCGGTCCGATCATGACGTGGATCTTGTCGCGCTCCACCAGCTCCTGGATCTTGGTGCGGGCTTGCGCCGGCACTCCGCCCGAGTCCCCCACGAACAGCTCCACCTTGCGGCCGGCCATCGTGTAATTGCGCTCTTTCAGGTACTGGACGAGCGCTCGCTCCATGTCGATGCCGCCCGAGGCGAGCGGGCCGGTCTTCACCGTCATGAGTCCGACGCGGATCGCGCCGGCCTGCGACCGGACGATCGTCGGCATCCCGAGCGCCGCGACGCCTGCGCCGGTCGCCTGAATAAACCGCCTGCGAGTAAGTGTCATCGTGCGATCCTCCTTTCAGTGGGTCGGATTCTTGGGTGCGTCGAGCTGCTTCGCCGGCTGAGAGCGCTCGAAAGCCTCGATTTTCATGCATTCCCCGAAAATGCGCGCCGAGCCTCAGCCCTTGGGCGGGATCACCGGAACCAGGAGGTAGGATTCGCGCCCCGGTCCGGCGTGGAGCGTGTTCCTGCCGCCGAAGACCGCCGCCGGACGCTCGCGCGGATCATCATGCAGGAACGGCCCGCAGCCGCGCAACTCGTTCTTGAAGTTCGAGAGCCGGGCACCGGTCGCTTTCTGCCACTCGTAGTCCTTTCCCCGCACGCTCAACGCCACTCTGTGGCCGGCCGGCACGACGATCGAGGTCGGCCAGATCTCGACGTCGAGCTGCACCACCTCACCGGGCTTCAGGGGCCGCGGCTCGTCGTGCGTGTGGTAAGGCCGGTACTCGGTGGAGAGTTTTGGATCGAGCTTGCGGTGCGAGGCGCGCAGCCAGCCTTGCGCGACCGGCGTATGCGGATCGATCGCGCCCATGAACACCACTTCACGCATGTCAGGAGAGAACACCCGGAAAACCAGAAACAGATCGGCATCCGCCGTAATGAACGTCGCGCCGTCGCCGAGCGCAGCGTAGGTGACGCTTGCCGCGGCCTTCGGCGGCTCGCGGCCGAGCGCGTGGCCGGCCGGGTCGAGATGGAATTTCGTCCAGCGCGTGCGCGCGATCGGCCATTCGTTTTCATGCCGCTCGACGAAGCGATCGATGTGCCTCACCTGCAGCTGCACGCGGGCTTGCCTTTCCCAGCCGTTCTGCTCGCCCTTCAGGTAGTGCGCGAAAAAACGCTTCTGCAGTTGCACACCGTAATCGGTATAGAAATGCGTCCAGTGCTCGATGCCGTGCGCCTCAAGCCATTTTTCTTTGGACGCCGCGCGCACGAATCCTTCGAAGTTGCCGCGCGGGTGCAGGCCCTGCCCGCCCCAGTTCGCCGCCGAGAGGAAGGGCACGGTGATCTTGTCCCAGACCGGGGAACGCCCCTTGTGGTAGTCGTCGTCGAGCGGATGCGCGAGGATGTCATCGCCGAAGTCGCAGCGGTTTTTCTGCAGCTCCCGATCGGACAGCGTCTCGTCGCCGCACACCGGCTCTCCAGTGACCCGGCTGCGCGGGCCGCGCTCGCCCAGGCCGTGCTGCACCGTTTTGACCTGCATGTCGTACCAGTTGGCCCAGAACGTCGAGACAATCCCGCCGTGGTGCGTCATGTCGCGATACCAGTCGGCCGCCCCCTCCCAGATGCACATCGCCGCGAGGTGCGGCGGCGCAAGCGACGCCACGTGCCACTGGTTGATGCCGTAGTAGGAGATTCCGTTCAGCCCGACCTTGCCGCTCGCCCAGGGCTGCACGCCCGCCCATTCGATGCACAGGTAGAAGTCTTTTGTCTCGCGGGGAGAGAAAGGGTCGATGTATCCGGGCGAGCGTCCGGCGCCGCGGGAATCGACGCGCACGCAGGCGTATCCGTCCGGGACCCACTTCTCCGGATCGACGACTTCCCAGCTCTGGTAGTTGTTGGTCGAGCCGTAAGCCACATCGGGGTGCTCGGCGACCATGCGCTGCCACGCGCTCGGATAGCCTTCCTGGAAGGCGAGCCCCTTGGCATAAGGGCCGTAGCTGAGAATGACCGGAAACCGCCCTTCCGTCTCCGGACGGTACACGTCCGCCCGCAGCGCGAGCCCGTCGTCCATCTTGATCGGGACATCCCAGTCGATGCGCATCCCGTCGCGGAGCTCGCTCTTTGTCGAGGCCATGCTTGTCCCCTGATTTCGGCTTCGTTCAAGCTGTTATAGTTGTCGCGCCAATTTGACTCCACGCTGCGGCGCGGTGTCAACTGAACGGATCAAGGAGGCGAATTGAAAATCGGCACAGCAGGCACAGGCAGGATGGGCACGGCGATCGCCCAGCGTCTCATGAATCTCGGCCACGAACTCACCGTCTGGAACCGCACCGCCGCCAAGACCCAGCCGCTCGCCGCCGCCGGCGCGAAAATCGCCGCGACCCCGTTTCAACTCGCCTCGTCCTCGGAGGCGGTCATCACCATCCTCACCGACGCCGCGGCCATAGACGCGACCTATCACGGCAGAGATGGGCTTCTGTCCGGAAACGTTTCCGGAAAGCTCTTCATCGAAATGAGCACCGTCCGCCCCGAAACCGAGCAGCTGCTCGCTCTAGCGGTCAAGGGCAAAGGCGCGACCCTGATCGAGTGCCCGGTGGGCGGAACGGTCGGACCGGCGAAAGACGGAAAGCTCTTCGGCTTCGTCGGCGGCGAGGCGTCCGACGTCGCGCGCGCGAAGCCCCTGCTCGAACAACTGTGCCGCCGCGTGGAGCACGTCGGACCCGTCGGCGCCGGCGCGCGCATGAAGCTCGCGATCAACCTTCCCCTGCTCGTGTTCTGGCAGGCTTTCGGTGAAGCGCTCGCGCTGTGCCGTCCGCTCGGCCTGGACGCTGCGCGCATCGTCGATATCTTCGCGGATACCTCGGGCGGCCCCAACGTGCTCAAAGGACGTGCGGCCGCCCTTGCGGCCGCGCTTCAGGGCAAGGACGTGGGCGCGATCACCGTCGACGTCGACGCGATGCGCAAGGACCTGAAGACGATGATCGAGGAGGCGCGATCGCTCGGAACCACCCTCCCGGTCGCTTCGAGCGCGCTGCAGTGCTACGACGAGGCTTCCCGCGCGGGGCTGGGAAAGGGCGATATCACCACGATCCCGGTGCGCTGGATGAAACAGGGCGATGGCTAAACAGGCGCCTCACTGCACCGGCACCACTCCGTCGAGCTTGGCGAAGCATTCGCGCCGGGCCGTCTCCAGAAAGTCCCGGACAAAGGGCAGGCGCGCCACCTCGCGGGTCGTGGCGCCGTACAGGTTGCTCCACAGTCCGTTCTTGCCGATGCGCCGCGCGATCACGTATCCGTAATCCAGGTAGTTCTTGATTCCCCAGTTCGGAAGCGCGGCCACGCCCCGCCGGCTGGCCACCAGCTGCAGGATGGCGACGGTCAGTTCCGTGGTGCGGCGCCGGGGACGGACCTCCGCCGGTTGCAGCACCCGCCGGATCAGGTCGATGCGCTCTTCGGGCACCGGATAGGTGATGAGCGTCTCTTTCGCGAAATCACCCGCACCGAGAAAACGTTTCGCCCGCAGCCGGTGATCGGTCGGCAATACCGCGAGCACCTCGAAACGGAACAGCGGGTGATAGACGATGCCCCGCCGCGGCTTGTTCTCCGATCCGATCACGAGATCGGTCTTGTTGTCGGCGAGCAGTGCGAGCGGGTTGGGGTGAAAGCCCGATACCAGATCGAGCTCCACTTCCGACCAGTGCTTGCGAAAGGCATCCATGATCGGCATCAGCCAGTCGAAGCAGGTATGGCATTCGAGGACAATACGCAGCATTCCCACCGGTTTGCGGACGAGTTTCGTAAGATCGCGCTCGGCAGTCCGGACTTCGCCCATCACCGTGCGGGCCAATGCCACCAGCCGCTGGCCCGGCTCGGTGAGCTTTACCGACTGCCCATGGCGCTTCACCATCGCCACGCCGTAATGCGCTTCCAGCGCCTTCAACTGATGCGAAAGAGCCGACTGGGTCAGATGCACGCGCTCGGCTGCGCGCGACACCGTTCCCGCTTCGGTCAGCGCGAGCAGCGTGCGCAGGTGGCGGATTTCGAGCATGGGGGACGATTCAGCCGTCGCGAATACTATGAATAGTACTCATGCTATATTAACAAACTTTCATTGGATTCATAAATGAGTATAGCGGATGATTCCGCCATTCGTCAAAGGAGCGGACCGTGACCGTCGCACACATACTGGGATTCCCGCGCATCGGGGCGAAGCGGGAGCTCAAGACCGCCCTGGAGTCGTTCTGGCGGGGCGAGCTCCCGGAAGCGGAACTGTTGAATGTCGGCCGCGATCTGCGCGGCAGACACTGGCAATGGCAGCGCGATGCGGGCCTGGATTTCGTCACCGTCGGCGATTTCGCCTGGTACGACCCGGTGTTGCAGACGCTCGCGCATCTCGGCTGCGTGCCGGGGCGGTTCGGCTTCGATCCCCGATCGCTCACGCTGCCGCAATACTTCACCCTCGCGCGCGGCAACGCCGCTCAACCCGCCATGGAGATGACCAAGTGGTTCGACACCAACTACCACTACCTGGTGCCGGAGTGGAGCGCTGAATCGCGCTTCGAAGGCGGAGTGAAGTGGCTGTTCGACGACGTGACGCAAGCCGGAGACCTGGGCCACGCCGTCAAAGTCTCCCTGGTAGGCCCCCTCACCCTGCTTTACCTCGGCAAGATCAAGTCCGGCCTGTCGCACAAGCTCGATCTGCTGCCGCGCCTGGTGCCCGCCTATCAGCGCCTGCTCGCGCGCCTCAAGCTCCTGGGAGTGTCCTGGGTGCAAATCGACGAACCGATATTGGGTCTCGAGCTGGACGAGCGCTGGCTCGCCGCCTTCCGCCCGACCTACGAGGCCCTGGCATCCCTGTCGCCGGGGATCCTGCTCGCCACTTATTTCGAGCCCGTGGCGGAGCACGCGGCCATGCTCAAGTCCCTGCCGGTATCGGGCATTCATCTGGACCTGGTGCGCGGGCCCGGGCAGCTCGCGGCGTTCCTGGACGGCTACCCGGAATCGAAGATTCTGTCGCTTGGCGTGGTCGACGGCCGCAACATCTGGCGCACCGATCTGGATGCCGCCCTCGCGGCGCTCAAACCGGCGCATGACCGGCTCGGCGAGCGGCTGTGGATCTCGGCCGGATGCTCGCTGCAGCACGTTCCGGTGGACCTCGCGCCCGAGAAGACGCTCGATGCCGAGGTCCGCAACTGGCTGGCGTTCGCGGTGCAAAAGCTCGATGAGATCGCGACGCTCAAGCGGGGTCTCGCGCGAGGCATCGAAGCGATCGCACCGGCCCTGGATGCGTCGCGCAAGGCGGTGACTTCGAGAAAGACCTCGAAGCGGGTACGCTCCGACGCGGTGAAACAGCGCATGGACGCCTTGTCCGAGCGCGACACGCGCCGCCCATCCTCCTTCCCGGCCCGCATTCAAAAGCAAAGAGCCCGGCTGAATCTGCCGCCACTGCCGACCACGACCATCGGCTCGTTTCCGCAAACCGCCGCGATACGCAAGGCACGTGCGGCGTTCAAGAAAGGCCAGATCAGCCAGTCTGCGTATCTGGAGGCGATGCGCACGGAAATCCGCGACGCCGTGGCCCGCCAGGAGGCGCTCGGGCTGGACGTGCTGGTGCACGGAGAAGCCGAGCGCAACGACATGGTGGAGTATTTCGGCGAGCAGCTGCAGGGTTTCGCCTTCACCGAGAACGGCTGGGTGCAAAGCTACGGCTCGCGCTGCGTGAAACCGCCGATCATCTACGGCGACGTCGAGCGGCCCGCACCGATGACCGTGGAATGGACGCGCTACGCCCAGAGCCTCACCCGAAAGCCGATGAAGGGCATGCTCACCGGGCCGATCACCATGCTGCAGTGGTCGTTCGTGCGCGACGATCAGCCCCGCAGCAGGACCGCGTTGCAGATCGCGCTTGCGTTGCGCGACGAAGTGCTCGATCTCGAGCGCGCCGGCACTGCCATCATCCAGATCGACGAGCCGGCCTTGCGCGAAGGCCTTCCGCTCAAGAAGCGGGACTGGGCACCCTATCTCGACTGGGCGGTGCGCGCGTTCAAGCTGGCATCCAGCGGCGTCGCCGACGAGACGCAGATCCACACCCACATGTGCTACGCGGAGTTCAACGACATCCTGCCGGCGATCGCCGCGCTTGATGCCGACGTGATCACCATCGAAACCTCGCGCTCGGACATGGAATTGCTCGAAGGCTTCGGCGAGTTCCGCTATCCGAACGAAATCGGTCCCGGGGTGTACGACATTCATTCTCCGCGGGTGCCGGACGCCGGGGACATGCTGAGGCTGCTCGAAAAAGCCGAGCGCGTGATTCCCCTGGATCGCCTGTGGGTCAATCCGGATTGCGGGTTGAAGACGCGCGGCTGGCCCGAAACCGAGGCCGCGCTGGCAAGGATGGTCGAAGCCGCCCGTCGCATGCGCGCGCGCGCCGGGAGCCGGCAATCCTCACCCGCCTGAATGCAATCCCAGAAAAAACACCCGCGCAGCTTCAGCTTCGAGTTCTTCCCGCCGAAAACCCCGGAAGGGATGCAGAAGCTGCACGCGACCTGGAAGCAGCTCGCGCAGTTGAAGCCCCGGTTCTTCTCCTGCACTTACGGCGCGGGCGGCTCCACGCGGGACCGCACGCTGGAGACCGTCCTGGAAATCCAGTCCGCCGGCCACCGCGCGGCGCCCCATATCTCCTGTATCGGCGCCACGCGCGCCGATATCGCCGCGACGCTCGAGCTGTACCGTTCGAAGGGTATCGATCACATCGTCGCCCTGCGCGGGGACCTGCCTTCCGGCGCGGCGAGCGCCGGGGAGCTTCGCCATGCGAGCGATCTGGTGGCTTTTGTCCGGGAGAAGACCGCCGATCACTTCCACATCGAAGTCGCCTGCTATCCCGAATTCCACCCGCAGGCGCGCAGCCCGCAGGAGGACCTGCGCAATTTCAAGCGCAAGATCGACGCCGGCGCGGACGCGGCGATCACGCAGTATTTCTACAGCATCGATTCCTATTTCCGCTTTGTCGACGAGTGCGAGGCGCTCGGCATCGACCTGCCCATCGTCCCGGGAATCATGCCGATCGGGAATTTCTCGCAGCTTGCCCGCTTCTCGGACGCCTGCGGCGCCGAGATCCCGCGCTGGCTGCGCCTGAAGATGCAGGGTCTGGGCGACGACGCCGCCTCGATTCGAAGCCTCGGCCTCGACGTCGTGACCGAGCTGTGCGACCGACTCCTTTCCGCAGGGGCGCCCGGGCTGCATTTCTACACCATGAACCAGGCGGGGCTTACCTCGACGATCTGGCAGCGCCTGGGCCTCTGAGACGCGATCACGCCCGTTTGGGCAGGGCCTCCGCGCGCGACGGCTGCCAGCCGAGCCGTTGCGAAACCGCGTCAGCGGCGTCCACCAGCTCGCGCACCCAGCCGAGCAGCGCTTTTCTCGCCATGCGGTGCACCGGGCCGGCGATGCTGATCGCCGCAACCACGTTGCCCGAGTAGGTGCGTATCGGCGCGGCGATGGAGCGCAAACCGATCTCGCTCTCCTCGTCGTCCACCGCGTAGTTGCGCGCCCGCACCGCCGCCAATTCGCGGCGCAGCGCTTTGGCATCGACGATCGTGCTGGGCGTGCTCGCCGGAAGTCCGCGCGCGATGATGCGCTCGAGCTCATCCTCCGGAAGGAACGCGAGCAGGGCCTTGCCCACGGCGGTGGAGTGCACCGGCCCGCGGGTGCCGACTTTCGAACCCATGCGCAGCGCCTGCTTGCTCTCGTGGGTGATGATGTACAGGATCGAATCGTGATCGAGAATCGCGAGATGCACGGTTTCGCCGGTTTTCTCCATGAGCGTGCGCAGGAAAGGCCGCGCTTCCATGGTGAAGTCCATCTTGCGACGCACCATCGCCCCCAGCTCGAACAGCGCGAGTCCCAGGTGATACTTTCCGTCTCCGGGGTTCTGCTCGAGCATCCCCTCCTCGAGCAGCGTCGAGGCGAGGCGGTGCACGGTGCTCTTCGCAAGGCCCAGCCGCTTGGCGAGATCGCTGATGCCGATCTCGTACTCGTCTTCGGAAAACGCCTTGATGAGCCGCAGCGAATTCGCGACCGACGAGAGGCGGGTCCGGGACTTTGCGGTTGTGGGTTTTCGTTCCATCGCCGACGTTTTCAAGCGGGCGCGTCCTACCTGACCGTGACCAGCTCGTTCCAGAGCTTGAGCCATTTTTCGTCTTCGTCGATCAGAACGATCGGGTCGAGCATCAGGTAGGGAAAGGCCACCTGATCGCTTTTCACCTTTCGGCTCGAGGGAAACCGCCCCATGGAATTGAAAAGCTGCTGGCCTTCAGGGGACAGCACGAAATCGGCGAAGAGCAGCGCCGCATGCGGGTGGGGCGCGTTCGCCGCGAGCCCGATCGCCTGTGGTCTGCCGATCACCGGCTCGACCGGCTTCCAGTCGATGGGCTTGCCGCGGCGCTTCATCGAATCGGCGTTGGATGCGTAATTGGTGAGGCTGACGGGCACCTCGCCGGCTGCGACCATCTCGGACAACAGCACGTGCCCCTTGCGCACATCGGGCTTCATCGCGACCAGCCCGCGAAAGAAATCGAGGGCGCGCTTCTCGCCCCAGTGCCTGGCGAGCCCGGCGAGCCACTCCTGATCGGTCGCCTCCAGCCCGATCCGCCCTCTCCATCTGGGGTCGAGGAAGCCTTCATAGTTCGCCGGAAGCTCATCGCGGCGCACCTTCGCCGTATTGAACGCCACGACGAAGAAATCGACGCGGTCCGAGATCCACATCCGGTGCGGGGGCACGCCCCAGAGGGGAACGTCCGCGATGTGAGGGCTGAAAAACCGCGCCAATACCTGCTCGCGCGCGAGCGCTTCCAGCTCCGGAGCGTTGGTCTCGATGACGTCCACGACATGACGGCGCGCCTTGGCTTCGTTCAAGGCGCGCCTGACCACCTGGTCGCTGAGCGAGCGCCACAGCTCGACCTTGACGCCGTGCTTCCTTTCGAAAGCCTGGGTGAGCGGCACCGATTCCGAGGTCGCAAGCGACGTATACACCACCAGCGCGCCTTCCTGCCGGGCCCGCTCGGCCAGGCGCTGCGCGCGGTCGGCGCCTTCGTAAAGGTAGACCGCCTGATTTTTCTCCGGAGACTGCGCGCTCGCGGGCGCAACGCAGGCAGCGCCCAGAGCCAGCGCCTGAAGCAAGGTGATCGAGTCCTTCCACCGCATCGGTTCCTCCTCCGGCTGCTCGCGGCGCTGATTGACGCTGGCGGGGATTATATGGTCGAATGAAAACGGTTGCAAAATTTTGGAACTGTGTTCTGTATACCAGAACGAAGAGAGCCGCCCATGCCGCACGAGAAAGACCAGACCCACTGGCACGAGCCGACCGGAACGCGCAAGGCCGGCTTCGGCGAGTTCAAGAAGCAGCCGACACCCTACGATGCATTCATGGAGTCCGAGGGCATTCCCGTGTTCCGCGGCATCGGCATCCGCAGAGTACAGGACCTGGCGCTTGTGCCCTGGAAGCGCACCGGCGGGCGCGGCCACTATATCCAGCTCCACGGAACCGAGACCAAGTGGGGCTGCTACGTGATCGAAGTGCCGCCCGCCGGCGCGCTCAATCCCGAGAAGCACATGTACGAGGAGATCTTTCTCGTCGTCGAGGGACGCGGCACGACCGAGGTCTGGCAGGAGGGCGACGCGAAGCGGCACGTCTTCGAGTGGCAGAAGGGTTCGATGTTCTCGATCCCGATGAACGCCTGGCACCGGTTGGTCAACGCGACCTCGGGCGGCGCGCTGCTGCTCGCCGGAACCACTGCGCCGAACGTGCTCAACATGATCAACAACGTGGGCGCGGTGTTCGACAATCCCTTCGTGTTCCGCGACCGGTTCAACGGCGCTGACGATTTCTTCAAGCCGAAGGACGAGGTCGAGCCCGACCCGGTGCGGGGCCTGGCGATGCGGCGCACGAACTTCATTCCGGACATCGTCGACTGCGATCTTCCCCTGGACAACCGGCGCTCTCCCGGCTGGCGGCGCGTCGAGCCGTTCATGACCGACAACTGCTTCTATTTCTGGATCGGCCAGCACGAAAACGGCCGCTACTCGAAGGGACATGCGCACACCTCCGCCGCCGTGCTCATTTGCGTGAAGGGCAAGGGCTACACCTACACCTGGCCCGAGCGAATCGGCGTCACGCCGTGGAAGGACGGCCGCATGGACGAAGTGAAGCGCGTCGACTACGAGCCGGTCGGCATGGTTTCGGCGGCCCCGGGCGGCGCGCGCTGGTACCACCAGCACTTCAGCGTCTCCAAGGACCCGTTCCGCCTGACCGCCTGGTTCGGCCCGCACAACCCCGGGCGCGATCCCGGCGCGCCGGGCGAGAAGCACACCGACTACACCGCGATCGACATTCCCGAGGGCGGAACCTCCATTCCGTACTGGATGGAGGATCCGTACATCCGCAAGGAATACGCCGAAACGCTGCACAAGAGCGGCGTGCCGAACCGGATGGAGCCGGGCTGGTACGCCGCGCCGGCGGCGAAGTAGCCCCCCTTCGCATGAGCGAGGAAGCGGGCGGCAGGATCTTCTTCAGCAACGTCAGGCGCAGCCTCGAGTTGGAGGATGAGATTCGTCTCGTCAGCGTCGGCGTCGACATCGGCTCTTCCACTTCGCACCTCGTCTTCTCGCGCCTCGTGCTCGAGCGGCTCGACAACCGCTACGTCGTGTCCGAGCGCAAGGTCGTTCACGAGTCCGAGGTTCTTCTCACTCCGTATGCGGGCGACGCTGCCATCGACGCGGTGGCGCTCGGGCGCTTCATCGACAGGCAATACGAACTCGCCGGAGTCGATCCCGAAGCGATCGACACGGGCGCCTTGATCCTCACCGGCGTCGCCGTCCGGCGCAGCAACGCCCGGGCGATCGGCGAGCTGTTCGCGTCCCAGGCGGGGAAATTCGTTTCGGTGAGCGCGGGCGACGCGCTCGAAGCGACCCTCGCCGCTTTCGGCTCGGGCGCCTGCGCGCGCTCGGTCCGGGAATCCGCGCGGGTGATGAACGTCGACCTCGGCGGCGGCACCACGAAAATCGCCGTGTGCGAAGCCGGCGAAATCGCCGAGCTGACCGCGGTCGACGTCGGAGCTCGCATCGTCTCCTTCGACGCCGAGGGACGCGTTGCGCGTATCGAAGAAGCCGGCCGGCGATTCGCCGCGGAGGTCGGTCTCGTCCTCCAAATCGGCGAGAAACCCGACGCGGACCGCCTGAACACGATGGTCGAGCGCATGGCCGACCATTTGTTCGAGATCATCAGCAAGACCGCTCTCGGAGCCGACGCGGCGGGCTTGCTGCGGCTAGCCCCGCTGCGCAACGGACGCAAGCCGGACGTGGTCAGCTTTTCGGGCGGCGTTTCGGAATACATCTACGGGCGCGAGGACCGGGCCTTCGGCGATCTTGGCCCGGCGTTCGCCCGCGCGATCCTCGCGCGAATCAGGAGTTGGGGACCGCGAATCGAGCCTTCCGCCGAAGGGATCCGCGCCACCGTGATCGGCGCCTCCCAGTACACGATCCAGGTGAGCGGCAGCACCATCTTGGTCGCGCCGCAGAGCGTCCTCCCTCTGAAAAACGTGCCGGTCATCACGCCGAATTTGCCGCTCGACGCCGAGACTCTCGCCGTGGAGAGAATATCCGAATCGGTCGGAGCCGCACTGCGCCGGCTCGATCTCGACGACGGGAAGCGGACGGTGGCCCTTTGCTACCGTTGGAAGGGCTCGGCGACGTACGCGCGGCTGGACGCCTTCTGCCGGGGAATCGTCGCGGGCCTTGCGAATGAGCTTGGGCGCGGCCTGCCGCTCATCCTGGTCGGGGACGGCGACGTCGGCGGGCTGATCGGCATCCACTGCCGGGAAGAAACCCGGCTTTCGAACCCGATCGTGTCGATCGACGGCATCGTCCTCAAGGAATTCGACTTCATCGACATCGGCGCGTTGCTGGAGACTTCCGGCGCCGTGCCGGTCGTGATCAAGTCGCTGGTGTTTCCCGCGAGCGCCGCGGTCGGACGCGCGAAAACGGGCGCCGCAGTCTAGATCGAGATTGGCGGTGGGGGCAGTCTAGCGCGAACCCTGCTCTGCCGTAAATTCCTGCTAACAGGGAAAAATACAGGGAATTTCGCGTGTTTTGACGGTTCGAATTACATCTCATTCCTCGGAAACCCGCGCCCAGAGCCAATCTCCAACCATCGCACCTGTTTTTGGAGCAGATCGGAACAGGGAATTAACAGAGACCGTATCAGGGAATTAACAGGGGCGCATCAGGGAAAGAACCGGGGGAATCGCAATAACGGGTCTCACTCGCCGAGGAAACGATATGACCCTACCTCCTTCAAATCCACTGTGACCGGCGGTTCCTCGCACCGATCCCTTATCTGGGCAGTAAAAGCCTTGAACGCCGACAGCTCACCCAAGGGATTACTCCCGTCGGGGGCATCAATCGACACAATGTGAACGAAACTCACCCCATCGTTTAGTTTGAATGAGGCGTAGCGGAGCCCGGACGGCCTGTCGTTCTTGAGCTGTTCAAACACCTTGGAAATGTAGTTCTCGTTCTCGGCCGCTCGATCAGCTTTGACTTTGTAGCGCACCATCACTCTTTTCATGATCTGCATCCCTCCCTCAACGCGAATCCGACGATCACTTTCGCCGTGCAACGTCCGCCCACCAGCGCTTCGCACAGGTTCATCCACCCCGTAAATCACCCATCCGTCAACCTAACAAATCCAACGAGGTCGCGTCATAAACGCTTTAGCCACGCCGTTCAAACGCGTCACGCCCTTTGCGGGTAAGGACCAAACCGCCCGTCTTCTCTTCGATCAACCCCATGGCGAGTAGCTTTCGCTTGTCGATCTCCGGGATCTGCACGCCGCCGCGGCCGCGAAGTTGGCGATCGCGAAGCTCGGCGAGCCAGCGAAAGTCGCTCAGGACGAGTGTCAGTTTCATGGCGATCCCTCCATACCGAAACTCAACATAGTATGCACGAGCTCGTCTTATGGGCTGAACACCTGCCAGCGGTGCAGCACCGTGCCGCGGTCGGGAAAGAACAGGGAATTGTTTTTAGATGCCCGCTCGCCGATTTAGGGCTCGCAACGACAGAACCCACGAACCGCAAAGGCGTCCGCGAGCTGCATCGAGTTACTGCGGAGCACACGTGGGCTGAACGACATCGGCTCGTCTGAAAATCCCTGTCCTTTTCCTTGTCCTTATTTCTATCCTTGTCCTCGTCACTTTCCTTGTCCTCGTTGCGCTGGCGAACCCTAATGAAGTGATCGATCGTTGCGGTCGCGGCGCGCTCTCGATCTCAGTGCATGCTCTTTCTCGAAGGACGTGGCGAGCGGAAAGCCACATGTAGTCGTCGTCGCCCTTACCCGAGGATCATGCGCACCTTGTGGACTTGACCGTCATCCGCGAGCGGAACGCGCGTCAAGCGGTCTGACAACGTCTTGCCGTCCAGTTCGGCGCTAGCGACTCCGCGGCTGACGCCACGGGGGTTCTCGACGGCAATCTCGTAGTGCGCAGAGCGATATTTGAAGACGATCTCGAACCGAGGCCACTGCTTGGGTATGCAGGGAGCGAGGAGCAAGAACGCTCCCTGTAGACGAAGGCCGAGGATCCCTTCGAGGCCAGCCCGGTACAGACACCCGGCCGAGCCGGTGTACCAGGTCCATCCGCCGCGCCCGACGTGCGGAGCGACCGAATAGACATCGGCGGCGACGGCGTAGGGCTCGACCTTGTAGCGCTGC
>WNFV01002151.1_pt1 | contig 26470 bp, 27 predicted proteins | sample 5400101 | NCBI WGS metagenome assembly WNFV01 (sample SAMN13153361, study PRJNA577476) | soil metagenome | isolation source: 115 cm soil or saprolite under grassland replicate 1 | place: USA:California | collected 2016-06-15
CACGCGCTGGTCGAGCTGGCGCCTCTCGATCCGCGGCGCCGCGAACCCGATCTCTTCTACGTCTGCCTATTCGACGTCGCGCTCGGCACGGGCCTGCGGCTCGGCGAGCTCCGCGCGCTCCGCTGGCGTGACGTCGAGCGCGAGCGGCGGCTGATCCGCGTCGAGCGCGCGTACTCGCGCCAAGAGCTCCGGCGACCAAAGACCGAGTCCGGCATCCGCTCGGTCCCGCTCTTCGCGTCAGTCGAGGCGGCGTTCCGTGAACTGGCCGCGCGGGCGGTCGAGCGCGGACGTTACGCGCCCGTTGAGCTCGTCTTCGCCTCGATGCGCGGCACGCCGCTCCAGCCGTCGAACTTCCGGCAGCGCGTTTGGGACACCGCGCTTCGGACCGCCGGCCTCGAGGGCGAGGGCTACCGCTTCCACGATCTGCGCCACACGTGCGTATCGCGCCTTGTCGCCGCCGGCGCCGATATCAAGCTCGTCCAGGCCGTCGCCGGGCACGCGAATCCGCTCATCACGCTCAAGCGGTACTCGCACCTCCTCGACGCACGCGTGAGCGAGGCCGCCGAGCGCTTCGATCCAGCTCCCCGCCCTTAGGCGAGAGTAGTCGACCAGGTTCCCGGCGTCGTCCGCGCGGTGTCAGCCGCCGCAGCGGAACGGCTACAAAGACGTGATGGCCGATCGCGATCAAGTCCTCCGCTTCGCCGTCGGCTCGCCTGCCGGGCCGCGGTCACGCACATGGCGGCTTTGGGTGTCGAGGCGGAAGAGCGACGTATACGTCTCGAGCCGGAGACTCGGCAACTCCGTGAAGGTGAGTCTCCACGAGCCCGGCCCGGCGCGGTTCGCTCTGACGAGCGAATTCGTGCGAAAGGGCTCCTGGAAGGCGCCCGAAGGACGGGACCCACGGCTCGCGGCCGAATGGGACCGGCCTCGGCCGAAGCCGCCGAACCGTATCGCCCGCCCGCTCGCGATCATCGTGCCGTGGGATGAGGTGCTCGAGCGTGAGGTCGAGGAGACGGGAGACGTCATCTGGACGCCGCCGCCGCCGGAAGGAACGTGTGTCCACTTCGACATCGTCTACACGCCCGCCGGCGTCAGTGTCATCGGTCACCCCGGCGCACGAAGCATGGGGACGGAGCTCGTCGGCAAGGTCAAGCTCGAGAATGGCGAGCACGTCTTCGTCACCTCGATCGTCCGGCCGATGGAGGCGGCGACGAGGGAGCACGTCGACAAGCTCCGGTCGGCCCGAATCCTCGACGCCGACGGGAACATCGTTGAAAAGACAGGCATGCTCGCATTCGGCCATGAGCCAAACCCTGACGCGGACGACGGCACGCTCGTCGGCACCGTGATCGATGTCACGCGGCCCGACGATAAGACGCGTGGGAGCGTCGCACCCGTTGCCTGCTACACGGGCTTTGGCATGCGATTCCTTAGCAGAGCCTTAGCAGCGGCTTGGCGGCGGTGCCTCGCCAGCTAACGAATTAGGCTCATTAACAGCGACTTTCGAGTGGAGCGTACCGGGATCGAACCGGTGACCTCCGGCTTGCAAAGCCGGCGCTCTCCCAAACTGAGCTAACGCCCCGTGCCTGCATGGTAGAGCCAAATCGTGAGTATTGCGCTCTCCCAACTCTCTTGAGGCTCATGCAGCGTCCCTTCTTCTCGCCCTTCTGCTTCTTCATCGGGATCCACCTGGAAAGGCCCCGACGACGAGAGCGTAAGTGAAGCTCACTTTCCACATCTGCCACTTCCCGGACGCGGCGCTCAGGCGCTCGGAGTTCGACGAGGAGCGGAAGGATCATCGCGCCGGTTAGCTGAGCCGGACCGCGCCAGTCATCACATGAGCCTGAAGCGCTGCTTGAGACGACGAGGGCGAATCGCTAATCGCCCTACTCGGCACGCGCTGGCAAACCTCGCGTAACTGACCGGCGATTTCGCCGATGCGACCGCTGGGCTCCGGTCCTAGATTAGGAGCAGTACTCAAGCAAAGGAGCCTGAAGTGGCGATCACAATCACAACTCATACGAAGCGCCGGGAGCTTGCGCAGCGAGTTTCCAACGGAATTGAGGTCACGCTCTTCTGGGGCCCGACCAGCGGCGAAGTCCTCGTGAAGGTCGTCGATCACAGCTCAGCGCACGCATTCGAGCTTTCGGTCCCTAGCCAGTGCGCCCTGGATGCCTTCCATCACCCCTACGCGTATGCAGCGCGCAAGGGTCTCGAGTACGACAGACTCCTACCAGAGGCAGCATGAATGGCGGGCGAGACCGTCAGCATCCTCGAAGGCGATACGTTCGTCGTCAGCAATCGCCGTGGTGACATCGATGCATCGCCGGCCGAGGCCCACGGGCTTTTCAACCGCGATACGCGTTACCTCTCCCGCTGGAGCCTGACCGTCGGCGGTCAGACGCCACGGCTGCTTTCCACCGACGACGTCAACTACTTCTCCGCGCAGTTCTTCCTCGTTCCGGCATTCCTCCGTGGCGAACAGGCCTTCGAGGGCGACCTTTTTCTCGTCTCGAAGCTCGACAGGTACGCCCGTGGATCGACTGGCGAGATCACTGATGCGATCCGGCGCCGATCCTCGTAACTTGAGACTCATGAACAACGACACCCTGAATATGTATTTGCAGGAAATCGGCCGCTATCCGCTGCTCACGCGGGCCGAAGAAGTGCGGCTGGCGAAGCGCGTTGAAGCCGGCGACGAGTGTGCCCGGAAGCGGATGACCGAGTCGAATCTCAGGCTTGTCGTCGCGATCGCCAAGGGCTACCAGGGGCGCGGCGCGGAGTTCCTCGACCTGATCCAGGAGGGAACCGTCGGCCTCATGCGTGCGGTCGACAAGTACGACTGGCGGCGTGAGATCAAGTTCTCGACGTACGCGGCATGGTGGATACGCCAGGGGATCATGCAGGGCTTGTGCGTTGCCCCGTCGATTCGCGTTCCCGACTCGCTCCTGGAGCGCGCAGCATCAGTACGCATCGTCGAGCGGGACATCGCCTCCCGGCTCGGCCGTCAAGCTTCAATGAGGGAAATCGCCTTCGCCCTGGGGCTGACGATCGAAGAAGTCGAGGAGGCGCGGTCGGCGATGCAGCCCGTCTGTTCGCTAGAGGAGCCCCTGAGCAGCGAGGAAACGCTGCCCCTCGATCTGCTTCCGGATTCCAGTGCAGCCGATCCGGTCCTCGCGCTCGTCGAAGAGGCGCGTGATCAGGAGCTGAAAGCCCGGCTCGCCACGCTGCCGGAACGCTCACGAACGGTGATCGAGCTTCGATTCGGCCTCGAAGACGGCGTAGCCCATACTGCGGACACCGTGGCGGAGAGGCTCGGCGTCACACGCGAACGCGTGCGCCAGATCGAGTTCCAAGCGCTGAGCAAGCTCGCTACTGCGTCACCCTTGGCCGCAGAGGCGGCGCAGGCCGCGTAATGCGCCACGACTACGACCTTCTGGTCATCGGCTCGGGACCCGCCGGACAGAAGGCGGCGATCCAGGGCGCAAAGCTCGGCCGGAAAGTCGCCATCGTCGAAAGGGAACCGACGCTAGGCGGAGTCAGCGCCAACACAGGAACGATCCCGTCGAAGACAGCCCGCGCGGCGATCCTCGACCTGACCGGCCTCACGCAGCGCTCTGTCTACGGCGACGCGTATCGGTTCAGCAACACGGTCACGATGATGATCTCCTGTGGCGCGCCCAGCACGTGATGGAGCACGAGCGCGCTGTCATCCGCGACCAGCTTCGGCGTAACCACGTGGAAGTGATGGTCGGAAGGGCCGCCTTCCTCGATCCGCACACCCTGGAGGTCGGCGGGCCGCGTCCACAATCCCGGAGTGCCGACAAGATCGTGATCGCCGTCGGCACGCGGCCCACGCGACCTTCGGGTGTCGACTTCGACGACCAGACAGTCATCGATTCGGATGGCATCACCGGCGTCAGACGTGTTCCGGCGACCATGACTGTCGTGGGCGCGGGTGTGATCGGTGTGGAGTACGCGTCGATGGCCGCGGCGCTCGGCGTGAGTGTCACCCTCGTCGACAAGCGCACCGAGCTGCTCGATTTCGTCGACGACGAACTCGTCGACGCCCTCCGCTACCACCTGCGCGGTCTCGGGCTCACGTTGAGGCTTGGCGAAGAGGTCAGCGCGATCGAGCGACGCCCCGACGGCTCGGCCGTGACCTCTCTCGCGAGCGGCAAGCGGATTCCCTCCGAACTCGTGCTCTACGCCGCGGGCCGACAGGGTGCGACCGAAGACCTCCGACTCGAAGCTGCGGGCCTCGAGGCCGATACGCGCGGGCGGCTCGCCGTCGACAACCGCTTCCGGACCAAGCAGGCGCACATCTATGCAGCCGGCGACGTGACCGGTTTCCCGGCACTCGCCGCGACGTCGATGGAGCAAGGACGCCTGGCCGCCTGCGCTGCCTTCGGCCTCCCAGCGCCCGAACTGCCGAACGCTCTGCCATACGGGATCTACACGATCCCCGAGATCTCGTTCGTCGGCCGTACCGAAGGACAACTCACCAAGGCCGGCGTCCCGTACGTCCTCGGCATCGCGCGCTACCGCGAGCTCGCGCGTGGCGAGATCGTCGGCGACAACATCGGGTTGCTCAAGTTGCTTGTCAACGCTGACTCGCGAGAGCTCGAAGGTATTCACCTGTTCGGAACGGGAGCGACAGAGCTTGTCCACATCGGCCAGACCGCGATGGCGGGTGGTTTGACCGTCGACTACTTGGTCGATGCAGTTTTCAATTATCCGACGTTCTCCGACGCATACAAGATCGCCGCTCTCGATGCGGCCAACAGGTTGAACGAGATCGCCCACGAGTCTTTTCCGCAGGCAGTAGGAGAGTGACCGAGGAGTTTCCTCTCAGGACAGAGCGACCGCGGGCTGGCCTCGCTCGGCTACGGCCGCTACTCCGTGGCGGATCAGCTCGGCGCGCGAGGAGATTCCCAGCTTCTGGAAGACCTTGCGTAGGTGGTACTCGACGGTACGCGGGCTGAGGAAGAGTTGAGCAGCGATCTCCTTGTTGCTCCCTCCCTCACCGACGAGGTTTGCGATCTGGAGTTCCTGGGGCGTGAGCTCTGAGAGCGTGCTCGGATCGCGCTTTCGCGCGGTCTCGCCCGTGGCACGCAGCTCGCCACGTGCACGCTCCGCCCAGGGTTCGGCGCGGAGTCGATCGAATGCGTCGACAGCGGCTCGTAGCTGGATGCGGGCATCCGTGCGGCGGCGCATTCGCCTGAGGTGCTCGCCGTACAGCAGCTGGATTCGGGCGAAGTCCAACGGTCGTGCCTCGACGTCGAGCTGGATCGCCTCCTCGAAATGCTCCGTTGCCTTATCGCCCTCCGCGAGCAACGCCCGGCAGGCGGCGAGTCGCGGTTGCGCCGAGGGTGCGCCTGAATAGCCGATCCAGGCCTCGAACAGAGCAAGCGCGGCACGTGCCTCTTGCGGTCTGGCGGCTCGAACCGCCGCCTCGATCCTGTCTGGGAAGATTGGTCCCACGATCGGATCCAGCGCGCCCGACGCACCTCTTTCAAGTGAATCGAGTCGTTCGAGCGCTTCCACCCAGCGCCCGCGACCCAGATCCACGAGTGCAAGCGCGTACACAGCCATGGAGGCCCGGAGGCGCAGCCCATTGGCGGTAGCGTGCTCCAGCACGTTCTCAGCCTGGCGACGCGCCTCCTCATCGCGTCCCCGGACGGCCGAGACAATTGCGAGCGCCGCGAGCGGGTAGAGCTCGAGATTGTCCGCCTTGATCTCGCGCGCCAGCTGAACGGCCTCGCTGGCTGCGACGGACGCCTCGTCGAACTGTTGTCTGAGTGCGAGCTGCCCAGCTCGCATGCCGAGCGTGTCGGCCAGGATTCCGAATTCCCCACGCTCCCGGGCCATCGCCGCCGCCCGGTCGGTAAGTGCTCCGAAACGCTCTTCGTCGCCGAGCCATTGCGCGCCGTAGCTCGCCCAGATAACATGCCGCGGCTCGTCCGCTCCAGCTCCCCAAGCAACAACATCCGTCAAGAGCCGCACGCCCTCTGACGTGTCGCCGTTGATCATGGCCGCGAATCCGGCGAGCGACCGAGCGAATAACGTGGACGTCTCGTCGCCTGCCGGTGGGACAACAGTCGCGGAAAGCGCGGTAATGTCGAGGTAGCCGGCGCGATCACCTTCCTGCCATACGGCGTCCGCCGCGTCCACCAGCAGCTGGATCGCCTTGCCCGGATCGATCGGCGCGATCTCGCGCGCCGCGTCAACGAGCACGGGCACGACATCTCGAGGTCGACCGCAGCGAACCGCGGCGAGTTCCCGCACATGCGCGAGCTCCGCTCGGAGAGTCGGCTCTGTCACGAGCAGACCTGCTTTATTCGCGAGCGTGAGCGCCTCCTCGTCTCGGCCCGCCAGACTCAGGTTGGACGCGGCGCGGACCAGGAATCGGCCGCGGCTTGCAGAGTCCGCTGTCAGCTCGGCAGCGCGCTTCAGTGCCTTTGCGGCGGCCACGTGGCCCCCTCGTTCCTCCGCCCGTTCGGCGGCCTCGTCGAGCGCCCTCACGACATCTGTGTCGTGCTCCAGCGCGGCGGAGGCGAGGTGCCAGGCTCGACGGTCGGCCTGCTCTGCATCGTCGGTGAGCGCATCGGCAAGCGCCTGGTGAACCGTCCGCTGCTCGCTCGACGTAGCAGCGCCGTATACGGCTGACCTGACCAGTGTGTGGCGGAACTCGAGCCGAGTGCCATGAATTGAAATGAGCTGTGCATGCTCTGCAGCATCCAGGGCGGACGAGGCTATGTGCAGGCGCTCGCCGGCACGGCCGACGAGCACGACATCCTCGGAGTCGTCTGCCGCCGCCACGAGCAGGATCAGACGTGTCTCATCTGAAAGCCTGCGGACGCGGTCGTGAAAGACGTTCTCGAGCTGACGCGTCATCGGCAGCGCCTCGGGAAGCGGGTCCTGTCCCGAGAGCTGGCCGTCGGTCAGCGCCAGCGGGAGCTCAACGAGGGCGAGCGCGTTGCCCTGCGTCTGGGCCAGCAGACGCTCCCGCACGGACGGCGCCACTTCAACCCCGCCACGTTTGAGCAGGACCTCGGCCGCCTTGGCATCGAGCCCCGTAAGCAACAGCGATGGCACGTCGGCAGCTTCAAAGCTGCGCACCTCACCCTCACGAGCGGCGAACAGGAGCACGATCCCCTCCGCGTGCAACCGTCTCGCCACGAACTGAAGCGCGTCCGAGGAGGCGGCGTCGAGCCAGTGAGCATCGTCCACGAGACACAGGACCGGTCGCCGCTCGGCGAGCTCGGCGAGCAGCGACAAACAGGCAGAGAAGACGAGAAAGCGCTCTTGGCCGGCGGTCTCCCCAAGGCCGAGAGCCGAGCGAAGCGCCGCTGCCTGCGGCGCGGGTAGCGCGTCAAGGCGGTCGAATGCCGGTCGAATCAGCTGGTGCAGGGCCGCAAACGGCAGCTCCGACTCCGACTCCACACCTCGAGCGGCGAGCACGTGCATGTCGGTGGCCCGGTCGCGGGCGTCCTCGAGGAGGGCACTCTTTCCGATCCCGGCTTCGCCACGCAACACAAGTGCACCGCTCTCCGAGATCCTTGCTCCGTCGAGTAGGGCACCAATGGTGGCGCGCTCTACGTCGCGCCCATAAAGCATGTGACGATCGTATGCTCTTTGAGCCGCTTCGCGTGAGTTTTCATGCGGACTCGGGGACCTTCCAGGCGTCTCGAACCGCAGCCACGATGTGTTCGTAGCCCGTACATCGGCAGAGATTGCCGGAGAGGAGCTCGCGGATGCTCTGGTCGTCGCGGTACTCACGTGGATCGACTCCGGCGAGCGTTGTGAGAAAACCGGGTGTGCAAAATCCGCATTGCAGGCCGTGGTGGTCCTTGAACGCTTGTTGCATCGGGCTGAGACCATCAGCCGGCGTTATGCCTTCGATCGTCGTTACATCGGCGCCGTCGAGCTGCGCGGCGAGCGTGATGCACGACCGCACTGGTGCTCCGTCCAAGAGGACGGTGCACGCGCCGCAGACCCCCTGCTCGCAGCCGACATGAGTTCCGGTATGCCCGAGTTCCTCCCGCAACAAGTCGGCGGCGAGAAGTCGAGCCTGGATCGTTCGCCGAACAGGCTTGCCGTTCACTGTGCATTCGATCTCGAGTCTGTCGAGTGGTTGATCAACCGGTCTCATCTCGCAACCTCGGCAAGCGCTCGGGACACCAGTGCGCTCATGACGCGGCATCGGTAGCCGGCGTCCAGTCCCTGCCCATTCGTTTGCTCGGCCTGTTCGACCGCTGCCGCAGCTATTCGAGCCCGGTCGGCTGGTCCGAGGTCGGTGTCGCGCGCGGCTTCCTCGGCCCATGTCAGGCGTAGCGGTGACGCGCTGACTCCAACCGCAGCAAGCTGCGCCTTGACGACCTTCCGGCCGTCCGAGAGCTTCACGGCTGCCGCGACGCCTACAATTGCAGGGCCGGCTGATCTCTGCGCTACCTCGAGAAAGGCGTAGCGCACATCGGACAGGACGGGCAGCCGCATCTCGGTCAACACCTCGTCCGCGCCCAGCCCTGTGGCGTAGGGACCGAGGAAGAAGTCGCGCGCCGCGATGATTCGACGTCCGCCCGGGCCCACCGCTACGAGAGAAGCGTCAAGGGCAACGGCGACGCCGGGCAGCTCGGCCGCCGGATCGGCGTGTACGAGGCTACCTCCAATGGTGCCGCGATTCCGCGTCTGCAAGTGACCCACGTAACGCAGCGCGAGCGGAAGCAGTGGGCAGCTGTCCCGCACGACTGTCGATGTCTCGACGCTCCGCTGCCGCACTCCGGCCCCGACCACGAGCTCATCTCCCTCGCGCGCGAGGACCTGGAGCTCGGTCACGAGCGCAAGGTCGATCAATACCGCCGGACGCGCAAGTCGCATGTTGAGCATCGGAAGTAGGCTCTGACCACCCGCAAGTAGCTTAGCCTCCCCTCGGCACGCGGCAATCAGAGCGAGAACGTCCTCCAATGTCCTTGGCCGCGCGTATCGAAAGTGCGCAGGTTTCATCCTGCTGCGCCTTCACCGACCATCTGCAGAATGTCGGACGGGGTTATCGGTGTTCGCGTGATTTCGGGAGGCGCGAAGTCGGCGAGCGCGTCCTCGATTGCGCTCGCAATTGCAGCCGGTGGTCCAATGATTCCGGCTTCTCCGACGCCCTTGACGCCGAACGGGATCTCGGCGGCAGGACTACCGAGCTCTTCGAGATGAAACGACGGCATATCCGCCGCGCTCGGGAGCAGGTAGTCCATCAAGGTGGTCGACTGCGGCTGGGCATAGTCGTCGAAAATCAACTCCTCGTACAAGGCACCGGCGATTCCCTGAGCCACTCCACCATGGAGTTGGCCGGCGACAATCAGCGGGTTGATGACCTGCCCGCAGTCGTGAAAGATCCCGTAGTCGACAACACGTATCTGTCCGGTGTGGATGTCGATCGCGACAACGGCGACATGTGTCGAGTTGGTGTACGCCGGACAGGCGTTCAACCTCCCGAGCTCGTCCGGGCTCCGATCGATGTAGGGTGGAAAGTAGGTCGCACGCGCCTCCAAACCCGGATCGAGATCCGGAGGTAGTTCGAAGGTGCGGATCAGCGCCGCATGCGCGACGTCTCGCCATCCGATCGAGACGCTCGGGTTCTCGACAACGAAGAATCGGTCGTTCTCGATCTGTATCTCACCGGCCTCGGCTTCCAGCAGATGCGCCGCTATGCGGATCGCCTTTTCACGGAGCTCGCCGGCTGCGCGATGAATCGCCCCACACGTGACGACGGTGCTGCGGCTCGCCCAGCCGCCGAGGCCATACGGGCTCAAGTCGGTGTCTCCCATCACGACTCGTACTCGGTCGAGCGGCAGCGCGAGGGCATCAGCAGCCACGGTTGCCACCATCGTCTGCAACCCCTGACCGGCAGTCGATACTCCAACTCCGATCACCACGCCGCCGTCAGGATCGAAGCGAATGTCGCAGGAGTCTTGCGCGGTCCAGTGGCCGCTCGTCAAGAAGTAGTTCGCAGCGACTCCCTCGAGATAGTTCGCAGCACCGACACCGATGTAGACATTGCTGTTGTTCGCAAGTCGCAGACGGGCCTCTGCGGCGCGCCTGGACGCAAATTCAACGCCGCGCTCGAACGCCTCGCGGTGGCTTCCAGAGCCGACGCGGGCTCCTGAAGCGGTTACGTAAGGCAGATCCACGGAATCGATGATGAGTCGTCGCCGAAGCTCGACGCCGTCAAGAGAGAGCTCGCGAGCGACTTTGTCGAGCAGACGCTCCATCGCGAATACGGCTTCCGGCTGCCCGAAACCGCGGTATGCACCGCTCGGGGTCTTGTTCGTCACGAAGCAGGTGACGTCAAACTTCTGGTGAGGGATCCGGTAGGGCCCGGTCAGGATCCCGACCGCAATGAAACTTGGGCTGAAACCGGCCGGATAGATCTCTCCCGAGCCGACGTCGTGAAGAATCCGCCCGCGGACCGCTTCGATCGAGCCGTCTTCGTGGACGGCGGCCTCGATGTCGATCTGCACGTCGCGCGCATGACACGCTGCGATCAGGTGCTCGTAGCGGTCCTCGATCCATCGAACCGGTCGCCGTAGCCGACACGCGAGCCACGGAACGACGTACTCCTCTGGATAGATCTCTGCCTTGCCTCCAAAACCGCCGCCGATGTCGGGAGCGATGACCCGAATCGACCCCTCCGGGAGGCCGAGCACATGCGACAACATCGTGCGCAAGAAGTGCGGGAACTGCGTGCAACTCCACACAGTGAGGCGGTCATCGCTGAAATCGGCGACGACTCCTCGCGTCTCCAGCGGCATCGGCGCCTGACGCTGCACGGTGTAGGAGCCACCGACACAGCGCAACGTTTCGAACGCCGTGTCGACGGCCGGGTTGTGCCCGGCTACGTCAACGAGCTTGTTGTCCGGCCACTCCGGATAGAGCTGCTCCCCTCTCGGATCTAGAGCCTCGCCGAGGTTGGCGACCGTCTGCAACGGCTCGATTCGTGCTTCGACGAGCTCGGCGGCATCCTCGGCCTGATAGCGATTCTCGGCGACGACGGCCGCCAGCGGAGCCCCGACGTAGCGAACTCGCTCCCGGCACAGAGGGAACATCGCGACAGGCTTGGCGATGGCGTAGAAATGCGGGACCGGGCTCACACCATCGAGATGCATGGCGGTCGCGACGGCGAGCACGCCCGCGGCGCCGCTCGCCTTTGCTGTGTCGATCTCGAGAATTCGGCCGTGGGCGATCTGGGAACGCACGAAGCACGCCTCGACCATTCCGGGCAGCCGAACGTCTGCCACGTATTTGCCGCGGCCGGCGAGCAGCCGGTCATCTTCGAGCCGCGGCGCAGGCACCCCGATGTACTTCGGATGCCACCCGCCGTTGGCGAACGGAGCCTTGCCGGGCTCCACCTCGGTCAAGGTCATGACGAGCTCTGTTCTGCGCCGGCCACGATGCATCGATGCTAGACGGCGATGAGGCATCTGAGAATTGCGGTTAGGGCGGCGAGCCCCGGACCAACGGAAGAGGCCCCTTTCGGGGCCTCGGTAGCTGTGGGGCTGGGGCGGGATGTCCCGCCCCAGCCACGTTCTGGGATTAGGCGGCGAGGGCTTCTGGTTCCGGCATCACCTCCCTTACGACCGGCTGCTCGGCGTGCTTGGCCGGAAGCCATACCTTCACGGCGATCGCGGCCAATACGGCGGTCACGCCGGCCACGGTGAAGCCGATGGCCATTGCATCGGTGAAGGCGCTTGCCGCGGCGTGCGTGAGGTCAGCCGCTTGAGATACCGGCAGCTTCGTTGCGACTGCGTTCGCCATCCCGACCGAGTCCTTGGCAGCTACCTGCGCGCTATCGGGAAGCGAGGAGACGGAGTCGGTCATGTTCGCGGCATACAGCGAAGTGATCAGCGACCCGATCACCGCCGTGCCAAGTGAGCCGCCAACCTGCCGAGTGACGTCGTTCATCGCGGAGGCGACGCCGGCCTTGTCCTCTGGCACCGCTCCCATCACTGATTCGGTCGCAGGGCCCATGATCCAGCCCATGTTCATCGCGACCGCGAAGAACCAAAGCCCGAGCGACCAATAGGCCATGTCGGGTGACCAGAGCAAGCTCGTCGCAAGCTGGACGCCCAGTCCGACGAGACCTGCCGCGACGATGCGCGTCGTGCCGAAGCGAGCGACGAGCTTGATGCTGGAAATGGCGCCGACCACCAGCCCGGCTGCAAGCGGAACCATCGCGGCGCCGGCCTGCAGCGCCGAGTATCCATGGGCGTCCTGCATCCATTGAGTCAGGGCGAAGATGGCGCCGAACAGCGCGAAGAACGCGAGGCCGATCGCTCCTGAACCCATGCTGAAGCGTGGATTGCGGAAGAACGACAGATTCAGCATCGGTGAGGGGGTGCGCAGCTCCCACCGCACGAACGCCGTGCCGAGAATGGCAGCGAGTCCGAAGCAGCTCAGAATCATCGGATTCGTCCAACCGCGGTCCTGTGCCTCGATGATCGGATAGACGAGCGCAAGGAGCGCTCCGATCGACAGGACGGCCCCCAGAGCATCGAAGGCTCCCGGCTTCGGGTCTCGACTCTCCGGGACGAGCACGAACCCCGCGACGAGAGCCAGACCTGCGACAGGAACGTTAACCAGGAAGACCGAGGTCCAGCTGAACCACTCGAGCAACAGGCCGCCGAAGAGCGGACCGAGGCCGATGCCGACCGAGGCCATCGCCGACCAGATGCCGATCGCTTTCCCTCGCTCTTCGCGCGGGAAGATGTTGGTGATGATCGACAGGGTTGCGGGCATGATCAGCGCTCCGCCGATGCCCATGAGGCCGCGAACCACGATCAGCTGATTCGCGCTATCGACGACGAGAACGGCGAGGCTAGCCCCGCCGAAGAGCGCAAGTCCCGCCATGAGCGCACGCTTGCGGCCGAAGCGGTCGCCGAGCGTGCCCATTGTCAAGAGCAGACCGGCGAAGACGAGCAGGTATGAGTCGACGATCCACTGCAGCGTGGAGCTGGACGCGCTGAACTCGTCCTGCAGACTCGGCAGAGCCACGTTGAGGATCGTGTTGTCGAGCCCAATGATGAGTAGGGCCACGGAAAGGACGGCCAGGGTCTTCCAGCGCCGGGCGTAGACCTTCGGCGCGATTGAGAGGACCCCGCCGTCGGCGAGGTGCGTCATCTTCTTCTCCTTCGAATCGGTGGACATGCCACCGAACCTAGGGGGAGCAGCCTCGGCTCGAATCCGGGTTTTGCCTAGCGGGTCACCGGTCGTCCCTGGTCCTGGTGAGCGACCGGTGAAGGGCTGGCGACTTTGCCGATTCGACCTGGAAGCCGCCGTCGTAGCTTCGGCGTATGAGTTCGGCAACTATCGAAGACGGAGTCGAGCGCCGCGAGCTGGCGCATCGCCGGAGTGATGGGATCGACCTCTCGCTCCTCTGGATCGGCCCCGCGGAGAGCCTCACTGTCATGGTGCTCGACCAGGGATCGGGCGCCAGCTTCGAGCTCGTCGTCGAAAACGGCACGGAGGCGCTCGATGTCTTTCGTCATCCGTTCGCCTATGCGGCTTGGCGCGGAGTCGACTACGGAATCCCGGGAGAGTCCGTTGCTGCCTAGCCGCCTCGCGATCTGCCTCGCCTGCGGCGGCCGCATGGCGCCGTGCCTGGTTATCGCCGCCTCTCCCCGTTGCCACGATTGCCGAGACATCCACGCGCCTCTTCGGGCCGACCTGGTGGAGCCGCCGATCTTGCGGCTCCTCCCGCCGCTCGAGCCCGAGTCGGAGGAGCTCGAGGCGGCGTGATGACCAGGCACCGGTCCCTTCGCCGCTTCGCGGCTTTCGAGCTCCTCCTCTGGGCCTCGCTTTACCCGGCGTACTTAGCGATCCGCGGTTCCTCGATCGAGGACAACCAACAGGCAATTGCGCACGCCTCGAGCCTGGTCGACCTCGAGCGCGCCGCCGGCCTGTTTCACGAGGCCGCGGTCCAGAAGGCCGCTGGTTCGGTCGGCGACGTTCTGTCGGCGTATTACATGCTCGGCTTCGGTCCGCTGATCGCGGGGGTGCTCATCTGGCTCGGCTTTCGCCATCGTCCCCTGTATTGCGAGTTGCGCACCCTCCTACTCACGTCGTTGGGCCTCGCGGTCATCGGCTATCTGGCGTATCCCACTGCGCCACCGCGCCTGGTTCCCGGTCTGGGGATCAGTGACACCGTGGGGCTGTCCGCCCACGACACGGGCTCGGTCGCAGGCATTCGCTTTAACCCCTACGCAGCCATGCCCAGTATGCACGTCGGCTGGAGCGTCCTCGTCGGCATCTTCGGGTTCTGTGCGGCTCGCTCCCGCGGGCTGAAGGTCTTCTTCGTAGCGCACCCGTTTCTGATGGTGCTAACGGTCACGGCGACCGGGAACCACTATTTCGTCGACGCGATCGGAGGGGCCGCCGCCGCGCTGGGCTCAATCGTTCTCGTCGCGACCATTCGACGGGCGCGACCGGGACGAGCGTCGATCACGAGGGCTCGGGTGGCCGATCTCTCGCCTGCGGCCCAGGCCATCTGACCTTGGTCCTCGCAGGTGACGTCGGCGGCACGAAGACTCGGCTTGCGCTTTTCAAACCTGATTGCGCGAAGCCGGTCCGTCTCGGGACATATCCAACCGCGGGTGGTTGCACCCTCCTGAATCTGGTCGAACGTCTCCTGGATCAGGTGAAGATCGACGGTGCCTGCTTTGGCGTCGCCGGCACGGTGATCAACGGCCGGGTCATGGGCGTGAACCTCCCATGGCCGCTCGATGCTGCTCAGCTCGGACGTGCGCTCGACGTGCCGATCGAAATCGTCAACGACGTCCATGCGAATGCGCGTGGAATCGACGCGCTGGATGAATCCGACTTCGCTCTCCTCAACCCGGGCGCGGAGGCGGCCTGCGGCAATCGAGCCGTGCTCTCCGCCGGGACAGGTCTCGGCGAGGCCGGACTGTTCTGGGACGGCAACCGCCACCACGGTATTGCGACCGAAGGCGGGCATGCAGACTTTGCGCCGAGGACAGATCTCGAGGTTCGGCTGTACTACCATCTCGCTGCCGAGTTCGGACACGTGAGCTATGAGCGCATCTGCTCAGGGCCGGGACTTCGCAATCTCTATCGTTTTCTCTCGCCGGACCAGGCTCCTGCCCCAGCTGCTGCGGCCATCTCTGCAGAGGCGCTGGAAGAACCCTCATCTCTCAGCAGCCGTGCACTCGACCTGTTCGTTTCCATCTACGGCGCGCGTGCCCGCAACGTCGCCCTCGGCTTCATGGCGAACGGCGGCGTGTATCTCGGCGGCGGAATTCCACCGAAGATCATCGGCCGGCTGAAGGAAGGCGGGTTCATGGACGCCTTCCTCGACAAGGGTCGCTTCGCACCGCAGCTCGCACAGATTCCTGTTCGAGTGATCCTCAACGACCGGGCTGCACTGCTCGGCGCCGCGCAAATCGCAGCCGAGCTCCGAAGTACGGCTTCATCTAACTGAACATCTAACTGAACACTCCCTGAGTCAGGAGCGCTCCGGCGACAGAGGCATCTCGAAAGAGATGGCTCTACCAGCGAGTTATGCCAATGGAGCCAGGCGGACTCTCAACTGGCGCGCATCCCTCGTTTTGCAGCGCGTTTGTTTCGAGTCCCGGTTACGCGAGCCGGCGCTCTCCCAGCTGAGCTAACGCCCCGCGCGGGGCCAGTGTAGCCGGGCGGCTACGCGGCGCTTGGTCGCGGCGGCGGGAGTGGCGGGAGATCGAGGTCGGGCTCGGGCTCGCCGTCGATCAGCTGCTCGGACCACTCCTCCCACGACTGGAGGAAGTCGACGACGATCTCTGCTGCGTGTGAACTCGGCATGGCGGCTCCTTTCGATTTACGAGCCGCAGTGTCCGCCGCAGTCCTTCGCCAACGTTGTCGGCCCCGGAAGGGAGAGGGAGAATCCCTCGTCCGGGGCCGACCGTCAGCGCGGACAACTTCTAAGGCGCCGACTCGGCGGCGCCGTCTCGAGGCCGTCCGGCTTTGCCCGGGTGGCCGCGTTAAGCCGCGCGCTCCAAACGCTCCTCGACGCGGGCCCGGGCGACGATGTGGTCGCGGTCGCCGAAGCGGAGGGCCGCCTTCAGCGTGCGCTCCTCGTCCCACAGGTGGTCGAGTCGTTCATTCAGACGCTTGAGCTCAGCGGACAGGGCGGGGTCGTGACCCCGCGAGAGCTCGTGCCACAGCCCTGTACGCCGCTCGCTCGTCTGCTCTATCTCGGTATGAATCTCGGTGAGGGTCATATCACTAGAAACGCCCGTCGGCCCGGCCGCTATTCCCGAGGGCCGAGGAAGAACAATACGAGGACGATCGCGCCGAGGACTGCCGCCGCGACTGCGATCACGTTGAGGGCGGTCGTCATTGGTAGCCGAGCTCGTCCAACCGCTCCTCGTCGATCCCGAAGTAGTGGGCGAGCTCATGGAGGACGGTGATGCGGATCTGCTGCTCGAGGGCCTCCGGGTCGTCTCCGAAGTCCTCTTCCAGGGGCCGCCGGTAGATCGTGACCTTGGCGGGCATATAGGGCGCCTCCTCGAAGAGCCCGAGGATCTCGGGCTCGCCGAGGTTCTCCTCCTCGACGACGACCGCCACGTTCTCGAGGCCCCGGGCGAGCTCGGGCGGCAGCGCATCCAGCGCCTGCTGGACGTGCTCCTCGAACGTCATATCAGTAGGCGGGCCTGAGCGGACGCTTCCTCGCGACGAGAAACACCGTCAGCATTCCGAAGGCGAATCCCCCGATGTGGGCGAAGAAGGCGACGCCCCCGCCGGCCTCCGGGTGCGCGACCGACCAGCCTCCTTGCCACAGCTGGAACAGGAACCAGATCCCGAGGAACCAGATCGCGGGGATCTCTCTCAGGAAGATGAAGCCCACGATGATCACGCTCAGTACACGGGCGCGGGGCAACAGCAGGAGGTAGGCGCCCAGCACGGCTGCGATCGCGCCGCTGGCGCCGATGTTCGGGATGCTCGCGTCTGCGGTGTCCGCGAACCGAAGCGTGACGAACGTCTGCGTCGCAGTCGCCGCCAGCCCGCCGGCGATGTACCAGAGGAAGAAGCGCACCTTCCCCATCGCATCTTCGACGTTGTTCCCGAAGATCCAGAGGAAGAGCATGTTGAAGATGATGTGCTCCCAGCCCCCGTGCATGAACATGGACGTGAAGGCGTTCTCGTACCAGGGGATCTCGGCACGTAGCGCGAAGCTGACGCACGGTCCGTCGATCTTGCACGGGTAGTAGCCGTAGTGGATGACGTCGGTCTCGATCGACGTCTTTCCGCCGATCTCCCAGAACCAGACGATCGCGTTCGCGACGATCAGGCCGACGGTGACGATCGGAAACGTCCGCGTGGGGACGTTGTCGCGAAGCGGAAGCACTCGGCGCTTCTTACCGGATCACGAGCGCCATAAGCGCCTTCTGGGCGTGGAGACGGTTCTCCGCCTCGTCCCAGACCGCGGACTGCGGGCCGTACAGCACGTTCTCGGTGATCTCCTCGCCGTAGTGCGCCGGGAGGCAGTGGAGGACGATTGCGTTGTCGCTTGCTTGCGCGACCAGATCCGCGTCGATCCCATATCCGGCCAGGTCACGGAGGCGCTGCTCGCGTTCCTCCTCCTGACCCATCGACGTCCAGACGTCCGTGTAGAGGACATCCGCTGCCTCGACCGCGCTGCGCGGATCATCCGTCAGCTCGACCGAGGCGCCCGCTTCGCGCGCGATTCGCACCGCCTCGTCGTCCGGGCGATAGCCCGGCGGGGTGGCGGCAACGAAGTCCGTCCCCAGCTTCGCACAGGCAACCATCAGCGACGCGCAGACGTTGTTGCCGTCGCCGAGGTAGACCACTTTGAGGCCCTCGAGCCGGTCGAAGCGCTCGCGGATCGTCATCACATCGGCGAGGGCCTGGCACGGATGCGAGCTATCCGTGAGCCCGTTGATGACGGGGATGGAAGCGTGCTCGGCGAGCTCCTCGACGTCGGACTGGGCATAGGTACGGATCATGATCGCGTCGAGGTAGCGCGAGAGCACGACGGCCGTGTCCTTGATCGTCTCCCCGCGCCCGAGCTGGAGGTCGCCGGCCGAGAGGTAGAGGGCCGTGCCGCCGAGCTGGTAGATGCCCACCTCGAAGGAAACCCGGGTCCGGGTCGACGACTTCTGGAAGATCATCCCGAGCGTGCGGCCGGGGAGGAGGTGGTGCTCCTCCCGGGCTTGCTGGCGGCGCTTCAGCTCGCCGGCCAGGTCGAGCACCTCGAGCAGCTCCTCGCGGCTCCAGTCCGCGACCCGCGTGAACGAGCGCCCCTTCAGGCTGTCCGCGACCGCCACCATGATTTCCCCGCGATCCTACTCGGGGTTGGACTTGACAACAAAGCACTTAGGTTTTATCCTGTCTTTGAAGTCAAGTTGATGAAAGGAGGAGAGATGGCAACTCTGGTTCGCTGGGAGCCGTTCCGTGAGATCGCGACTTTCCAGAACGAGATGAGTCGTTTCATGAACGGCCTCCTCGAGGGCAACGGTCGTACGAATCAGGCCTGGGTGCCTGCGCTCGACGTTTGGGAGACGGAGTCCGAGCTCGTCTACGCGCTTGACCTGCCGGGCATTCCCGAGGACAAGATCTCGGTGGAGCTCGACGACGGAGCGCTGACGATCACAGCCGAGCGTGAGCGCACGCAGGAGGAGTCGGACGAGCGGTTCTACCGCTTCGAGCGTCGCTACGGGACGTTCTCGCGCACGTTCGGGGTGCCGCAGGGCGTCACCGAGAGCGACGTCAACGCCGACTACAAGAACGGGGTCCTCGAGGTCCACTTGAAGAAGCCGGAGCAGCCGAAGCCGAAGCGGATCCAGGTCGGCTCGGGCAACGGCGCCACGATCGAGGGCAACTCCAAGCAGAGGTAACTCCTCTCCCAGAGGAGTCCTTGCGAAGGCGGCTGTTATGGCCGCCTTTCGCATTCATAGACTCCGGAGCACGGACTGCGACCTCCTCATCCGGGGCGGGACAATCTACGACGGGCGAGGCGGTTCGCCCTTTGACGGCGACCTGGCGATTGTCGGCGACCGGATCGCCGGACTGGGCCCGCTCCAGGGCTGGCGCGGACGCGAAGAGCTCGATGCGCGTGGACTGGGGGTCACCCCGGGGTTCGTCAACATGCTTAGCTGGGCGAACGAGTCCCTGCTCGAGGATGGGCGGGCCAAGAGCGACGTGAGGCAGGGTGTCACGCTCGAGGTCATGGGCGAGGGTTCGTCGATGGGCCCGCTTACCGAGGCGATGAAAGAAGAGCTCGCCGCCCACTCCATGCTCGGGGTCCAGCCCGAGTGGACGACACTGGGTGAGTTCCTCGAGCAGCTCGTGCGAAACGGCGTAGCTCCGAATGTCACCTCTTTCGTCGGCGCGGCGACCGTGCGCGAGCACGAGTTGGGCGCGGAGGACCGACCGCCGACCGAGGCAGAGCTGCAGCGGATGCAAGCGCTCGTGCGCGATGCCATGGAAGAGGGCGCGGTCGGAGTGTCGTCGGCGCTCGTCTACGCGCCCGGCTTCTATGCCGCCACGGAGGAACTGGTCGCGCTCGCGCGCGCCGCGGGCGAGCACGGCGGGATGTATATCTCGCACCTCCGGAGTGAGGGCAACCAGCTGGTCGAGGCACTGGACGAGCTCTTGAGCATCGCGCGGGAGGCCGGTGTCCGTGCCGAGATCTACCACCTCAAAGCGGCGGGGAGGCCGAACTGGTCGAAGCTCGGGTCGGTCGTCGATCGCGTCGAGAAGGCGCGCCGCGAGGGCTTTGTGGTGACCGCCGACATGTACACGTACACCGCCGGCGCGACAGGGCTGAACGGCGCGATGCCGCCCTGGGTGCAGGAGGGCGGCTTCGAGGCGTGGCGAGCGAGGCTGTCGACCCCGCAAGTGCGAGCCCGCGTCGAGCACGAGATGACGACCGACACGGACGAGTGGGAGAACATGTTCCTGCTCGCCGGGCCGGAGAACATGCGGTTGCTCGCCTTCAAGAGCGACGAGCTCCGACCTCTGACCGGCAGAACGCTTGCCGACGTGGCGGCGGAGCGGCAGACGAGCCCGGCGCAGACCGCGATGGATCTCGTCGTCGAGGACGAGAGCCGTGTTACCACGGCCTACTTCACGATGTCAGAGGAGAACGTCCGCCGCGAGCTCGCCTTGCCATGGGTGAGCTTCTGCTCCGACTCCCCGGCCCTCGCGCCCGAAGGGGTCTTTCTGAAGTGGAGCACGCACCCGCGTGCATACGGCAGCTTCGCGCGGCTGCTCGGGACGTACGTCCGCGACGAGGCGGTGGTCCCACTCGAGGAGGCGATCCGCCGCCTCACGTCGCTACCAGCCGAGAACCTTCGGCTTGTCGACCGCGGTCTGCTTCAACAGGGCTGCTTCGCCGACGTCGTCGCTTTCGATCCGGCTCGCATCCAGGATCACGCCACCTACGACGATCCGCACCAATACGCGACCGGAGTTGTGCACGTGAGCGTGAACGGAACGCTCGTGCTCCGCGACGGCGAGCATACGGGTGCGCTACCGGGCCGAGTCATGCGCGGGCCGGGCTACCGGGCGCGGCGGAAGATCTCGGCTGCTGCGCGATGAAAGCCGTCAGGGAACCCGGCCGCCGAGAACGTCGCTGCGATCTCCTCCATCTCGCCCACCCAACGCCAGCCTTTCGCGGTTGCTGCGCGTGCAGCACGTTCCAGCGCTCCGGGAAGCTCGGGTAGCGACAGGCGCCACTCCTCGAGGAGCGCCTCCTGCACGCCTTCCGTTTCGGCGACGCCGTCGATCGCAAGCAGCAGGGCGACAGTCCCTTTCGTCCACGCCGCGTACGTCATCTTGAGCGCGGAGGCGTCGCCGACGTCTGCGGAGAGGACGCGTGCGTCGACAGGCGTACCTTTGAAGAGCTCGGCAACAACGGCTGCACCGGCTCCCGAGAGATAGAGACGGGTCGTACCTCGGTCGCGTGGAGGAGGGCCGATGATCCCGCCGTCTACGAATTTGGATTCGTCTCGCGCCCCGGCGATCGCGCGGGCGGTGGCCGGCGCGATCGCGTTGGCATCGACGAAGAGCCCGAAGGCATCACTCACTTTGCTTGCGACCTCGCCTGCAGCGTGAGGCGGACAGACGCTGAGAAGCACATCGCTGCGCTCGGCAAGGACCGACTCGGACCCGACGTCAATCAGGGCGGCGTCATCGGCGCGTCGGGAAGTTGACTCGCTACGGCCGGTTGATGCCCAGAGCACCTCGTGACCTCGGCCGCGGAGCGCGCTGCCCAGCGCGGCACCCATCTCGCCGGGGTGCAGGAGTCCCACGGTCGCCATCGGCTGACTATTCCACCGTCAGCGGATTCGTGTGCCGGCGTTCCCGGCGAGCGCGGACTCGAGCGCAGTGAAGCTCGTAATCAGCGTTTCGCCTCCGAAGCTCAGGGCCGACTCCACCTTCGGGCGCATCGATCCCTCCGGCAGCTTCGGAAGTAGTTCCTCCGCCGCCGCACCGGAGAGCTCACGGATCTCCTCCTGCCGTTCCTGTCCGAAGTTGCGGTAGACCGCAGGCACCTCGGTGAGGATCAGGAGTCGGTTGGCACCGAGCCCGCGCGCTAGCAGGGCCGACGCTCGGTCCTTGTCGATCACCGCGTCGACTCCGGCTAGGCGACCGCCCCGACGCACGACAGGGATGCCGCCGCCGCCGCAGGCGATCACGACCACGTTTCCCTCAGCCAGACGCCGGATCACCTCGAGCTCCACGATCTCGAGTGGCGCCGGCGAGGGAACCACTCGGCGATGGCCGCGGTTCGCGTCGGAGACCATCGCCCAGCCTCGCTCGCGTTCGAGTTGCTCCGCCTCTTCGGCGAAGTAGAAGGGGCCGATCGGCTTCGTGGGGCGGTCGAACGCAGGGTCATCGGCCGCGACGCGAACGTGCGTGAGCACGCAGGCAGGCTCGCGCCCTGCCAGCGCCGGGCGGAGCTCGGCGGAGATCAACGCGCCGATCTCAGCCTGGGTCTGCGCGACCGCGAGCCAGAGCGGCAGGGGCGGCGCTTCCTCCGCGGCGCGCTCCTGGCGCAGCAGCTCGTTCCCAACCTGGGGGCCGTTGCCGTGCGTGATCACCAGACCTGGCTCGCCGAACAGCGGCTGCAGCGCCGTGACCGCACGTCGGAGGTTCGCGAGCTGCTCGGCCGCGGTTCCACGCTCGCCGGGACGCATCAACGCGTTCCCGCCGAGGGCGACTACGGTGCTCACACCAGTGCTGTTTCCAGCAGTCCTTTCTCGGCGAGCACGTCCTTGAGCGTCGGCTCGCCCATTTCCTGCAGCTTGTAGGTGACGCGCAGCGCCGGCTTGTCCAGGTCGATCAGCCGGCGCAGGTCGATGGGCGTGCCGATCAGGACGAGGTCGGCGTCGCAGCGGTGGATCGTCTCGCGGAGATCTTCCATCTGCTGACGGCCGTACCCCATGGCCGGCAGGAGCGCTCCAACGTTGGGGTACTGCTCGAACGTTTCGGCGATCGAGCCGACGGCACAGGAGCGCGGGTCGATCAACTCCGCGGCGCCGTGTTGCTTCGCGGCCAAAACAGCGGCGCCGTACGCCATCTCGCCATGCGTGAGCGTCGGGCCGTCCTCGACAGCGAGGACGCGCTTGCCCCTGATCTCGTTGCTGTCGCCTTCGACGTCGTACGGCGATGCTGCGAGGACGACGCGCGCGTTCGCGGCGTGGTCGCGGATCGAGTTGAGGACGGCGTCGATGCCTTCCTGTGGGGCGCTGTCGACCTTGTTCACGACGCAAACGTCCGCCATGCGCAGGTTCGTCTCGCCCGGGTGATAGCGCAATTCGTGTCCGGGCCGGTGTGGATCGAGCACGACGATGTGCACGTCGGGCCTGACGAAGGGCGTGTCGTTGTTGCCCCCGTCCCAGAGGATCACGTCTGCCTCCTGCTCGGCCGCGCGGAGGATTCGCTCGTAGTCGATCCCGGCGAACACGAGATTCCCCTCCGCGATGTGCGGCTCGTACTCCTCACGCTCCTCGATCGTCGCGTCCGCGGCGTCGAGATCCTCGTACTTCTCGAAGCGCTGGACAGCTTGCTTGGCAAGATCGCCGTACGGCATGGGGTGGCGCAGAACTGCAACGCGCTTGCCGGCCTCGCGAAAGAGCGCGGCGACGTGGCGTGTCGTCTGGCTCTTGCCCGAACCGGTGCGCACCGCACAGATCGCGACCGAAGGCTTCGGGGTCGCGAGCATCGTGTTGTGGGGGGAGATGAGGTGGTACGACGCGCCTGCCGCCAAGGCGCGTGAGCCGACATGCATGACTTGCTCGTGCGTCACGTCGGAGTACGCGAACACGACCGAGGCGATCTCGTGCTCGCGCACGAGCTGCTCGAGCGCAGACTCCGGCAGGATCGGTATTCCCTCCGGATAGAGCGAACCCGCCAGCTCGGCAGGGTAGCGGCGCCCGTCGATGTTCGGGATCTGCGTCGCCGTGAACGCGACGACCTCGTACTCGGGACGGTCGCGGTACACGAGGTTGAAGTTATGAAAGTCCCGACCGGCTGCCCCTGCAATCAGGACCCGCGTCCTCGCCATGTATAAAGCCTATTCATCGGCGAGGACGGCGGGCCTGAGGCTAGGCTCCAAGCCATGTTGGGAGCTAGCGCAGAACCTCGCGAACGCGCTCGGCGACGGCCTCCATCTCGAGCGTGGAGCCCGTCACCTCCTTCAGCATCTCCTCGGCACGCATCTTCTGACCTTCGCCCCAGAGCTCGCGCAGCAGCGAGCCGGCCTCACGCGTCGCGAACCAGCGCGAGCCGAACTTCTCCTTCAGGTACGCGCGCAGCTGCGCCTCGAAGGCCCACGATCTGAGGTATGACGAGACGTAGAAGCCGGAATCGATGTCCGCGAGGTAGTTCGCCGGCGTCACGTCGATCTTCAGTGCGTCCGAGAGCAGCTCCGCGTAGCGGTCGCGCATCGTCGTAACGTCCTCCGCCGCGTGGAACTCGAGCTCGTAGAGGATCTTCGCCGCATAGCGACGCACGAAGTAGAGCAGTCCCGTCGCACCTTCCACGGCATACTCGCCGGGCTGGGGAAAGTCGAGGCGCCTCGTCAGCCAGGCGGGCTCGTCAGTCAGATGCTGGAGCAGCATCGCCCAGCCCTCGGTGACCGCGTTGTCGCCGAGGCGCTTCTCCTCCATCGAGAGGTCGCGGGACGTGTGCGCGAAGTGCTCGGTATGCCCGCCCTCGTGGAAGAGCGCGCGCCAGTCGTCCGGGCCCCCGATCGGCTGGATGACGAGGACGACGCGGTCCGGCACCTCGATCGGCGCGCAGAACGCGCGTGGGCTCTTGTTCGGCCGTTCGTCGAGGTCGAGCGTGACGTTCTCCTGGGACTTCAGGTCGATGCCGAGGTCCGCGAGCGTGCCCTCGAGCGCCGGGACCATCTTGTCTGCAGGGAACATCGGGTCCCACTCGGGCGCGCGGAAGAGACGGGGCACGTCCCAGCGCTGCGCCTCGGCCAGCGAGATGCCGACGCGGTCCCGGAACAGCTTGTCGGCGGCGTCCTCGTACAGGCGCTCGGTCGAGTCGAGGAACGCGTGGCACTGCTCCGCCAGGTCGTCGAGGGCAGAGCTCGGTAGCGCTTTGCGGTAGAGCTCGAGATAATTCGCGAATTCAAGGTCGCGCGCCCCTTGCTGCACCACACGCGCAGCGTCGAGGTGCAGCGGGTTCATGTGCTCGTCAAGGATGTCCGTGGCTCGCGCATCGAGCTCCCGTCGCTTGTCGCGGTCGGCCTCGTTCGCGAGCGCGGGTCGGACCATCCGGTAAGGAATCTCCTCGCCGTTGACGGAGACCTGCAGCTCCGACTCGAGCTCCGCCAGCTTCTCGGCGTGGTCGCGCGTGAGGTCGCCGAAGTATCCCTCGCAGGCAAAGCGCCAGAGCTCTCGGATGCGCTGGCCGCCGTTGACCGCCAGTGCGATCGATTTCACCTGGTCGAGCTCGGTGAGGTTCGCGTGCCGTTCGTAGATCGGCGCGAGGTCGAAGCTCTCCTTCAAGCCCGCGTAATGGAGGTAAAACTCCTCGTCCAGCTCCGCGATGAAACGGTCCGCCTGTTCACGGTAGGAGTCGAGCTCCCGGTCGGAGGGCGGGGCCGGAGGCATCAGTCTCCTAAGGCGCCGACTCGGCGGCGCCGTTTAGAGGCCGTGCGCGCTTCGCGCGCGCGGCCGTCTTATCCGGCATCGCCGACTCGGCGGCGCCGTTTAGAGGCCGTGCGCGCTTCGCGCGCGCGGCCGTCTGATCCAGCATCTTGGACCAATTCCTCTTCGCCCTCACGTGCATCCGCCTAGGATACGCAGCGATGCAAGAAATCCGTCTCAAGACCGAGCGCCGCACCCAGCTCCTGGACATCACCCGGCTGGTGCAGGAAGCGCTCGGTGAGACGAACGGCGCCGCCGCTGCGCTGGTCTACGTCCCGCATACCACAGCGGGCGTAACAATCAACGAGCATGCGGATCCAGCCGTTGCGCAGGACCTCGAGGCGGCGCTGGAGCGGGTCGTCGACGACGGCTGGGAGTGGCGGCACGTCGAGGACCCGGACGGGCCGAACGCTCCCTCACACATCCGCGCCTCGCTGATGAGCCCTCAGATTCTCGTTCCCGTGGACGGCGGGAAGCTCGCGCTCGGTACGTGGCAGGGAATCTTCTTCTGCGAGTTCGACGGCCCGCGCGAGCGGAAGGTCTACGTCACGGCGTTGAGCTAGATCCCCAGCCCTCCCAGGGCGGGGTGCGGCCGGGTGTCATCCCCCAGTAGTCGTGCTGATCCAGCACGCGGCCCTCGCCGTCGAAGCGGAGGATCGACGTTCCTGCCAGCGACACCTGCTCGCCCTTCTCGACGACGACTGCCCACCACTCGATCGCAGCGCGGTCGGCGTTGACCAGAGGCTGACCGAACCAGACCTCGGGCTCCCCCTCCTCCTCGGAATAGGCCCAGCGGGCGTAGTCGAGCGGAGGCTGCGGTTCCCGAAAGGGATGGGAGCGGAAGACGGCGCCGGCGGCGTACACGAGTTCGAGCAGGTCGGCGTCCTTCGCACGCCACGAACGTTCCCAGGCATCCATCCAGCGGCGCGCAGCGTCCTCGGCCTTCACGGCGCGATCGTACGGCTTTCCGCTTGTACCCTGGTCCTTCGTGGCGCCAGTAGTGCAAGACCAGGAGCTCGAGCTCACGATCGACTCGCTCGCCTACGGCGGGAACGGCGTCGCCCGGCTGAACGGCTTCGTCGTCTTCGTTCGCCGCGGCCTTCCCGGAGACACGGTCCGGGCCCGCGTGACGAAGGTCCAGCGGCGCCATGCCGAGGCGCTCGCAACGGAGGTGCTGCAACCAGGGCCGCAACGCATCGACGCGCCGTGCCAGCACTACCCCGCGTGCGGCGGCTGCCGCTTCCAGGACCTCGCCTACGAGGCCCAGGCGGCCTCGAAGGAGGGGCAGGTCGCCG
>WNFV01003882.1_pt1 | contig 26467 bp, 28 predicted proteins | sample 5400101 | NCBI WGS metagenome assembly WNFV01 (sample SAMN13153361, study PRJNA577476) | soil metagenome | isolation source: 115 cm soil or saprolite under grassland replicate 1 | place: USA:California | collected 2016-06-15
ATGCTGCGCATCCTCTTCAGCCGGCTCGGGAAGCCGCACATCGGCTCGCCTCAGGCGTTCTCCTTCAACGTCGCCTCAATTAGCGGAGCGGGTGCGGTCACGCTCGAGCGCGCCGGACGAACCGTGAAGGAGCGTCGCAGCTTCAGCATCACCGGCGGCATGTGTCCGCGCTGCGAAGGCCGGGGCACGGTCTCCGACTTCGACCTGTCGCAGCTGTACGACGACAGCAAGTCGCTCAACGAGGGTGCGCTCACGATCCCCGGTTACAGCGTGGACGGCTGGTACGGCCGCATCTTCAGTGGCTGCGGCTTCTTCGACCCGGACAAGCCGATCCGCAAGCTCACCAAGAGAGAGCTCCACGACCTGCTCTACAAGGAGCCGACCAAGATCAAGGTCGACGGCATCAACCTGACCTACGAGGGTCTGATCCCGAAGATCCAGAAGTCGATGCTGTCCAAGGACGTCGACTCGCTGCAGCCGCACATCCGCGCCTTCGTGGGGCGGGCGGTCACCCTCACCGCCTGCCCCGAGTGCGGCGGCACCCGGCTCAGCGAGGCAGCTCGATCGTCGAAGATCGACGGGATCAACATCGCCGACGCCTGCGCGATGCAGATCACCGACCTCGCCGCGTGGGTGCGCGGCCTCGACGAGCCGTCGGTGGCGCCGCTGCTCGCCGCGCTGCGGCAGACCCTCGATTCGTTCGCGGAGATCGGGCTCGGCTACCTCAGCCTCGACCGCTCGTCGGGCACGCTGTCGGGTGGCGAGGCGCAGCGCACCAAGATGATCCGTCACCTCGGGTCCTCGCTCACCGACGTCACCTACGTATTCGACGAGCCGACGATCGGGATGCACCCCCACGACATCCAGCGCATGAACAACCTGCTGCGGCAGCTGCGCGACAAGGGCAACACGGTGCTGGTCGTGGAGCACAAGCCGGAGGCGATCGCGATCGCCGACCACGTCGTCGACCTCGGCCCAGGCGCCGGCCACGACGGCGGCCGGATCGTCTTCGAGGGCACCCCCGCCGACCTCGTCGCCGCTCGCTCCACCCTCACCGGCGAGCACCTCGCGGCCTACGTCGGCTCGTGACCGAGGCCCTCGCGGACACCGTGCGACGAGTGCTCTCCTCTGTTTCCAGACCGATCAGGAATCGAGAAGCAACGGTCAGGAGCCGCAGCTAGCATGACCGCCATGGACCTCACCATTCTCTCGAGCTTCCTCCCGCACGACGACCCGGACGCCGCCCTGGCCTTCTACCGCGACGCCCTCGGCTTCGAGGTCCGCAACGACGTCGAATACGGCGGGATGCACTGGATCACGGTCGGCCCTCCCGACCAGCCCGGCACGTCCATCGTCCTGTATCCGCCGGCCGCCACCCCCGGCATCACCGACGACGAGCGCCGCACCATCACCGAGATGATGGCCAAGGGCACCTACGCCAGCATCAACCTGGCCACCACCGACCTCGTCGGCACCTTCGAGCGGCTGCAGGCCAGCGACGCCGAGGTCGTCCAGGAGCCGACCGAGCAGCCGTACGGGGTCCGCGACTGCGCCTTCCGCGATCCCGCGGGCAACCTGGTCCGCATCCAGGAGCTGCGCTGAGCCGTCCCCTGACTAGGAGATCCTGCTGCGGTAAGTGACCATGGCGAAGCTGTACATGACGATGAGGATGCCGACACACCAGGCGAGGGCGATCCAGATGTCGGTGCCGACCGGCTGCTGTGTGAACAGGTCGCGGATGGCGTTGACGATGGACGTCACCGGCTGGTGCTCGGCGAAGGCGCGCACCGGGCCGGGCATGGTGTCGGTGGGCACGAATGCCGAGCTGATGAACGGCAGGAAGATGAGCGGGTAGGAGAACGCGCTCGCGCCGTCCGCGGACTTCGCGGAGAGACCGGGAATGACGGCGATCCACGTCAACGCCAGGGTGAACAGGATCAGCATGCCGGCGACCGCGAGCCAGGCCAGCACTCCCGCCCCCGAGCGGAAGCCCATGAGGAGGGCGACGAGCACGACGACCACGAGCGAGATCAGATTGGCGACCAGCGAGGTCAGCACGTGCGCCCACAGCACGGACGACCGTGCGATCGGCATGGACTGGAATCGCTCGAAGATGCCGCTCTTCATATCCAGGAAGAGCCGGAATGCGGTGTAGGAGATGCCCGAAGCAATCGTGATGAGCAGAATGCCGGGCAGCAGGTAGTTCACATACGAATCCGACCCTGAGTTGATCGCGCCGCCGAACACGTAGACGAACAGCAGCAGGAAGGCGATCGGCATGATCGTGGTCGTGATGATGGTGTCCAGGCTGCGTGTGATGTGGCGCAGGGACCGTCCCAGCAGGACGGCGGTGTCGCCGAAGAAATGCTTGGTCATCGTTGTTCCTTACTCGTCCGTGCCGACGCTGCGGTCATTGCCGGCGTCGCCGTCCTTGCGTTGGCACCGACGATGGCGAAGAAGACGTCCTCGAGGGTCGGCTGCTTTTCGACGTATTCGACCTTGGCGGGCGGGAGCAGCTGCTTGAGCTCGGTGAGGGTGCCGTTCACGATGATTCGACCCTCGTGGAGGATCGCGATCCGGTCGGCGAGTTGTTCGGCCTCGTCCAGATACTGCGTCGTGAGCAGCACCGTCGTGCCGTGCTCGGCGAGCTCCTTGACGGCCTGCCACACCTCGATGCGCGCCTGAGGGTCGAGCCCGGCCGTCGGCTCGTCGAGGAAGATGACCTGCGGATTCCCGATGAGGCTCATCGCGATGTCGAGGCGGCGGCGCATGCCACCCGAATACGTCGACACCTTCCGCGCGGCCGCGTCGGTCAGCGAGAAACGCTCGAGCAGGTCATCCGCGATCGTGCCCGGGTCCTTGAGGTGCCGCAACTGGGCGACCAGCACGAGGTTCTCCCGCCCGCTGAGGATTTCGTCGACGGCGGCGAACTGTCCCGTGAGGCTGATGGACTCTCGCACGTTCGCCGGTTGCGTGGCGACGTCGAGGCCGTTGACGCTAGCAGTCCCCGCGTCGGCCTTGAGCAGCGTGGACAGGATTTTCACGACCGTGGTCTTGCCCGCCCCGTTGGAGCCGAGCAGGGCGAAGATGCTGCCCCGCGCCACGTCGAAGTCCACGCCGCGCAGCACCTCCAGCTTCTTGTACGACTTCTCCAGGCCCTGCACGTGGATCGCAGGCCCCTGGACCTGATTGGCTGTCATCGGGATATCCGTTCTCTCTTTCGTCACGGTTCGTCGCCCGCGGCGCGATCGATGGCGGTAGTCAGCCGTTCCCGCTCCCGGATGATCCACTGACCCTTCGGGTAGTTCCGGACGAACGCCTCGATGAACTCCACGGGGTCTTCCCCGACGATCTCGCGGATCGGGGTCCCGTTCGCCGCGCTCTGTTCGAACAGGTCGACGAGGTCCTCGTAAATCGCACCCCCGCCGCCCCCCGTCCCGAAGTACTTCAGGTACCGCTCCAGCGCATCGACCGCCGTGCGATAGCTCGCGGGAAGTTGTCTCACGCGCGCCTTGTACTCCCGCCATTGCCCCTTCTCGCCAATCACCTTTGAGATGAACTTTGAGATGAACATGGTCATCTGCCTCCTTCATGGAGCTGTTCGAGGCGTCCTGCGAGGAAGCTCCAGGTCCTCCAGAACTCTTCGAGATACTCCCGTCCCTGAGCGTTCAGGGAATACACCTTGCGCGGCGGCCCCTTCTCCGACGGGATCTTCTCCACGTCGACGAGGCCGCGCTGCTCGATCCTGACGAGCAGCGCGTAGACGGTGCCCTCGGCGATGTCGGAGAAGCCCTGCTCCCGCAACCGTGCCGTGATCTCGTAGCCGTACGCGGGCTGCACGGACAGGATCGCGAGGACGATGCCCTCCAGCGTTCCCTTGAGCATCTCCGTCATCTGCTTGCCCACGGAACACCCCTTCAGCTACTCAGTGATACTGGCTACTGGTAGATAGTATCACTGAATAGTGGCGGCGCAAGCTCCACGTGGCGGCGGGAGGTGTCGGCTCTTGCCACCTGAAGGCCCGAACGGCCGGGAACCGCTGGGCCATCAGCGGCTCCAAACGGCCCACACCTCGTCAGAGATCTCAGAACGCGTCACGCTTCAAGACTCTCCGACCAACCCCGCAACCACTTGATCAACAGGACCTAGGCCGCGAGCATGGGCTGTGGGTGCCCTGGGTGACGCCCACGGCAGCCGCAACCGTATCCGTATCCGTATCCGGCTGGATGCGGGTCGGGTTCGGGCTGTATCAAGGACTGGCGGCGGCTGGCCACAGCCCAATCGAGGTCTACCCGCACGCGGGCTTCCGAGCGCTTGCCGGTGCGATGCTGCCGCCCAAGCGCACGATCGCCGGTCTCCGCGAACGGGTGGAACTTCTGCGAAGAGAAGGAGTCGATGGTGTGGGCATGCAACTGTGGTCGCATGATGCCGTGGATGCCGCGCTCGCCGCGCTGCTTGCGGTCCGGGCGCACGAAGGTACGGCGATTCCGGTGGGCTGCGGACACGACCGCTCGGCGATCTGGATGCCAAGACCGACCTGAGCGCAAGCTCCGGCTGGCTCTGTACGACCGCAGTGCTTCCCAGGCATGAGGGCATTCTGGCCCTTCACAGGAGCCATAGTTGGGCCAACTATCCCTGTCAGAATGGGCCACTTTGCCTTGGCAGAACGCCCGAAAGCCCAGGATCGGGGACGATCCGGGGCCAACTATCGGCGTCAGTCACAGTGACTCGCAGCCACAGTTGGCGGATCGCAGTCGTATCTGGCGGGGGCGTGGTTCGGACCGGCCGCGACCCGGGACCAGGCCCGGCCTTGAGCGGCTGCCGCTGACCGCAGGCTGACGAACAGTAGGGGCGGCGTATGGACGCCAACCTGCTAGGCTCGCTCGGATGCGCAGCGCAAGGGTCTATGCGGACAACGCCTCGGCGATGTGGACGAGCCTTGTCCCGGCTGTCCAGGCGTCTGCGGGGTTCGTCCGGATCGAATCGCCGACATCTACCAGGGTGATCTTGCGTGAGCCCATGCCGACCGCGGCCATTGTCGAGCTGATCGACAGGACGCCGGCGGTGAAGCGCACCATCGTTGAGGATGCCTTCGGTGCCGGGCCGCAGTTGAGCGGTCCGCTGCAGGTGCTGCGCATGCCGGTGATGATTCGTCCCGCCGCACAGGTGCCTGTCGTGGTGCCGCCGAACGTGCGGGTGGCCGCGGTGGCCGAGGCGGACGAGCTGGCCGAGGCGGAACGGGTCGTGGTGGACGGGTTTCCCTTGCCGATCTACCAGCCATGGACGCGGGGGCAGGCGTTGCCGCCTCATGTTCTCCGGCTGCCTGGTTGGCGGGTCTGGCTGGCGTACCGCGATGGGCTTCCCGCTGCCGCGGGGTACACCTATGACGATGGCGTCGCGGTCGGCGTGTACTGGCTGGCGACGCTGCCCGAGCATCGCTTGTTGGGCCTGGCTCGGGCGATCATGACGGTGAGCATGGCCGCGCACCCCGGTCGGATCTTTACGTTGGTTGCCACCGATGCGGGGCTTGCCCTCTACGAATCGCTGGGCTTCGCGACCGTGGCGATGTCGACCTGGTACGTCCGGTCCCCATCCACGAATTTCCAAGGTCGCGTTCTGCGGCCTTGATCGTCTGCCGCCGGCACTGATCAGGCGCGGGTGCCTGGTGAGGAAGGGAATGGTCGAGCGTCGTTGCTTGGCGTGCGCGATGTCCCACGTCAACCGGTATTCGGTGTCTGCGGCCCGTGGTGGTCATCGCCGGCAGGGTCGAGCTGCTTGAAGAATCGGTGGGGCAGGTCCTGGTAGCCGGCGGCGAGGTAGAACCGGTGCGCGCCATGACGATGCGCGCTGCTGGTCAGCTCGACCGCGCTACAACCACGCCGCCTGGCGGCGGCCTCGACGGCCGTAAGCAGGTGGCGGCCGATGCCGCGGCTGCGCCGGTCAGGGTCCACGACCAGCGCGGTGATGCGTCCTCGGCTGCGACCCTCGTTGAAGAACGGCGTGACGTGCAGGCTCGCCATGCCGACAACCTGCCCGCCGACCTCGGCCACCAGCACCGCATCGGTATCGCCGTCGGCCAGGATGGCGATCCGCGGGCCAAGCTCGGCCTCGGCTTGCGGGTAGCCCAGTTCGGTGAGCAGCCTGCCCAGCGCTGGGGCGTCGGCGGGCCGGGCAGCGCGGATCTGCACCGGCGCGGCGGACGTGCCGGCTGCCGCCTGGCGAGCCTGGCTGTTGCTGCCGCTGGTCACGCTGCCACCTGTCCGGTTGAGCCGTGAGGCGTGGGTCCGTAGGAACACCGACCCAACCCAAACAACATTTCGCACCGAACTCAAGGATCCGCCACCCCGATCATCCCGACCGAGGTTGGATGACGAGGCGCCAGTCGTCCTGGCCGTCATGCTGCTATCGCGTGGTTGGTCACGGTAACGCTGATCGCCGGCGTCAAGCAGCGGCAACATGGACGCGCATCAGCCCAGACCGACGGAGCGACCGCAAACGCTGGGTCGCGTCGGTGCTGGTCTGGGCCCGCTTTGCGAGCCCGGTCCAGTAGCTGTTGAGGTTCTCGATCGTCCATGCGGCCAGCGCCGGCCGGTCGTCCAGATCCCCAGCTCTGGTGGCGCCGGCCCGCGCACGCCGGTGGATCCGCTCCAGCCTGTCGAGGGCGGCGTCGTCGAGTGGCTCGGCCGTGACGGCGAGGAAGTCGACGTCGCTCACGCCGGTGTGGAAGTCGTCCAGCGCAATCGATCCGACCAGGTACAACCCCTGGACGACGCCTGGCAACCGGGCGTCCGCCAGCCGCAGGAACTCGGCGACCGGCCGTCGTGCCAAGGGATGCAGCGGTGCGGGCATGGCGGTTGTCCACAGAAATTCGCGAGCGGTGGCTTCGGCTGGAGGCGGGTGCTAGAACAGGCCGCAGGTCGGATCAGCCCCGGAGGAGGGGCTCACGCAGGTACTCGAGGAAGTCGTGGTCGTGATAGTAGCGAGGCAGTCGGGCGACTTGGGTGAAGCCGAGCCGCTCGTAGAAGCGGCGGTGCCGCTCGGTGGCTGGGCAGCGCAGGTAGCAGCGGGCCGCGCCCAGGGCGGCGGCGCGGTCGCAGAACGCCTCGACCAGGTGGCCGCCGATGCCTTTATCCCGGCAGTCTTCGACGACCAACAGGTCGTGGAGGCGGGCGATGCCGGCGATTACCTCGCCCAGCACCGCGCCGACGATCTCGTCCCCGGTGCGGGCCTCGACCACCACTGGTCGGCTGGTCCAGTCACAGTCCTCACCGAAGATGGCCCGATCGGCCGCGGGCCATTCGCGCGCCAGGAAGCGGCGCACCTGCTGGGTCTCCTCCTTGGCGAGCCGATAGCTGACCTCGCCGAAGGGTCGTCTGGCCAGTTGCGGACCTCCCTCGGTGGGACGGACCGCCCGCCCGAGGCGGCGGGCAAACTTCACTATGATCGTGCAACGCCGGGCGGCCGTGACAGCGCCCGGAACGCGAAAGGAGCCCGATGGACGTCCGTCTGACCGACGTGCTGGTTGCCGACGCCAAATTGCTCGCCGACGGGCTCTTGCAGCCCGAGGACGACATGGCGGTGTTCGTCGGCCGTGGGGGTAAGGGCAGGATCGCGCCGTTCACGGTACGCCGCTCCTACACGGGAGCTGGCGGCTGGTACGTGGAGTCCATGGCGCTGCTCGCCCCCAACGGGGACGTGGCCTGGCGCGGCAATGAGCAGCCGATCACGCTGCGAGGATCGAGCAAGATCGACCTGTTCAGCGACGACCTGCACGGCGTGATCGTCGACTCCTCGGACGACCACGAGCTGGTCTTCCTCATCGGTGGCGACGAGGTGGGCCGCGTCCCGATCGCGATCCTGGACGAGGACCCGCCGTACGCCACCGCCTCCCCGACCGACGTGCTGGGCGAGGTGCTGAAGAAGAGCACGATCGTCTGGATCGAGGTGCCCGGTCCGGGCGGGACCGGCGGCAAGGCAGTGCCGGCCTGGTACGGCGGCCTCGACGGCCGCGTGTACGTGCTCACCGGCGGGTCGGAGCAGCGCATCCGCGGGCTCGACGAGACCAGCCAGGTGCTGCTGTCGGCGCGCTCCAAGGACCTGCAGTCGCTGGCCACCACGGTCGAGGCCAGTGCCAGGGTGATTCCGGCCTCCGATCCCTTGTTCGGCAAGCTGCTACCGATCCTGCTGCCACGTCGGCTGAACCTCCGCGATGGCGAGGGGGCCGCCGATCGCTGGCGCAAGGAATGCACGCTCGTCGAACTCACCCCCTCGGCGATTCCTGCCGAAGCATGATCAGTACCCGTTTTTCCTCTGTCGGACAAGGGCAATTAAGGGGGTAGGCAGGGCAGCAAGCCAGGAGCCACCGGCGCAAGCCAGTCAAGGAGGCCCCATGTTTCGGCGAAGGAGCAGATCGAACCAAGCCAAGCGGGCGGCCCGCGGCCGCCTGCCGAGTAGCGACGAAGTGCGGGACCAGGTCGCCGAGGTGACCGACGAGCTCGGCCTGGCCCTCGACACCGCCAGGGACGCAATCGCCAAGGCGATGTCGTCGGCTGGTCGGCGCGGCACCGAGGCTGGTGCCGAGGCGACACGCAAGACTGCGATGGTCGGCAAGGAGGCTGGCCGCAGGGGCATGGCGGCGGGCAAGCGGGCGAGTCGCCGGGCTCGTGGCGCGACCCTCGAGGCGGTCGGGCGCCGGCTCCCAGAGCCCGAGCAGGTCGCCGAGCTGACCCGGCGGGCCACCGAGAAGGTGTTCCCGGAGCGCGCCAAGCACCACCGCAAGGCCGCCCGGAAGCGGCGTCGCCGCCTGCTCTACGGCGGGGTGGGGCTGGCCGGCCTCGGCATCTTGATGGGGTGGCTCACCGCTCCGAAGAAGGGAGACGAGACACGCCAGGCGCTGAAGCAGCGCGCCAATGCCGCCAGCGACAAGGTCGCCGAGATGCGCGCGAGCGCCGGAGCCCAGCGGCCGACCGGCACCTCGACCACCACTGGGATGGAGGCCGACAGCGGCATGGGCTCCGGGAGCATGGCCGGCAGCGGCACTCCATCCCGGGGGACGGCCGGGACTGACTCTGCGGCGCAGGGCCAGCAGGATGCCGACGTGACACCGATCCACCAGGCCGACGGCGCCGCCCCGAGCAAGCGGCGGTAAGGCGACGGAGTCTGGCGGGTAGGCCGTCCGGGCGGACCTAGGACGGCCCGGCGAGTCGGCTTGCGACGCTAGGTGCCGTTGGGCAGCCGGTAGACTCCAGTGCTCTGCTTGACCACGCGGCCCTCCTTGGTGAGGGCCGCGAGGGTCTTCACCACCGTTCCGCGCACGTCCCGAATGGTGAAGGGATCGAGCAGGCGGTCCTTGAGCGCGCGATCGAGCACGACCGTCCAGTGGAGCGGCTCCGGCGCCGCGTCGGCGAGGATCTTCAGGCAGACGTCTTGTGGTTCCATGGCGCCAGCCAGGCTACCGGTCTCTGGTCGCCTCGCCAACGACCTGGGAGGTGCACGATCCCCGCGCCGACGCCGTCCCGCCCCTCCTCGGTCGCCTTCGACCGCGCTGCCGGGTACTACGACCAGACGCGACGGTTGCCGACCGAGGTGGGCGAACGGATCGCCGACCGGATCGAGCGCGCCGCCGGGGTCGATACTGGGGCTCGGGGCGGAGTCGCCGTGGACGTCGGGGGCCGCTTCCTGGAGATCGGGGTGGGGACCGGGCGGATCTCGCTGCCGCTGCACCGGCGGGGTCGTCGCGTCTTCGGCATCGACTTGTCGGGGCCGATGCTCGACCGGTATCGGGCCAAGGCGGCGGCGGAGGGCTTGGAGGCGCCTGCGCTGGTGCGCGGAGACGCGACCCGGCTGCCATTTCGGGCGGGGTCGTTCGACGCGGTCATCGAGGTCCACGTGCTGCATCTGATCCCGGACTGGCTCGAGGCGGTCGCGGAGGTTCGCCGGGTGCTCGTGCCCAGCGGGGTGCTGCTGGTCTCGCGGCGGCTCTGGGACAGGTCGGAGGGCGACGGGCCGCGCGCACTGGTGCGCAAGCGCCACGCGCGGATCCTTGCGGAACGGGGCCTGCGTCCCGCGCGGATCGGCGTGCGCGGCGACGACGAGATGATCACGAGCCTCCTCGAGGCGGGCGGGTGGGTCGAGGAGCTGGAACCCGTGAGCTGGCGCGAACGCGAGACCTGGGCGGAGAACCTGGAGATCCTGGAGCGGCGTGTCTGGTCGGAGTCCTGGCTGATCCCGGAGGGCCCCTGGCGGGACGCCGTCCGCCGCCTTCGCGCCGACCTCGCCGCCGAGGGTGTCGACCTCCATGCGCCCATCACCGTCGAACGGCACGTCGACCTCGCGGCGATCCATTTCTGACCGGCCCTGACCCGGCGGCCACGCCTCAGGCCAGCCGCGGCAGCACCAGCTCCGCGATGAGGTCGAGCTGCTCGTCCTCGAAGATGGCGAAGGGGACGTTCGCAAAGGAGCACACCAGCTGCTCGACGCCCCGCTCCCGCCAGCCGCGGAGCTGCTCGACGATCTGGTCGGGGGTGCCGACCAGCCGCGGGGCGGCCCACTCCGCCAGCTCCACGCCGTCGAGCCCGCCGCCAGGAGCCCACGCCCGCAGCCGCCGCCAGCGCTCGGCCAGGTCGTCGGCGTCGCGGCCGATCAGCGTGGCCAGGCCGATCGAGCGGCGCACCCCGTCCAGCGGCCGCTCGACCCGGGCGCAGGCCGCGCGGAGGACCTCGAGCCGCTGGTCGTACTCTTCCGGCGTGATGGCCCAGCAGACGTTCCAGCCGTCGGCGACGCGGGCGATCAGGCCGAGCATGCGGTCCCCGCTGCCGCCCACCCACAGCGGGGGTCGCGGCCGCTGCACGGGGCCGGGGAGCACCGGAGCGTTGTCGACCCGGTAGTACTTCCCCTGGTAGGAGGCGGGCGTCCCTGCGTCGGTGAGCATGCGGCGCAGGATCTCGAGGCACTCCTCGAGCATGGCGAGCCGCTCGCCGGGGGACGGGAACGGCAGATCGTTGGCGCGGAACTCGTCCTCGTTCCAGCCGGCGCCAAGTCCGAGATCGAGCCGCCCGGCGGAGAGCTGGTCGAGGGTGGAGGCCATCTTGGCGAGCAGCGCGGGCGGGCGGAACCCGGCCGCCAGCACCAGGCTGCCGAGCCGCACACGATGGGTGCGCATGGCCAGAGCAGACAGTGTCGACCAGCACTCCAGCGTGCCCTGGCGGCCGGCGGGGCCGCCGTAGCGCGACAGGTCGGACCAGAAGTGGTCGGAGACCCACAGCTCGGCGAACCCGGCCGCCTCGGCCCGTTCGGCGTAGCCGGCCACCCGCTCGAAGCTGACCGAGCCGGCGGTCTCGCCCGCCCCGGCCGTCCCCGAGCCCGCCACGGCGGTCCCCGAGTCGGGGAACGAGTAGGCATAGTGCGGTAGCGCGAACCCCAGCTCCACGGGCGGCTCCTCCCTCGACGCCTCTCACCGAGTGTTCCGGCCCGAGCTTTCGATCGTCAACGCGGCCGGCGGGTTGACACCGGCGGTCGCGGGCCCCTAGCGTCGTCCCATGCGCACGTCTGGATCAGCTCGCTGGTGGTGGTCGCCCTCGTAGGCGGCCAGCAACCACGCGCATCCACAGGAAGACCGGCCGCCTCGGGAAGAGGCGGCGCTTTCGTCTCCGGACCAGGCTGGCGGCTCCCTCTTTTCTCGTGGCGGACCTGTCGAGGTCGAGAAGGAGCCACCCGTGCAGGCAACCCCAATCCAAGCTCCGGCGCCCGCTCGCGCGCCGGAGGCGCGCCGGCCGGTGGCGGTCACCGCATCCAGTCGAGCGGCCGGCCGCATCTCGGCAACTACCTCGGCATGATCCGGCCGGCGCTGGCCCTGGCCGGCCGCCACGACGTCTTCTGCTTCATCGCGGACGCGCACGCGCTGACCACGCAGCGTGATGGCCGGGCGATGCGGCGCCACACCCACGAGCTGGCCGCCACCTGGCTCGCGCTCGGGGTCGACCCGCTGCGCATGACCCTGTACCGCCAGTCGGACCTTCCCGAGGTGTTCGAGCTGACCTGGGTGCTCGCCTGCCATACCGGCAAGGGGCTGCTCAACCGCGAGCACGCCTACAAGGCGGCGGCCAGCGCCAACCAGGCGGCCGGCAGGCCGGCCGACCACGGCGTCAACGCGGGCGTGTTCGCCTACCCGCTGCTCATGGCGGCCGACATCCTGGTGCTCGGCGCCGAGGTCGTGCCGGTGGGGCGTGACCAGAAGCAGCACGTGGAGATCACGCGCGAGGTCGCGGCGGCGTTCAACGCGATCCACGGACCTGTGCTGGTCACGCCCGAGGTCCTGGTCGACCGGCGGGTCGCCACCATCCCGGGGCTCGACGGCCGCAAGATGTCCAAGAGCTACGGCAACACCCTGCCGATCTTCGCCGAGGTCGACGAGCTGCGCTCGCTGGTGGCGCGGATCGTCACGGACTCGCGCCCGCCGGAGGCGCCCAAGGACCCGGACACCTGCAGGCTGTTCGCGCTCTACCGACATCTGGCGCAGCCCGCGGCGGTGGCCACGATGCGCGCCCGCGACGCCGTCGGCCTGCGCGCCGGCGCCGCGGGAGCCTCGCCGGTGGGGGCGGGGCGGCCGGGGGCGGTGAGGGCCGCGCCGGCGCCGCGGGGGACCTCGCCGGCGGGGGCGGGGCGGGGCATGCTGGAAGGCGAACAGGGGGCGTCTGAAAGGCGGGCTGCATGGCGATCCGCTACCTGCCGGGGTTGCCGCGCACGGCGGAGCTGGTGGTCATCGGCGGCGGCATCGTGGGCGCGGCCACGGCCTTCCACGCGGCCAGGGCCGGGCTGCGACCGCTGGTGCTGGAGCGGCGGCCGGCGCTGTGCTCGCTCACGACGGCGGTGGCGGCCGGCGGCTTCCGGCTCCAGCTCGAGACGCGAGAGCAGCTCGAGCTGGTGCGCGAGTCGGCCGAGCTGTTCCTGCACTTCGCCGAGGCGACCGGCCAGCGGGGCTACGACCCCGCGGTCCGCCAGCAGGGCTACCTCTGGTTGACGACCACCGCCGAGGGCGCGGAGCGGCAGCGGCGGCTGGTGGAGCGGCAGCGCGCCTGGGGGGTCGGCGACGTCGACCTGCTCGACGGCGACGAGGCGCGGCGGGCGTTCCCGTTCCTGGCGAAGGAGGTCGTGCAGGCCCGCTTCCGCGCGGCGGACGGGCTGCTCGACCCCAAGGCGGTCACCATGGGGCTGGTGGCGGCCTCGGACGCAGGGGTGGTGGTGGGCTGCGGCGTGGTCGGCCTCCGGCTGCGCGGCGGCAGCGTGATCGAGGTGGAAACCACGCTGGGCAAGGTGGCCGCCGGCGCGGTGGTGGTGGCGGCCGGCCCGTTCTCCGGCGAGGTCGCGCGGCTGGCGGGCGTGGCGCTGCCGGTGACGGCCGTGCGGCGGCAGAAGCTGGTCATGCCCGAGGTCCCGCAGGTGCCGGCCGACGCCCCGATGACCATCGACGACGACACCGGGGTGCACTGGCGCCCCGCGTTCCGTGGCGCCTCGCTGCTGTTCGCCGAGCCGGACACGCCGCCGAGCCCGCCGAGCGAGCACGTCCCGCTCGACCACCGCTTCGCGTTCCGGCTCCTGGACCCGGCCAGCCCGGTCTCCGCGAGCCGGGTGACGCCGTTCTGGCGCGAGGTCTGGGCCGCGTGGTCGGCACCCTGGATGCTCCAGGCGGGCCACTACACGATGACGCCGGACCACCGGCCGCTGATCGGCCCGACCGAGGTGGAGGGCCTGCTGGTCAACAGCGGCTACAGCGGCCGCGGGGTGATGGCCGGCCCGGCGGGGTCCAGGCGGTTGGTCGACCTGCTCACCGGCAAGCTCGACCCTGCCGCCAACCCGCTGCGCCCCGATCGCCCCTTCGACGCCGAGCCTGCCGTTGACATCTTGTGAGGAGGCAGGCTAGGCGAAGCGGAGGTCGCCGGCTTCGTCGTCCTCGACGATGCGGGCGCAGGTGGGGCAGTACCAGCGGGTCTCGAGCTGGGTCCCGCACTGGAGGTGCTGGAGGGCGTCGCCGTCGCCGGAGCGCTGGGCGCCCCACTGGGCGAGCAGGCGCAGCGCGCCGGCCAGCTCCCGACCGGCGGCGCTCAACTGGTAGGCGAACCGGGGCGGGCGCTCGGAGTATGGCTGGCCGACCACCAGCCCCCAGCGCTCCAGCTCTTTGAGGCGCTGCGAGAGGATGTTGGAGGCGATCCCCGGCAGCTCATCGGTCAGGTCGTTGAAGCGCCGGGGGCCCTCCAGCAGCGCTTCCACGATCAGCAACGTCCAGCGGTCGCCCACGCGGGCGACCGCCTCCTGCAACGGCGAGCCTGGCGGCCCGTCGTGCACCCTGTTCTGGCGAGGCTCCGGCATGGCGTCATCGTACGCTGACGGGACGCCGGCCATGTGTCGGTGCCGCGCCCGGATCACCCGCGCCGTCCTGCTCACGGTGACGGCGCGCACCGCGGATACATGGCCGGCGTCCTCAGGCTTGCGTCCCGCGGGGTCGGCTAGTAGCTTGCTACTTGCAAGTCAGTTCCCGGCGCGGTTCCCCGCCCGGGCGCCTTAGGAGGGCAGCGATGAGCGCACTCGAAGAGCTGGAGCAGGCGATCGGGCAGGTCGCCGGCCAGGTCGGCGGCGCCGTCGTCGGCATCGGCCGGGGATGGGGTCGGGGCTCGGGCGTGGTGGTGGCCGACGGCCGCGTCGTCACCAACGCGCACAATCTTCGCGGTGACCAGGTCACCGTGGTGTTCGCGGACGGCCGCTCGGTGACCGGTCAGGTGTCGGGCGTCGACGTCGACGGCGACCTGGCGGTCGTGGCGGTCGACACCGGCGGCGCGACGCCGGTGGGCTGGGCCGACGAGGCCTCGTCCGTGGGAGTCGGGTCGGTGGTGTTCGCGCTGGCCAACCCGGGCGGGCGGCCGCGGGTCACCACCGGGCTGGTGTCGGCGGTCGACCGGGCCTTCCGGGGCCCGCGCGGGCGGCGCATCGCCGGTTCGATCGAGCACACCGCGCCGCTGGCGCGCGGTTCCTCTGGCGGTCCGGTGGTCAACCGCGCCGGCCAGCTCGTGGGCCTCAACACCCACCGGCTCGGCGAGGGCTTCTACCTGGCGCTGCCGGCCGACGCGGAGCTGCGCCGGCGGATCGACGCGCTCTCCAGGGGCGAGTCGCCGGCACGGCCGCGCCTTGGCATCGGCATCGCGCCGGCTGGCGTGGCCAGGAAGCTGCGCCGCGCGGTCGGCCTGCCCGAGCGCGAGGGCCTGCTGGTCCGGGTCGTCGAGGAGGGCAGCCCGGCGGGCAACGCGGGCGTCCAGGCCGGCGACCTGATCGTGACGGTCGACGGCGAGACGGTGGCCGACGCCGACCAGCTCTACGCGGCGCTGGACCGGGTGAGCGGCGGGCGCCTGGCGCTCGGCATCGTCCGCGGCGTCGAGGAGCGCACCGTGACCGTCAGCTTCGGTGAGGGCCGGCCACAGGACGTCGGCTCGGCCTGACCTGACCCGCCGCCGGTCCTGCCAGAGTGGGGTGGGCCCCGGTGGGAGGCGCCTCCCGGTCTCCCTCGGCGGCCCGGTTGTCCCTGGGGCCTCGCGCCTGGCGGGACCGGCGGCTTCCCCCAGGACCGGCGGCTTTCCCCAGCGGGCCGCGGAACGCCGGGGGGCGACACCCGCCGCCCTGAGCCGGCCCCGCTTCCCCCAGCGGGCGGTCAAAGGCCGGCCGGGCGGCGCCCCCTGAGGCGGCGCTCCGGTCCGCTCAGCGGGAGCGCGGGCGGAGGGCGCGGGTGGCGAGCACGCCGGCGCCGATGGCGGCGCCGGTGAGCAGCAGGGGGCGGCGCCGGTCGGCGAGCGCCTGCGCCGCGGCCAGGTCGCCGCAGGCGCCGTGGACGCCGCCGCCGGGCGGCACGGCGGCGCTGGCCAGGTAGAGGCCCTTGAGCGGGCTCCCCCATCGCCACCAGGCGGGCCCCGGCCGGAACACCAACTGCTGGTCGATCGCGAACGAGCCGTTGATGATGTCGCCGCCCAGCAGGTTCGGGTCCGCCGCTTCCAGATCCGCCGGCGTCCAGGCCCTGCGCGCCAGCACCAGCTCGCGGAAGCCGGGCGCGTGCGCCTCGATGGCCAGCTCGACCCGCTCCAGGAACGATTCGGTGGAGCGGGACCACTCCCCCTTGGCGCGCGGCCGCAGCGCGTCCCCGACCGGCACGGCGGGCGCGTGCGCGTAGCCCCAGAGGACGTGCTTGCCCGCCGGCGCCCTGCTGGGGTCGGCGAGCGTCGGCTGCCCCAGGATCAGCGTCGGCCTGGCCGGCAGGAGCCCATGAGCGGCCTCCCAGGCGGCGCGGCTCATCGCCCGCACGGTGTCGCCGACGTGGACCACGCCGGAGCGCCGGCACTCCTGCGCCGACCAGGGCACCGGGCCGTCGAGCGCCCAGTCGACCTTGAAGGTGCCGAGCCCGAGCCGGAAGCGGCGGACCTGCTCCAGGGCGGCCGGCGGGAACGACTCCGGACCCGCCATGCGGACCACCAGGTCCGGGTGCACCGCGGCGATCAGCGCGCGGCGCGCCTCGAACAGCTCGCCTCCGGCTTCGGCACCGGTCGCGCGGCCGCCCGAGACCGCGATCCGCTCGACGCGCCGGCCGGTCAGGATCACCCCACCGGCGTCGCGCAGCTTGGCGGCCAGGGCGGCGCTGACCGCGCCGGTCCCGCCCTCGGCGACCGGCATGCCGTGGCGCTGCCCCAGCAGGGTCAGCAGCAGCGCGTAGACCCCGGCCCCCGGCGCCTCCGGGGCCAGGTCCGCGTGCATCGCCGGCGCCACCAGGAAGGCTCTGGCCTGCTCCGACTGGAACCGGCCGGCGATCACGTCGGCGCCCTGGAGCAGCACGCGGGCGAACTCGACCCCCCGCTGCACGCCGCCGAGCCGGCGTGCCATCGCGGCGAGCTCGCTGACGGGCCAGCGCACCATCTGGGCTCGCAGCAGCAGCTCGATCAGGTCGCCGTAGTCGTCGTCCAGACCGATCCAGGCGTCGCCGTCGCCGTGGTGGAGCTTGTCGATCGATGCGGCGGTCTCGGCCGCCGAGCGGGCGAGCCCAGCCGCCTGGTTCCCAGGGAACGGGTGCGCGGCCGGCAGCGGCGCATGCAGCAGGCGCAGCCCGTAGGCGCCGAGGTCGCGGCCGGCGATCGCGGGCGAGACCTGCGCCAGCGGCAGGAACGCGGCGCCCAGGTCGTGCCGGAAGCCCGGCAGCGTGGATTCGACCGTGCGCGCGGCGCCGCCGACCTCGTCGCCGGCCTCGAGGAGGCACACCGACCAGCCCGCCTCGGCGAGCCGGAGGGCGGCCGCCAGCCCGTTGGGACCGGCGCCGACGACGATCGCGTCGTAGGCTGGCATGCAGGGGATTCCTCTCTCAGGGACGGGTCATCCGTGTTGCTACACTGCCAAAGTGTAGGGGCATCCCCCCGACTTGCTCTGGCGCTCCGCGCCCTGTGAGGTGAGCGTTCCCGATGGTCACTCGTGAAGAGGTCTACAGCGCGCTCGGCCAGGTGATGGATCCGGAGATCCACCGGCCGATCACCGAGCTCGAGATGGTGAAGAGCGTCGACATCGATCAATCGGGTGCCGTGCGGGTCGAGGTGCTGCTCACCATCCCGGGCTGCCCGATGAAGGACCGCCTGAACCGGGACGTCACCGCCGCGGTCGCGCCGCTGCCGGGCGTGACCGCGGTGGAGGTGGCGCTCGGCTCGATGACCGAGGAGCAGCGTCAGGCGCTGGTCGGCAAGCTGCGGGGGCCCGGCGCCCAGCAGCAGCGCAAGATCACCTTCTGGGGCGACGACTCCGCCACGCGCGTGCTCGCGGTCGCCTCGGGCAAGGGCGGCGTCGGCAAGTCGTCGGTCACCGTCAACCTGGCCGCGGCCCTGGCCGCCCAGGGCCACCGGGTCGCGGTGGTCGACTGCGACATCTACGGCTTCTCGGTGCCGCGCATGCTCGGCGTCAGCGGCCGCCCGGTCGGGTTCAACGGCATGATCATGCCGCTCGAGGCCAACGGGGTGAAGGTCATCTCCATCGGCTTCTTCACCGATGGCCGGCCGGTGGCGTGGCGCGGCCCCATGCTGCACCGCGCCATCCAGCAGTTCCTCGCGGACGTGTACTGGGGCGACCTGGACTACGTGCTGCTCGACCTCCCGCCGGGCACCGGCGACGTCTCGATCTCGCTGGCGCAGATGCTGCCCGGCTCCGAGATGCTGCTGGTCACCACCCCGCAGGAGGCCGCGGAGCGGGTGGCGATCCTGGCGGGCCGCTTCGGGCAGGAGAACGGCCTCAAGATCGCCGGCGTGATCGAGAACATGAGCTACTTCGTCTGCCCGAGCTGTGACGAGCGGCACGAGATCTTCGGTGCCGGCGGCGGCGAGGAGCTGGCCCGCGACCTCGGCACCAAGCTGCTCGGCAGGGTGCCGCTGGACGTGCGCCTGCGCGAGGGCGGCGACAGCGGCAAGCCGCTGGTGGCGTCGGACCCGGACGCCCCCGCCTCCAAGGAGCTGCTGGCGATCGCCGCCGAGCTCCCCCCGGTGGCGCGGAGCCTGGTCGGCAAGCGCCTCACGCTGCTCACCTGAGCGGGGATCGGGGGCGGGGCCGGCCGGGAAGGCCTTACGCCGCCGGGAGGACCCGGCGGCGCCTCGGGCCGGCCGGGAACGCCCGGCGACGCCTCGGCCTCAGGTCGCGTCGGGGTCGACCGGCGCGGGCCTGCTGGCCGCGGAGCCGTTGGCGCTGGACCCGTTGGCGGCGGAGCCGTTGGGCTCGGCCTCGGCCTCCAGCGACGCCTTGATCTCTTCTCGCTCGCGCTCCAGGTCGGCCATCTGCCCCTCGATGTCGAGCAGCTCGCGCACGTAGTCGCGGGCCTGCGAGCGCAGCGACCCGACCGGCGCAACTGCCCGAGGAAGCGGCCCACCTGCCGCGCCATCTGCGGAAGCCGCTCGGGACCGAAGACGATCAAGCAGACAAGGACGATGACCGCGATCTCGCCGATCCCGACGTTGAACAACTTGCCGCCTCCCTGGACCGTGCTCTGAATGCAAGACTAAGCCTCACCGGTGCAAATCGGCCAGCCCTGCGGCGCGGGATCGCCGCCGTTAGGCTGGACGCCGACGAGACAGAGCCCAAGTACCGCGCGCCAAAGGAGCCGTCGTGGTCGTGCAGACCAACGCCATCGCCACGTATCTGAGCGAGCTGACCGCGGGAGAGGACGACCCCCTCCGCCACGCCCGGGAGCGGGCCGCGGCGGGCGGCATGCCGCCGGTGTCGGCGGATACCGGCGCGTTCCTGCGGGTCGCGGCCAGATGGACGGATGCCCAGGCGGCGGTGGAGATCGGCTCCGGCGCGGGGTATTCGGGCATCTGGCTGGCCCGGGGCCTGTCGCCGCGGGCGACTCTGACGACCATCGAGGCCGATCCCGAGCACCAGCGGCTCGCCAAGGCCAGCTACGAGGAGGCGGGAGTCTCCAACCGGATCCGCGCGATCCTCGGCCGTGCGCTGGACGTGCTGCCGCGCCTCAGCGACCGGGGCTACGACCTGGCCTTCATCGACGCGCGCAAGGACGAGTACCCGCAGTACCTCGACCATGCGCTGCGGCTCGTCCGCCCGGGCGGGATCATCCTGGCCGACAACGTGCTGTGGTCCGGGCGGGTGGCCGATCCCAAGGCGACCGACAGCGACACCGAGGCGCTGCGCCTGTACTCCAGGCGCGTGGCCGAGGACGAGCGCCTGGATTCGACCATCCTCACGATCGGCGACGGCCTGGCCGTGTCGCTCGTCCGCCGCGACGGCGGGTCCACCGGCTAGGTCGGCGGGCAGGAGATGCGCAGCAAGCCCCGAGGCTGGGTCGCAAGGAACGTCATCGACGGTCTGGTGGTGCTGGCCGTGCTGGTCGGCAGCCTCTGGGTGATCCCGCGGGGCATCGGCGGGCGCGAGCGGGCGGAGCCGCCCGCCGCGGCCACCGCAACGACCGTGTCGCCGCCGCCGACCTCGCCGCGCTCCAGCCTGCCGACCGCGGTGTCCACCTCGACCAGTCACCCGCAGCGCTCGGCGGTGGTCGGCACGGTGCGGCTCGATGGCTTCGCGCAGGGGCTGGCGTTCGGCGCGGGCTCGCTGTGGATCGCCTCCGGCGAGCGGCTGGCGCGGGTGGACCCGTCGAACGACGAGGTGCTGGCGACCATCCCGATCGCGCCCGACGACTCCGGGCCGGCGGGTGTGGCCTTCGGCGCGGGCGCGGTGTGGGTGCCGGTGGCGGTCCCTGGCTCGGTCTGGCGGATCGACCCGAAGACCAACAAGGCCGTGGCCAAGATCCCGCTGGGCGAGTCGCTGGCCGGCTTCATCGGGGTGACAGCCACCGACGACGCGGTCTGGATCAGCTCCGGCGAGCAGCAGAACGGCGAGCGCGGCGGGATCCTGATGCGCATCGACCCCCATCGCAACCGGGTGACGGCCAGGGTGCCGCTGCCGAGCGTGCCGAGCGACGTGGCGGCGACCACGAAGGCCTCGGTGTGGGTCGCCATGACCAACGGGCAGGTCCTGGAGATCGACGCCGCCAGGGGGCACGTGATGGGCCTGGTGGACACCGGCGGGCCGCTCGGCTTCACCCAGACGATCGCGCTGGGGGCCGGGTCGGTGTGGCTGGCCGATCCGCTGTCCGGCGTAGTGCTGCGCGTCGACCCGACGGACCTGGAGGTGGTGGCGCGCATCCGCACCGGCGCGATCACCGCGCTGGCGTTCGGCAGCGGCGGGGTCTGGGCGGTCGGCAAGCCCGGGATCCTCCGCATCGACCCCGCCACCAGCCGGGTGACCGCGATGCTGCCGGCCGCGGAGGTCGAGGGCGTGCTGATGGTCACCACAGGCGCGGGCTGGGTGTGGGCCGGGAGCGCCGAGCTGGTCAGCCGGCTCGACCCCAAGCTGATCAGGTCCTGAAGAAGTACACCTTGGCGGCGAACTCGGCCGCCAAGGCCATGATCACCGCCAGGTAGAACATGCCGGTGGCGGCCTGGATGGAGTTGGACCGCACCAGCGCCCTGATGAACGAGGCCAGCAGGCCGCACAGCAGCACCAGCCCGACCGCCAGGTAGACGGTGAGGTTGGGGAAGGCGAGCAGCGGCGACAGCGACTGGTCCACCACCTCGCCGCGGGCGCCGCCCAGCGCGGCGGAGACGAGCGCGGCGGCGACGCCGGCGAAGAACCAGGTTGCCAGCGCGAGGATCGGACGGTTGGTGAGCCGCCGGTCCACCAGGTACCAGTGGCCGAGCAGCAGCCCGTCGACGGTGGCGCCGAGGAACAGGGCGCCGGTCAGCAGCGCCAGCGCGCCGAGCGCCGTGCGGCCGCTCAGCACCGACAGCGGCCACGCCGCCACCAGCCCCGGGGCGACCGCGGCGACGCCCACCCAGCGCGCCACCGGCAGCCGCGCGTACAGCAGCACCTGCCACAGCAGCACGGCGAGCGTGAACGCGCCCAGCCAGAGCGAGGCGCCGCGCCCGGTCGCGCCGGCATGGCTCAGCTCGCCCCGGCTGGTCAGCCAGGCCAGCGCCGCGCACACCAGCACGGTGGCGCCGACCAGCTTGAAGAACCCGGCCCGCACCACTCCCCAGAGCGGCGCCAGCCACAGCAGCCCCAGGCTCCCGAGGGCGGTCTCGAACAGCACCACCGTGAGCACACCCGTCGGTCCACGCACCTGGAGACCTCCTGTCACCGCGGACGCCGTCACCGCGGACGGCGAAAGCCTAGCGCTCCCGGCGCCCCGGCGCCTTCCGAGCGGCGCCCTCGGGCGCCTCCGCCGCCAGCAACCCGGTCGACATCAGCGTGTTCGCCTGCTCCCGGTGAGGGCGGCCGCCACACCGAGACCGATGAAGGTGGTGCCGACGACATAGCGCTCACCGCGGAGCAGCCGGGCGTGCCCGCGCAGCCAGGGCCCGACGGTGCCGGCGACCAGCGCATAGCAGGCGTCGGTGCAGAGGCCGAGGAGCACGAACACGATCCCGAAGGTGGCCACCTGCGCGGGCACGGCCCCCCGCGACCGATCGACGAACTGCGGCAGGAAGGCGAAGAAGAACAGCGCCAGCTTGGGGTTCAGCACGTTGACGAACATGCCCTGGCAGAACAGGCGCGTGGCGCTCCTCGGCTGGGCGCCCGCCTCGATCGCGTGCGGCTCGTCGCGCCCCAGCAGCTTGCGGACGCCCAGGTAGATCAGGTACGCGGCGCCGAGGTATTTGACCAGGCTGTAGGTGAGCGCTGAGGTGAGCAGCAGGTACGAGCCGCCGAGCACGGCGACCCCCACCTGGACCAGCGTGCCCGCGTGGATGCCGAGCACCGAGGCGATCCCGGCGCGCCGGCCCTGCCGCAGGCTCTGGGACACGACGTAGAGCACCGCCGGTCCGGGGACCAGCAGCACGATGACCGCGGTGACCGCGTACAGGGCGAGGATCGATGGGCTCGGCATGGCGCCAGGCTATCGACGCCGCGCCGGCGGGGCACCTGAATTACCGGCCGCCCAGGATCCCCAGGACCTGGTCATGGAGCAGTCCGTTGCTGGAGACGGCGCTGCCGCCGTCGGGACGCGGCACGCCGGCGAGGTTGCTGAAGCGGCCGCCCGCCTCCTCGACGATCACCTGGACCGCCGCCACGTCCCACAGCGAGACCTCCGGCTCGGCGGCCACGTCGACAGCGCCCTCGGCGACCATCATGTGCGTCCAGAAGTCGCCGAAGCCGCGCCCGCGCCAGCAGCGCCGCTCCAGTTCGAGGAAGCGCTCCGTCAGGCCGTGCTGCGTCCACGAGGAGACGCTGGAGTGGCCGAGCTGCGCGTCCTCGAGGTGCGCCACCTTCGAGACCCGCAGCGGCACGCCGTCGGCGAAGGCACCGGCGCCCCTGGCCGCCCACCAGCGCCGGCCGAGCGCCGGCGCGGAGGCCACGCCGACCACCAGGCCGCCGTCGCGCTCCAGGGCGATCAGCGTGGCGAACACCGGGATGCCGCGGACGTAGTTCTTGGTGCCGTCGATCGGGTCGATGATCCAGCGCGTGGATGCCTGGGCGCCGTCGCCCCCGGCGATGCCGAACTCCTCGCCAAGGACCGCGTGGTCGGGCCGCTCCTCGCCGATGCGCTTGCGCAGCAACTGCTCGGCGGCCCGGTCCGCCTCGGAGACCGGGGTCAGGTCCGGCTTGGTCTCGACCACCAGATCGGTGGCGCGGAAGCGTTCCAGGGTGATGGCGTCGGCGAGGTCGGCGAGCTCCAGCGCCAGCCGGAGGTCGAGGAGATTCGGGTCGTTTGCGTGGTGATCAGCGATGGCAGGGTTCATGCCGGTCAGCCTACATCGCCATAGTGGTCGAGCGCGTCGAGCGCCGTCTGGACCATGATCCGCACGCCGATCGGGATGGCCCGCTCGTCCGCGTCGAACAGCGCGGCGTGCAGGTCCAGGTCGGTGCCCGGGATGCGCACCCCGAGGCGGGCCATGGAGCCGGGGATCTCCTCGAGGTACCAGGAGAAGTCCTCGCCGCCCATGCTCTGCGGCGCGGTCAGCACCGCCGACGGCCCGAGCGCCCGCCGGGCGGCGTTGGCCATCACCGCGGTGGCGACCTCGTCGTTGACCACCGGCGGCGCACCGCGCTGGTACTCGATGTCCCACTTGCAGTTGAGCGGGGCGACGGTGGCCTCGAGGATGCGCTCGATCACCTTGGGCATCTCGCCCCAGATATGGCGGTCCAGCACGCGCACCGTGCCACGCGCCACCGCCTGGGTGGGGACGGCGTTGTGGACCGACCCCGACTCCACGCAGCCGAAGCTCACCGTCAGCACCGAGCGCGGGTCGACCACCCGGGACAGCGCGCCGGGCAGGTCGGTGATCACCCGCGAGATCGCGTACACCAGGTCAGAGGTCAGGTGCGGCCGGGCGGTGTGCCCGCCGGGGCCGGTGAGCCGGATCTCCATCAGGTCGGAGGCCGCGGTGATCGAGCCGACGCGGACGCCGAGCGCTCCCACGTCGATCTTGGGGTCGCAGTGCAGCGCGAAGATGGCGCTGACGTCCTTCAGCTCACCGGCGGTGAGCACGTCCAGCGCGCCCCCCGGCACCTTCTCCTCGGCCGGCTGGAAGATCAGCCGGACACGGCCGCGCAGCTTGTCGGCCCGCTCGGCGAGGGCCAGCCCGGCGCCGAGCAGGATGGTGGTGTGGAGGTCGTGCCCGCAGGCGTGGCAGACCCCCGGCAGGGCCGAGCGGTAGGGGACGTCCTTCTCGTCGCTGAGCGGCAGGGCATCGAGGTCGGCGCGCAGCGCGATCGTCGGCCCGTCGCCGCTGCCCAGGTCGCAGACGAGGCCGGTGCTGGTGGGCAGCAGGCGTGGACGCAGGCCGACGGCCTCCAGACGGCGGGCGACCAGGGCGGTGGTCTCGCGCTCGGCGCGGCCGAGCTCCGGGTGCTGGTGCAGATGGCGGCGGAGGTATGTCAACTCCGCGCCATGCGTCGCCAGAAAGGTGCTCAAGTCTCCAGTCACGATCTGCCTGGCTCTCACGGGGCCCGATGGGGAAGGAAAATCGGCGTGCGGCTGTCACGACGGATGATACCGGTTTCCCTTCGCCAAATGGAAAAGGAAACTCGTGCTAGTTACGTTCCTGCCGGTTCGCGTAATACTGTAATCGCATGCAACCCAGACCAATGCGCACGATCGGTCGCCTCGCCGTTCACCCTTCAGAACGCCGCTGAGCTTGCCTCCGCGTGATGCCCGCGCAGGGGCGGCCGGTGCCCTTCCCGAATTCTCGGCACATTAGCTGCGCTTTATTGGGGAGCACCGACCGGCATCGAGCCGACGGACGCTAACTCGAATTATCTAGTCACCACTGCGGTGGTCCAGCCAGGTGAGCAGCGTGCGCACGGCGGCGCCGGTCGAGCCCTTGGCGAGGTAGCCGTCGTCGGCCTCCGCCCTGGACGGCCCGGCGATGTCCAGGTGCACCCACGGTCGCCCGTCGACGAACTCCTGGAGGAACAGGCCCGCGGTGAGCGCGCCGCCGTAGCGGTCGCTGGTCACGTTCTTGAGGTCGGCCACCTCGCTGTCGAGGTCCTTGCGGTACTCCTCGGGCAGCGGCAGCCGCCAGGCGCGCTCGCCGGCCTCGCCGGCCGCCTCCAGCAGCTCGCCCGCCAGGGCGTCGTGGTTGCTCATCACGCCCGTATAGCGCTTGCCCAGCGCGATCATGCAGGCACCGGTGAGCGTGGCCACGTCCACGATCGCGTCCGGCTCGGAGGCCGAGCCGAGCGCCAGCGCGTCGGCCATCACCAGCCGCCCCTCGGCGTCGGTGTTCAGCACCTCGACCGTCTTGCCGTTCTTCATGGTCAGCACGTCGCCAGGGCGGGTGGCAGTGCCGGACGGCATGTTCTCGGCGGTGGCGAGGTAACCGGTGACCGCCACCTTGACGCCGAGGTCGGCGAGCGCGCTCATCACCGCGAGCACCGCGGCGGCCCCGGACATGTCGGTCTTCATGGTGATCATGCCGTCCGGTGGCTTCAGCGACAGGCCACCGGAGTCGAAGGTGATGCCCTTGCCGACCAGCACCACGCGACCACGGGCTCCCTCCGGCTCGTAGCTGAGCTCGATCAGGCGCGGCGGGTTGCTGGCTCCCTGGCCGACGCCGACGATGCCGCCGAAGCCCTCGGCCGCCAGCTCACGCTCGTCTTTGACGGAGATGCGCACGCCCTTGCCCTCGACCGCGCGGGCGGCCACGGCGGCCAGGTCGTCGGGGTGAAGGTTGTTGGCCGGCTCGTTGGAGAGGTCGCGCGCCAGGTTGGTGGCCAGGGCGCGGACGCGGCCGACGGCGACCGCCGCCTGGAGCGCGTCGGGCTCCCCCTCGCCGGCCACGATCACCAGGCGCTCAAGGCTCGAGCGCTTGCCGTTGGTGCTGGCCTTGTACTTGTCGAAGCGGTAGGCGGCGAGCAGCGCGGCCTCGGTCACCGCCCGCACGGCGCCGGCCGGGTCCCCCGGCACGGCCTCGGCCAGCGTGGTGACGGCGTGCCTGGCGCCGCGGGCCTCGCGGACCAGGGACCCGGTCGCGCGGCGCAGGACCTCGGCGTCGACCTTCGAACGGTCGCCGAGGCCGATCAGCAGCAGGGTCGCGGCGGGCAGGCGGCCGAGCGTCGGGAGCGCGACCGCCTCACCGGTCTTGCCGCTGAAGCCGCGCGACTCCAGCAGCGGGCGCAGCGGCGTCCCGAGCGCCTCGAGCGCCTGCTCCGCGCCTGGTCCGGGCTCGAGGTCGGCGTCGACGCCGACGGCGAGCAGATCGGCCGGCGCGCTCAGCGCTTCGGCCGTGCCAAGTCCAACCTCCATGTGCTCCTCCACCTGAAGCTCTGGCGACTGCCTGGGCGAGGCCGTACCAGGCAGGATCTTCGGGCGATCCTACAGGTGAGCGTCACGGGAGGGCCGGCAATTGGGGGATTTCGACTTTGACATCCTCCTCGTCCTGAGGGATGAGGATTCCCC